>JAABUZ0100000430.1_pt1 | contig 104799 bp, 95 predicted proteins | sample 5562091 | NCBI WGS metagenome assembly JAABUZ01 (sample SAMN12813069, study PRJNA571459) | rock metagenome | isolation source: Antarctica rocks | place: Antarctica: Victoria Land, Linnaeus Terrace sud | collected 2015-12-21
GCAGGCATGGGTATAGCAATCCCCCTACCGTGCGACCGATCTGTTCTGGGGAGCCCGGTGCGGAAAACCTGCACGCCGGGTTCTGACCGGGGGGCGGGAAGGTGACTTCCCGTCCCTACCGGACCCAGAACGATCTCCTGGGACAGCTGCTCGATTCCAGCATCCAGGCAGCGCACGCCACGACCACGCGCTTGTGCACGTCTACGCGCAGCACCGCTCGTACGCGACCTGCCTATCCCGTCCCCCTTCTCGGGGATGGACAGCAACAGGTGCGGCAGCGGCACGTTCTGAAAACTAGCCTTCGTCCTCACCTCTAAGGTGGCGACACACGGTGGTGCTCAACGGCTGCCGGGGTCCATCTAATACCCGGTGAGGACCACCGTGTGACTAGTTAGTTTTCGGTGCACAAGGCCCTCGGGGATTAGGATGGGGTTGTCCGACTCCAACCTTGCCAACGAGGGGCTTTGCCTCATGCTACGAGATCGGTATGCGCCGGTCGACCTGTTCGCGCTGGTGCCGGCGCTCGAACGGCGCTTCGAGCCGGAGCTGGCCGAACTGGATCGAGTCCTGGAGGACGACGACCTGTTCCAACACATCAAGGCCGACCTGGCGCGACGCCGACCGCAGACACTGCGGACCGGACGCCCATCCACGCCAGTGGAGGTGATCCTGCGTCTACTGGTGATTCAACACCTGTACGCCTGGAGCTACGAGCAGACCGAGCACTTCGTCAATGACAGCCTGGTGCTGCGTCAGTTCTGTCGTCTGGGCCTGGAGCCGGTGCCGCATGACACGACGCTGCTGCGCTGGGCCAAGCTGATCCAGCCCGCGACGCTGCAGCAGCTGCTCGATCGCGTCACGGCGTTGGCGCGGAGCCTGAAGGTGACGCGTGGCCGCAAGCAGCGCATCGATAGCACCGTGGTCGAAACCGCCGCGCATTATCCAACCGACAGCAGCCTGCTAGCTGCTGGGGTGCGCGTGCTCTCGCGGTGACCGGCTATGCCGTGTTGGTCGGCAACCCGCCGGATGCTGAGCAGTTGCCAACGAGCTTGGCCCAGCACCGCGCCCGCTGCGGTCGGCCACCCGCCGTGCTGACGGCCGATCGGGCCTTCCACACCGCCGCCAACGAGCGTCTGGCTCGGGAGCAGGGCGTGCGGTGCAGCGCCATCCCCAAGCCGGGGGCGCTCAGCCCACGGCGGCGGGCCGTCGAGCGGCACCGCGGCTTCCGACGGGCGTACCGCTTCCGGGCGGGCAGCGAGGGCCGCATCAGCGTGCTCAAGCGCCGCTTCGGTCTGGCGCGCTGCCGCTACCACGGCGCGGCTGGCATGGAGCGCTGGGTCGGCCTGGGTATTCTGGCCCACAACCGCCGCCAGATCAGCCACGCGCTGGTTACCCGGCAGGCGGTGTAAGCGCCAGCGCTCCCCGAGCACTCCGCCACCGCCTCCACCTTCTATCCCACCTGCCGCCACCGAGTTTTGCACCCAAAACTAGTTAGTTAGGTGACTCTGTAGTGACAGAATTTGGTGACTGAGTTCTCCCGATTCCAGCACCTAGGAGTGTAATCTTCAGAGATAAGCTGGCCACCTGTGGGCAGACCGTGTACAGGTGGGATCGGAAGGCCTGTTCCTCATCGGTCAGGTCACGGTCTGGCCGGAGCAGGAGCCAGCAGACCCGGCGCGGGGTCGCGAGGCCGTCGGCAGAAGGGCGCGGCGGCTGACGAGTCCGGACCTGACCCCGATAGGGGTAGCGCGCGTCGCGCCAGGGGCCACAAAGGCGGCCACACTTTCGTAGCTGCCGCTGAACCCGCGGCCCTGCAGCTGCTGGTGCAGGCGGGCAGCGTTGTGGCAGCCCTCCGCCCAGCGCGCCTGCAAGTGGGCCGCGTGCCAGCTGAGTTGGCCGGGGCGCTCACTCCGACGGCGGCGTTCGGGGAAGTGCCCGTCCCGCAGCCAGCGCTGCACCGTGCGCTCGCTGGTGTCCAAGCGCCGGGCAATAGTCCGGCAGGTCGCCCCGCGGGCGCGCAAGGCCACCATGGCCTCGTAGCGGGCGAGCCGTCGGGCCCGTCGCTCGGCCGGCTCGGCGGCGGGCGGGGGCGTGGCTGCAGCGGCCGGGGCCGACGCTGCGTCCGCCGCCTCGGCGAACACCTGGCGGCGACACCAGCGCACCCGGCAGACAAATCGGCGCACGCGCAGGTGCAGGATGACGCTGTTGCGGCCACACGGCACATCAGCGAGCGTGCGCCGGTACTGCGAGCGGCGGCGTCTGGACCGTCGCTGGCACAGCGGGCACGGCGCCCAGCGGCGCCGCAGGCTGACTCGCAGATGGATCGTGGCCCCGTCGCGCCGGAAGCGGTCAACACGCAATCCGGCACACTGCGGAAAGAGCAGGTTGGTGAGCATCGCGGTGACGGCCTTTCTCCAGAAGCGGTGAGCCTCCAGAGGGCCAGCCTACCGCCCGTCTCCGCTCATCGAGAGTGCCGAAGAACCATTTATCTCTGAAGATTACATAGGAGATCACTCCGCATGTTGTGCACGAGTGCTTCGGGAGGACCACCATCGTCGGCGAGCGCGGCATCGGCATGACTAGCCCATGACCGAAGCACACAGGTCAAGTGATTATTTCGCGCATGAGGTTGCCCGTTCGGGCATCGAAAATGAAACACTTCATACGACCTCGGGCTGGTGACGGCGCTCCCCCAGGTTGATGTATGCTGAAGTTGCCCCGCACAGTAGCTATGCAGATCAGCGGCGGTACAGCGGTGAACCGCTGCACGGTCGCAGGGAGCAGGGCTTCGATAACGGAAACTGGACCACACTGAACATCGATCACGTCATCAGGCGCGCAGGATTTGAGAAGATATTGCTCGACAGCGGCACGGGTGATCGTCGGCGTGGAATCATCAACGGCCGCCACACGCGGCACGATAGCAGGAATACCAAAACCCCGAGTGGCCACGTTCTGAGCAACCGTCCCCTGGCCAGCTAGCGGCGGATGGTGGTGGCTCGGTTCCTTTGGCAACGGCGGGAGCCCACGAGGCGGCCTCGTGGATGGCGGATTGGTGGCCTCACCGGATCTCCCGAGCGACTGATCCATGCTCCTCAGCATTGTAGCGCCGAACGAGGTGCCGACGATCCCCGCGCGCGCCGTCGCCTTCTGGACGATGCGCTCCACGGCCGACGCGTCGAGATGGCCGCCGCGGCGGGAGCGGAACACCGGCGCCTCGGGGCCACGGCCGAGGCCGTCGAGCTCCTGCCACACCGAGGCGGGTAGGAGCATCACGCGCGTCTTGCCGCCCTTGCCGAAGATGGTGACCTGGCCGGCGTCGTCCCGCGGCTGCAGGATGCGCTCGAAGAGCTTGTCCTTCTTGGGCGGCAGCTTGAGCGCGGCGCCGACGTTCAGCGGCAAGGAGCCCGTGCGCTGCCCGAAGGCGAGCAGCGACTTGACCGCGGCGAGGGTCGCACGCGCGAGCTGGGCGCCAGGTCCTGCTGCGCGAGCGCGTCGGCGAACGCCTGGAGATCGCCGAGGGTGACCGCCGGCAGCGGCTCAGCGACGAAGGCCAGGAAGCGGGCGACGTCGGCACGATACGCGCGCTGCGTGTGGAGGGAGCATCCGTGCAGCCACAACGCGACCAGCTGCTCGTCCGTCGCGGCCTGACGTAGTAGCGTGCTGAGGGGGACAGACGGGTACTGGTCGAGTGCCGACAGCGTCGGATGCAGCCTCTCAGGATGGTTCATTGCTCTCGGAGAACCATTCGCCAGGTTCCCAGGCGGGCACGCTGGGCAAGCGCGGGCGATCGACTGGCGTAGCAAGCGCGCATAGTCGCCCGGTTCAAAGTTGGCGAGCCGCCGGGCGCGCTGATTGACGGTCCACCCGCCGTAGGTCGTGCAGGGCCGGCCGTGTCCAGACGACCGTCCGTCTCACCGCAGACCCAGCTCGCGGTCGAGGTCCTCCTCACGCACCACGTCGCCAGGTGCGATCGCCGCTTCGGCTTCCGCTACCGCGGCGCGTTCCGCCTCGCTCACGGGCTCATCGTCCAGCGGCGCGTCCCGCGGGAAGCGAGGAAGCGCGCTCCTGGAGGTACCGGAGCGCCTCGCGGGCGCGGTCGTCGTCGAGGGCGTCCACCAGGAGGTGGAGATCGTCTTTGATAGTCATGGCCAGGCTCTCCTGTACTCTGGTTCGTCGTCGGCATCCTGCAGAGGCGCGGGCGGCCAGGCGGCCGCGGTGCTGCTGTCCAGGCTCACGCCTGTCATCTTCAACGCGGATGGAGCTCAGGTGATCGGAAACAAGCAAGACCCATGACCATCTGCTCAGGCCGCAGGCACGGTAGCCAGAGCCCGGCGCCGGCGGAACGGCCACAGCCAGCGCAGCTCGCCGCGGTGCCAGCTCACCAGCAGCATGCTCGCCACGAAGATGGACGAGTACGTGCCGGTGGTCATGCCGACGAGCAGAGCCAGGACGAAGGTGCGGATGGTGACCCCGCCAAACAGGACGAGGGCCACCAGGGTCAGAATCACTGTCAGCGAGGTGTTCAGTGACCGCGTGAGCGTCTGCGCCAGGCTGTGGTTCACCACGTCCTCGAACGGCTCGCCGGCGTGGCGAACGGAGTTCTCGCGAATGCGGTCGAAGACCACGATTGTGTCGTGGACCGAGAAGCCGATCACCGTCAGCACCGCCACGATGAACGTGGACTCCAGCTCGATGGCCGGGAACAGCCGGCCCAGGATGGAGAAGATACCGAGCACCACCAGGGCGTCGTGGATGAGCGCCACGACGGCGGTGGCGCCGTACCGTATCGGGTTGCTCACCTTGTTGAATGCCCACCACAGGTACAGCAGAATGAAGAGCGACGCGGCCACGACGGCCAGGATGGCGTAGCGCACGATCTCCTCGGCGATCAGGGGCGACACCTGGTCAAGGCCCAGGATGTCGAGCGGGCCAAACCGCTGCTGGAGCTGCGCCTGGATCTGCTGGCGCTCCGAGCTTGTCGGGTCACCCTCTGTCTGCTGACTCTGCTGGAGCGGGCGGGTGCGGACGACGAACGTGTTCTCGCCAGACGAGCGCTGAATGACCGCCTCCGGGTGGCCGAGCTGCGCCAGCGCGTCGCGCAGGGCTGCCTGGTCCACTGGCTGCTGGAACTGGACAGTCATGATCGTTCCGCTGGTGAAGTCGATGCCCGGATTGAGGCCGCCCGGCAGCGCCAGGGAGATCGCGCCAGGAATGATCAGCAGCGCCGAGAGCAGGTAGAAAAGGCGACGGTTGCGGACGAAGTCGAACATCGTGTCGGGCGCTCAGCCCCGCGTTCCCACTGGCAGGGGCGCGCGCCGGCGGGCGGGTGGCGAAGATTGGGCCGGCGAGATGGGCATGCCCATCAGACGCGGGTGTCGCGCCCAGTCGCCGCCCAGCAGCAGGACCTCCAGGAAGGCGCGCGTCACCACGATGGCGCTGAACAGCGATGTGACGACGCCAATCGCCAGCACCAGCGCGAAGCCCATGATGATCGTGGCCCCGAACTGCTGGCCGAAGAAGTACAGGACACCGCAGGTGATTAGCGTCGACGTATTCGAGTCCCGGATGGAGGGCCAGGCGCGGTCTTCGCCCGCCCGGATGGCCCCGGCCAGGGTCTTGCCGCTGCGCAGCTCCTCCTTCATCCGCTCGAAGATCAGGATGTTCGCGTCCACCGCCATGCCGACCGACAGGATGAAGCCCGCGATGCCCGCCAGGGTGAGCGTCACCGGGATGAGCTTGAAGATGGCCAGGGCGATCAGGGAGTAGACGATGAGGGCACACGAGGCCGCCAGGCCAGGCAGCCGGTAGTACAGGAGCATGAACAGGACGACAACCGCGAGCGCGATCTCGCCGGCCACGATGCTGCGGTGGACCGAGTCGGCGCCCAGCGTCGCGTCGACGGTGCGCTCTTCGACGATGGCGATCGGCACGGGCAGCGCGCCCGCGTTGAGCTGGATCGCCAACAAGCGGGCCTGCTCGAGCGAGAGCCCGGTGATGACGCCGCTGTTGGTAATCACGGCGTTCACGGTCGGAGCCGAGATGAGCTGGCCGTCGAGGAAGATGCCCAGCGGCTTGGCGATGAGCCGCTGCGTGATCTGGCCGAACATCTCGGCGCCTTCGCCGTTGAATTCAAAGGCGACTTCGGGCAAACCGCCACGGCTCTGGAAGCTGACCTGCTGGTGGCCGGGGACCAGGTAGGCCCCCGTCAGCTCCTTCGTCTCGCCGTTGACCGTCCCGGTGGCGTTGACCCACTGGCCTGACGCATCCCGCTCCTTGAACTCGAGCTTGGCGGTCTGGCCGATGAGCTTCTTCGCCTCTTCGATGTCCTTGACGCCGGGCAGCTGCACGATGATGCGGTCGGTGCCGCGCTGCTGAATCTCCGGCTCGGCCACGCCGTAAGCGTTGACGCGGCGCCCGAGGACGTTGAGCACGCCCTTCATAGCGGCGTCCTGCTGGTCGCCGGGAACGTTGTCCAGGGCCGCCTGGAGGGTGAGCTGCGTGCCCCCTTGCAGGTCCAGCCCGAGCTTGGCGCCCTGCCGTTGGAAGCTGCCAATGTGGATCCCCGGATTGCCGGGGAGGGCCGCGCCGCCGGGAATGTAGCTGCCGGGCTGCTGGGGCCAGACGACGTAGCCGGCCAGCACGGTGAGGATGAGGATGAACAGCAGCCGCTTCATGGCATCGAGGATGCAGCTATCTGGAGCTGATTTTAGGTCCTAAGCTCCGGGCCGCGGAGGAAGTGGCCACATCATACCGAATGGGCTCACGTTCAGGCGTCCTGCGCCGCCTGCGCCGCCTCCGCGGCTGCCTCCTCCGCCGCGAGCTGGTCGGCCTCGCGCTTGCGCAGCGGCTCCTGCCGCTTCAAGTGGTCGTTCGAGCTCATGCGGTCGACGTACAGGGTGCCGTCCAGGTGGTCGATCTCGTGCTGGAGCGCCTGGGCCAGCAGCCCCTCGGCGGAGACGCGAAAGTCTTTGCCGTTGCGGTCCTTGGCCTTGACGACGACCTTCTCGGCGCGGGTGAGGCGCCCCCAGTAGCCCGGCACCGACAGGCAGCCCTCGTCGAGCTCCACGTCACCGATGCGCTTGACGATCTCGGGGTTGACGATCACTGTCACCTCGTCGTCCACCTCGATGACGGCGATGCGCAGCGGCACGCCGACCTGGGGTCCGGCGAGGCCGACGCCGGGCGCGGCCCGCATGGTGTCGATCATGTCGTCGATGAGCTTCTGCAGCGACTTGTCGACCTGCGAGATGCGTTTGGCCTTCTGGTGCAGGACCGGGTTGCCTACGACGAGGATGGGTCGGACGGACACTTTACGAGCTGTCAGCCATCAGCTGTCAGCTATCAGCTTACCGCTCGCGGCGGACGCGCTGCGCCGATCAATGCACGAGCCGTCAGCTCTCAGCGATCAGCTCTCACCTCCCTGCTGACGGCTGACGGCTGATAGCTGATGGCTCGTACGTACTCGTCGTCGATCGCCCGCTCCAGCTCGCCAATCGGTGCCCCTGTGGCCAGCAGGGCGGCCACGCACGCGCCGCCGGCGCCGGCGCCCTCCTTCACCAGAAAATCTTCGTAGATTCGCAGCGGCAGGTGGCGCGCCTGGGCGAAGTGGAGGTTGGCCGCCAGTAGTGGCAGTGTCGGCGAGACGTCGCGCGCCAGGCCAGCGACGTCCGATGCCGGGTCGGCGACGACCCAGCGCGTCGTGCCGACCGCGGTCCGCGCCAACGCGTCCCGTCCCTCGACGGCGGCCAGCAGCGCCGCCACCGCTACCATCTGCGAGCCTCCCGCCAACAGCACGTCGGTATCCACGTCGGCCAGCCCAGCGGCGATGCCAGCCGCGAGCGGCTGCATCGGGTCGCCCACCTCCGCCGCCGCGGCCAGCGGGTCGGTCCGGCCGTCGCCCGGCCGCAGGCCGGCGGCCGCCAGCGCCGCCCGGGCGATCCGCGACTTCACATCGTGCGCGTTGCCGCGCTGGCTGCCACTGACCCGCCCCTCCGCCGCCACGCCGAGGGTCAGCAGCAGGGCCAGCGCTGTGGTGGTCCCGCCCGGTACGCTCTCGGCGAGCACGACGTACCGGGCTCGTCCGGCCAGGCCGCGGCCAAGCGCGCGCCCGCGGGCGAACAGCGCCGCCGCTTCGGGAACGGCGCCGCCCGCGTCGATGCGGCCTCCTGGCGCGCACGCGACACGGGTGAACGGCGCGTCCGGCTCGACGCGTAGGCCGGCCGCGTACAGCTCGACCGGCATGCCGGCCAGCCGCACCGCCGCCCGCGTGATCCCCGCTGGACCGGGCGCGCCGAGCGGATTGCTCGGCATGCTGGGCAGGCAGCGCGGCTCGCCGTGGACGATCACCTCGGCGTCGGCAGCTGGCGTGTAGCTGCGCAGCTGCTCCGAGACACCAGCCGCCGAGACCCCCGGGACCAGACACGTGTCAGTGTGCGCCAGCACGCACACGAACAGCGGCACGTCTCCTCGCCAGCGCTCGGCGCACCGTCGCCCACGCTCTTCGGCCGCGCTGTACAGGATCGCGTCCCGCATCAGCCGCCTAAGCAGGTGGGCTCAAGGCTCAAATCTTGCTTGCTTCTGACCATCTGAGCTCCACCTGCTTAGGCTCGCATCTTTGTTCGCGCTACGCGCTCAGGGCCCGCGCGGCCGGTGGCACCAGCAGCCAGACGAGCGTCTCGGTGGCCTCGCACACGGCCCCGTAACAGTCGCCCGTCAGACCGCCCAGTAGGCTCGTCAGCCACCGGCCCACCAGCCAGGCCCAGACGAGCGCGGCGAGCAGCACGATCGGGCCGACTGGCCACAGCCACGCGCACGTCAGCGCGGGCGCCACCGCCGCCAGCACGAGCCCGCGCCAGGACGCCCCGGCGCGGACCGTGGCCCCCAGGCCCGTGGGACGGGCCGCCGGAAAGAGCGTTGCCACCAGCACGATGGCGCCGCGACCGAGCACGGGGGCGGCAACCAGGCTGGCGACCCGGATGCCCGGCGGCAGCGACGCGACGGCGGCCGCCTTCAGCAGCAGCACGGCGACCACGGCGATGACCGCGAACGAGCCGACGTGCGGGTCGCGCATGATCTCCAGCCGGCGCTCGCGGCCGGCGTGCCCAAACACCGCGTCGCTGGTGTCCATCAGCCCGTCGGCGTGTAGCCCGCCGGTGAGGACCAGCAGGAGCACGACGTCGCCAGCGCTGGACACCAGCGAGCTGAAGCCGAGCCACTGCAGGCCGACGTCGGCGATGGCGACCAGGCCGCCCAGCAGGGCGCCCACGACCGGGAACCAGGGCACCGCATCCGCCAGCTGACCTGACGCCCGCCGCGGCACGGGCAGCCGGCTGAGGAAGGAGACGGCGGCCCACATCCTCATCGCGGCGCGGCGTGCGGTCCTACGCCCCGGCCAGCTCCCGACCCAGCGCCAGCATGCGTTGCACCCGCTCCTCGCTGGTGGTCTCCGTGTAGATGCGCAGCAGCGGCTCGGTGCCGGAGAAGCGGATGAGCAGCCAGCTGCCGTCCTCCGCGTAGAACTTGTAGCCGTCGGTCGTGCCCACGCTTGCCAGTGGCGAGCCGTCCAGCGTCGCCGGGTGCGCTTGGGCCACCCGCCGCGCGATCGCCTCGCGCTCCGCCGCCGGATAGCGGACGTCGACGCGCAGGTAGTGCCAGTCCCCCATGCGCTCCTTGAGGTACGCCAGCGTCTGGTCCATCGACTTGCCCAGGCGCACCATCAGGTCGACGAGGAACAGGCCGGCGACGATCGCGTCCCGCTCCGGGATGTGGCCCCGGAAGCCGAAGCCACCGCTCTCCTCGCCCCCCAGCAGGGCGTCCTCCGCCACCATGGTGGCGCCGATGTACTTGAAGCCCACGGGTGTCTCGAACACCTTCAGGCCGAGACCTTCCAGGTACTGGTCAGCCATCCGGCTCATCGTGACCGAGCGGACGACGGCGCCTCGGAGACCGCGCTGCTCCGTGAGGTAGAGCGCGAGCAGGGCGAACACCTGGTGCTGGTTGATGAACGCGCCGCTCTCGCTGACGAGGCCGATCCGGTCGGCGTCGCCGTCGGTCGCCAGCCCCACGTCGGCGCCGATCTCGCGGACGACGCGGCTGAGCTCGTCGATGTGCGGGCGGATGGGCTCCGGGGCGATCCCGGGGAACGCCGGATTGACGACGTCGCGGATCTCCTGCACGCGCGTCGAGCCAGCGTCGAGCAGACGGTGGAAGTAGCCGGCGCCGGTGCCGAACATGGAGTCGGCGACGATCTTGATGCCGGCCTGGCGTAGGCGCGGCAGGTCCAGCAGCTGAGCGACGTGGGCGTCGTACGCCGGCGCCGCCGCGAACAGCTCGACCAGGCCCGCTGCCTGTGCCTCGGCGAAGGGCATCCGCTTGACGGCGTCCGGTGGCGCGCCCTCCAGCCGGTCGATGACCTTCTCGATCTCGGCGACGACCTCGGGCGGCGCCGACGAGCCGGCGTCGCTCTTCACCTTGAAGCCGTTGTCGGTGCCCGGGTTGTGGCTGGCGGTGATCATCACCGCTCCGCCGGCCTGGTGGTCGATGACGGAGTACGAGATCACGGGGGTTGGCGTGAAGCGGTCCGACAGCAGGGTGCGCACGCCATTGGCCGCGAGCACCTCGACGACGGCGCGCGCGAAGCGCTCGGAGCCGAAGCGAGTGTCGTAGCCGACCACTATCTTGCGCTCGGCATGCCCGGACACCTTGAAGTACTCGGCCGTCGCCTGCGCCGCGATACGGACGTTGGCGAACGTGTAGTCCTCGGCAATCGTGGCCCGCCAGCCGTCCGTGCCGAACTTGATAGTCGTGGGCACGCCCTCTCCTAAGCTCCTAAGCCGGAGCCTGCGCCTGAGCCGCGACCGACTCGCGGCGCAGCGCGCCGACACGCTCGCGCCAGTAGGCCAGCAGATCAGCCATCGTCTGCTCGAACGGGATCGTCGGCTCCCAGCCGGTCCGCGACCTGAACTTGTCAACGTTCGCCCACAGGAGCGCCACATCGCTCGGGCGCATGCGGCTCGGGTCCTTCTCGATGGTGATGGGGACGCGGGCGTGCGCCAGCTGGATGTTCAGCATCTGCTCCACGCTGATGCACGAGCCACGACCCGTGTTGTAGACGTCCCCCGGCTCCGCCCGCTCGGTGGCCAGCCAGTACGCCCGGACCATGTCGCGGGTGTCCGTCCAGTCGCGCCTCGAGCTCAGGTCGCCCACCAGGAGAACGGGGTCCTGGAGGCCAGCCTCGATCTGCGCTATCTGTTTGGCGAAGCTGCTGGTGACGAACACCTGGCCGCGCCGCGGGCCGGTGTGGTTGAAGCCGCGGGTGACGATGGTCTTCAGGCCGTAGCTGCGGAAGTACTGGGTCGCCAATGTCTCCTGCGCCACCTTGCTGACCGCGTACGGGCTCAGCGGCCGCAGCGGGTTGGTCTCCTTGATCGGCGCCTCGTCCGGGTAGACCAGGCCGTACTCCTCGCTGGAACCGGCGACGTGGACGATGGGGTCCAGCTTGGCTTCGCGGATCGCCTCGAACAGGTTGACCTGGGACTGGATATTGTTCTGGAGCGTCGAGCCCGGCGCGTTCCAGCTGGTGGGGACGAAGCTCTGGGCCGCCAGGTGGAAGACGCGATCAGGTCTGACGGCGCGAATGACGTGGCGGACGGCGCTGGCATCCTGGAGCTCGCAGTCGATGATCGTCACCCTGTTCGGCCGCGCTGCGCGGCGCAGGCTGGCCTCGTCAGTGATGCGCTGCCCTTCGTCAAGCACGTTCAGCTTGCCGCGGGCGCGCAGCTGGTCGAGGTTGTCCAGCTTGCTGCGCCAGCGGAAGGTGCCGAACACGTCCACCTCCGGGTGGTGGTCAGTCAGGTACTCGGCAAGAAAGCTGCCGACCATGCCGGTGATGCCAGTGATCAGAACGCGCACAGAGTCTCCTTGGATGGGCGCGGAGTCAGGCTACGGGCCCGCGGTCGGCCGCGGGCTGGCCGTCGTCAGCGGCTGGCCGGCGACACGCTCACGCCAATAGTCCAACGTCTGGCGCAGCGTGTCGTGCCAGGCGATCGCGGGCTCCCAGCCCGTGAGGGCGCGGAACTTCGTCGTGTCCGCCTCCTGGCGCGGCACGTCGGCGGGGCGGACCAGCCGCGGGTCCGTCTCCGTCCGGGCCGGCACCCGGCACAGTCCGACGAGCGCCGCGACTACGTCGGCAATCCGCACCGAGGAGCCGCGCCCGAGGTTGTAGACCTCGCCAGGTGCGCCGGCGAGAATGGCGAGCCGGTAGGCGCGGACCATGTCGCGCACATCTGTAAAGTCGCGCCAGACGTCCAGATTGCCGACGCGCAGCACCGGCTCCCGCTGGCCGACCTCCATCTCGGCTAGCTGGTTGGCGAAGCTGGGGATGGCGAAGCGCCCGTCCTGGCCAGGCCCGGTGTGGTTGAAAGGACGCACGCGGACGACCGGCAGCCCGTGCTGCGCGTAGTACTGGTGGCCCATGACGTCCTGGCCCACCTTGCTGACGCCGTACGGGGTGGTTGGGCGCAGCGGGACGTCCTCGTCAGTCGGCACTTCGTGTGGCCGCACCCGACCGTACTCGTCGCCCGACCCGATCACCAGGATGCGCGGACGCAGCGCCACCGCGAGCAGCGCCTCGAACAGGTTCATCTGGCAGCGCATGTTGTTGCTGACGGTGGTCCAGGGGTCGCCGAAGCTCTCGCCCGCCGAGGCCTGGGCGGCCAGGTGGTACACGACGTCAGGCTGGACCTGCCCGACGACCTGCTCGACGGCCGCTCGGTCGAGCAGGTCGGCGGCGAACAGGGCGGCCTCTGGCGGCAGACCCATCTGGTCGACTGGCCGGCCCAGGCCGAACACCTCGTCACCCTGTTGGCACAGGTGGGCCAGCAAGTGGCGCCCAACGAAACCGCCGATGCCTGTGATGAGCGCGCGCACCGGACGCCCGGCCCGGCCTAGACGGGTGCCGCCTGGCGGACCGCCGCCGCGACGGCGCGTCGTAGCTCCTCCGCCCGGGCGGTGCTCTCCCACGGCAGGTCCACGTCGGGTCGGCCAAAGTGCCCGTAGGCGGCCGTCTGGCGGAAGATCGGCCGCCGCAGGTTGAGCGAGGCGATGATCGCCGAGGGCCGCAGGTCGAACGTCTCCAGAATGGCCTGCTGGATCGCCGCGCACGACACGGTCTCGGTGCCGAACGTCTCCACCCCCACACTGACCGGACGGGCGACGCCGATGGCGTAGGCCAGCTGGACCTCGCAGCGGCGGGCCAGCCCGGCGGCAACGACGTTCTTCGCCACGAGCCGGGCGGCGTAGGCGGCGGACCGGTCCACCTTGGTGGGATCCTTGCCGCTGAAGGCGCCGCCGCCGTGGCGCGCCATGCCGCCGTAGGTGTCCACGATGATCTTGCGGCCGGTCAGCCCGGAGTCGCCGAAAGGGCCGCCGATGACGAAGCGCCCCGTGGGGTTGACGTAGTACTTCGTCTCCTCGTCCAGCAGCCGCGCGTCGATCACCGGCTGGATCACCTGCGCGCGGACCTCGGCGGCGATCTCCTCCTGGGAGACGTCCTCGGCGTGCTGCGTCGAGATGACCACGGTGTCGACGCGCACCGGCTCGCCGAAGCGGTACTCCACAGTCACCTGGCTCTTGCCGTCCGGGCGCAGCCACGGCAGCGTCCCGTTCTTGCGGACCAGGGCCAGTCGCCGCGTCAGCCGATGGGCCAGGGCGACGGGCATCGGCATCAGCTCGGGCGTCTCGTCGCAGGCGAACCCGAACATCATGCCCTGGTCCCCCGCGCCGGTGTCCAGGTCGTCCTCGAGCGTGCCCTGCCGCGCTTCGAGGGCGTGGTTGACGCCCTGGGCGATGTCGCCGGACTGCCCGGACAGCAGCACGTCCACCCGTACCGATTCGGCCGACGTGCCGTACTCGCGGCGGGTGTAGCCGATGTCCGAGAGGACGTCCCGGACGAGCTGCACGACCTCCGCCTGGGACGGCAGCGGCGTGACCTCCCCGTAGACCGCTGCCCAGTCGAGCGTCGCGTCGCTCTTGATGCTGGCCTCGCAGGCGACCCGCGCCGTGGGCGTCCGGGCGAGGCAGAAGTCCAGGACAGCGTCCGAGATCTGGTCGCAGATCTTGTCCGGGTGCCCCTCCGTGACGCTCTCGCTGGTGAAGAGCAGGTGGGGGCTGCTCTGGAATGAGGTGGTCAACTGGCGGTCCTCCTTGTCGTCTGTCCAAAGGGCGACACTAAGCGCGTAGCGCGAACAAAGGCATGGGCCTCAGCAGGTGGAGCTCACATGATCGGAATGGAGCAAGACTTAAGCCTTAAGGCCACCTGCTTAGGCGCGGCTACTACGTGCCCGAGTCCCAGCTGGCCAGGTAGCGCCGCTGCTCGTCGGTGAGCTGGTCGATGCGCACGCCCAGGCTCTCCAGCTTCAGGCGCGCGACCTGTTTGTCGATGTCTTCGGGAACATCGTAGACCCCTGGCTTCAGGCGATCCTTCTCCTGGGCCACCCACGTCGCCGACAGGGCCTGGTTGGCGAAGCTCATGTCCATCACGGCCGCCGGGTGCCCCTCCGCGGCGGACAGGTTCAGCAAGCGGCCGTCGGCCAGCAGGAAGATGCGCCGGCCGTCGTGGAGCTGGAACTCCTCGACGAACTGCCGCGCCGGCCGCCGCGAGCGGGCCATCGACGCGAGAGCCGTGATGTTGATCTCGTCGTTGAAGTGGCCGGAGTTGGCGACGATGCAGCCGTTCTTCATCGCCTCGAAGTGCTGCCGGTCGATCACGCTGAAGTCGCCAGTGACGGTGACGACGATGTCGGCGATCTTGGCGGCCTCGAGCATCGGCATCACCCGGTAGCCGTCCATGAGCGCCTCGAGAGCCCGGGTGGGGTCGACCTCGGTGACGACGACGTGCGCCCCCATCCCGTGCGCCCGCGAGGCCAGCCCCCGGCCGCACCAGCCGTAGCCGCACACCACCATGGTGCGCCCAGCAAGCAGCACGTTCGTCGCCCGAATCAGCCCGTCGAGCGTGCTCTGGCCGGTGCCGTAGCGGTTGTCGAACATGTGCTTGGTGAGCGCCTCGTTCACGGCCACGACCGGGAAGCGCAGGGCGCCATCCTTGGCCATGGCGCGCAGCCGGATGACGCCAGTGGTTGTCTCCTCCGTGCCGCCGATCACCTCGCCCAGCTGGTCGGCGTGTCGGGTGTGCAGTACGTTTACCAGGTCGCAGCCGTCGTCCATGGTGATGTTCGGTCGCGACGCCAGCACCGCCTCGATGTGGCGATAGTAGGTCTGCTCGTCCTCGCCCTTGATGGCGAAGGTGGGGATGCCGTACTCGCCCGATAGAGCGGCCGCGACGTCGTCCTGCGTGGACAGCGGGTTCGAGGCGCACAGCGTGATCGACGCCCCGGCCGCCTTCAGGGTGATCATCAGGTTGGCGGTCTCGGTGGTCACGTGGAGGCACGCCCCGATGCGCAGCCCGGCCAGCGGGCGCTCGCGGGCAAACCGCTCGCGGATCGACCGGAGCACTGGCATCTGGTTCTCGGCCCAGCCGATGCGCGCCAGGCCCTGCTCGATGAGCGCCATGTCTTTGACGTCGTAGTTCTGGGCCGCGTCCCGCGGCGATGCGTTGCTGGTCACCATGTGTGTCTCCTCTGTGGCCGGGCCGCCCCACGAGAGCTGCCGCCCTGCGCCGGCGTCTCGGTTGTCTGTGCGTGCGCTCGTTCGGCCGTTAGGTAGGTAGGTAGGTACTTGTGCGCTCCCGCTGCCACCCAAGTCAGGCTCCGGCGTGCGCCGGCTCCGCCAGAGCTTCGAAGGCTGTGCATTGGCGCAGAACCTCGTACCGCTCGGCCATCTCCTGCCGGGTCACGGTGAGCAGCCGGTCCACGCTGAAATCTTCGACGGCGAAGCTGGCTGTCACGCTGCCGAAAGCCAGGGCGCGCTTGACGCCGGCCCAGCTGGTGTCGCCCGTCTGAGCGAGGTGGCCCATGAACCCGCCGGCGAACGAGTCGCCAGCGCCGGTCGGGTCCTTGACCGTCTCGAGCGGCAAGGCGGCAGCGACGAACGTTCCGTCGCCCGAGACGGCCACGGCGCCGTGCTCGCCCTTCTTGATCAGAACGACGCTCGGCCCCTGGTCGAGAATGACGCGGGCGGCCTCGAACAGGTTGTACTTCTCCGTGTACTGGCGCACCTCGGCGTCGTTGAAGAACACGGCGTCGACGCGGCTGATCGCCCGGGCCAGATCGGCGCGCGTCTCCGGGTTGCCGATCCAGAAGTTCATCGAGTCCAGGCCGACGAACCTGGGCCGCCGCACCTGGTCCAGGACGTCGAGCTGCAGGCGCGGCGTGATGTTCGCCAGGTAGACGTACTCGCTGTCCCGGAAGTGCTCGGGCAGCCTGGGGGCGAAGTCGCCAAACACGTTCAGCTGGGTGTCCAGCGTGTGGGCGACGTTCAGGTCGTACTCGTAGCGCCCAGCCCAGTGGAACGTCTTGCCCCCGGCGACGCGCTCGAGCCCGGCGCAGTCGACGCCGCGGGATCGGAACAGCGCGACGTGCCGCTGGGGGAAGTCCGAGCCGACGACGCCCACGAGGCGCACCGGCGTGTGCAGGCTGGCGGAGAGCGAGAAGAACGAGCCAGCGCCGCCGAGGACGCCCTCGACGTGGCCGAACGGCGTCTCGACGTCGTCGAGCGCAACCGAGCCGACGACCAGAACTGTCACAGGAGACCTCCAGTGGGGGGGAGGGTAGGGCGCAGGCGGGGCCGCGGCATCGCAGGAAGGCGGGCGCCGCGAGCCTAGCCGACCACCGCGTGGTCCAGGGCGCTCGGGCAGGGGCAGGACCGCTCGCCGGCGAGCCGGGATAGCAGGCGTTCGATCAGCTGCCGCACGCGAAAGTTGTTGTCGCGCATGACGCCGACCACGTCGTGCACTGTAACGGCTCCCGCCGCTGCCTCACCCTCCAATCCCGCGTCATAGTCGGTGATCAGCGAGATGTTGACGTAACACAGGGCTAGCTCGCGGGCCAGCGCCACCTCCGGGTACTGGGTCATGTTGATCACCGCCCAGCCCTGCCGCGAGAACCACTGGCTCTCGGCCCGCGTCGAAAAGCGCGGCCCCTGGATGACGACCACCGTCCCCCGCTCGTGCAGCCTGATGTCCATCCGCTGGGCCGCCAGGATGGTGGCTGCCCTGAGCTCGGGGCAGTACGGATCGGCCGTGGACACGTGGGCCACTCGCGGGCCGTCGTAGAACGTCTGCGCCCGGCCGTAGGTCCGGTCTACGAACTGGTCGCACACCACGAAGTCGCCTGGCCGCACGCCTGGCTGCAGACTGCCCGCCGCGGTTGGCGCGATGAGGCGCCTCACGCCCAGCTGAGCCATCGCCCACACGTTGGCCCGGTAGTTGATCGCGTGGGGCGGGATCAGGTGGTGCGGGCCGTGGCGCGGCAGGAACGCCACGCGGACGTCGCCGACGCGCGCGATGGTGACGGCGTCGCTCGGTGCGCCGTAGGGCGTCTGCACGGAGACGCGCTCGACCGGGTCCGTCAGCAGGTTGTAGAAGCCGGAGCCGCCAAAGACGCCGACGTCGGCCAGATCCCGCGACTCGAACAGCGCTGGCAAACCCACTGTGCGCCGCCGACCTACGCGGCGCAGCCGACCGGTGCTCGCGGCGACAGCTCCAGCGCCGCCCGCAGCGCGGGCTCGTAGGGCGCCCGCAGCACGCCCCTCTCGGTCACGATGGCCGTCACCAGGCGGGCGGGGGTGATGTCGAAGGCTGGGTGCGCGGCCCGGGTCCCGGCCGGAGCAATGGCGTGCCCGGCGATCTCCACCACCTCGCGGCTGCTCCGCTCCTCGATCGGGATGCCGGCACCAGACGCCAGCGACAGGTCGACCGTCGAGGTGGGCGCGACGACGTAGAACGGCAGGCCGTGGGCCTGCGCCAGCACGGCCAGCGCATAGGTGCCGATCTTGTTGGCGACGTCGCCGTTGGCCGCGATGCGATCGGCGCCGACCAGCACCAGGTCCACCTGGCCGCGGGCCATGAAGTGGCCCGCCATGCTGTCGGTGATGAGCGTCATGGGGACGCCGAGCCGTTGCAGCTCCCAGGCGGTCAGCCGCGATCCCTGTAGGAAAGGGCGCGTCTCGTCCACGTAGACGTGCGGGGCGCGGCCGGCCTCGTGCGCCGCCCGCACCACGCCCAGCGCCGTGCCGTAGTCGACCGTCGCCAGGGCGCCGGTGTTGCAGTGGGTCAGGATGTTGGCGCCGACCGGCACGAGATCCAGCCCGAACGTGCCCATCCGTCGATTGGCGGCGACGTCGTCCTCGGCCAGCCGGTCGGCGAGGCGTCGCAAGGCCGTGCGTCCGGCGACAACGCCGTCATGGCGGGACTGGGCGCGCACGGTAGCGAGCGCGCGATCAACAGCCCAGCGCAGGTTGACCGCGGTGGGCCGCGTGGCTACCAGCAGGGCGGCAACCTGTTCCATGTGGCGCACTAACAGGTCGACGTCATCGCCCGCGAACTCGGCCGCGCCGAGGGCCATACCGTAGGCGGCGACGACGCCGATGGCCGGCGCCCCGCGAACGCGCATCGCGCCGATAGCCTCGGCGACGTCGGCGGCGGAGCGACAGCGGGCCTCCACTGTCTCGCCCGGCAGCCGGGTCTGGTCGAGAAGGACCAGGGCGCCGTCCGCGTCGTCGAACCGGAGCGTTGGCACCAACCCGCCCCCAGCCCCCGCGACGGCACCATCCATCCCAGTCATGGTCGCGTCCAAGCATACCCGCCCACCCGTTGCAGGGGCGAACAGACGGGGGCGTGGGGGAGATTGAGCGGAGTTTTGCCAACTGTAGGCCGCTCAGGACGAGCGGATCAAACAATCCTCCGTTACCATCAGAGAGGCTAGAACTGGATCAGCGATTCCACGTTGTAGCCGTCGAGGCGGCTGCGACCACCCAGGGCGGTGAGCTCCACCAGGAACGCCACAGCGCTCACCTCGCCGCGCAGCTGTTCCACGAGATGGATCGTCGCCGCCACCGTGCCGCCCGTGGCCAGCAGGTCGTCGACCACCAGCGCCCGCTGGCCCGGGCTGATGCCGTCCGCGTGCAGCTCCAGCGTGTTCGTCCCGTACTCAAGGTCGTACTCCGCGCTGACCACCGGGCCCGGCAGCTTGCCCAGCTTGCGCACCAGCACGAACCCCAGGCCCAGCAGGTACGCGATGGGGGCCGCGAAGATGAAGCCGCGCGACTCCATGCCGATCACGACGTCCGCGTCGTACGCGCGCACCCGGTCGGTCAGCTGGTCGATGGCCTGCCTGTACGCCGGGCCATCCTTCAGCAGCGTGGTGATGTCTTTGAACAGGATGCCCTTTTTCGGGAAGTCCGGGATGTCCCTGATGAACGCAGCGAGGTCCAGCATCTGTGCTCCAGGGAGTTTTCTTGTTTTTTCTCGGCCCGCTTCCGTCAGTCGTCAGTTTCAGTTGTCAGTTTTCAGTTGAGGACGAGGGCCTGGACGTGCAGGTGCGGCCGCTCGCCAGGCGCTGTGGGGAAGTCGATGGCGGGCTCGTGCCAGCGGCGGAGGCGCCGCCCAGCGCGGCGGGCGTCGTGGACACCCCGGTCGACGAAGGCGTCGAAGCGGCCAGGCGACACGCCGTGATGGTTGGTGGCGGCTACTAGGATACCCCGCGCTGCCGTGGCTCGTGCCGCGGCAGCCACCAGCCGCGCGTAGTCCCGCTCCACCGAGAACGCGGCCCCGCGCGTTCGACCGAAGCTCGGCGGGTCGAGGACCACCATGTCGAACCGCTCGCCGCGGCGGGCGAGCCGGCCGAGCCAGTCCTGCGCGTCGCCGTACACGAAGTCGCGCGGGTCCACCGCCAGGTCGTTGCCCGCGTAGTTCTCCTGACCCCAGGCGAGGTACGGTCGCGACGTGTCGATGTTCAGCGCGCGCGCCGCGCCGCCGAGGCTGGCGCAGGCGCCAAAAGCGCAGGTGTAGGCAAACAGGTTGAGCACCGTCCGGTCGGCCGCCTGGCCGCGCACCCAGGCCCGCACCTCGCGCATGTCGAGGAACAGGCCCACCGAGAGCCCGGCGCCAGGCCGTATGGCGTAGCGCACGCCGTTTTCCACCACCGTCACCTGCTCGACTGGCTCGCCCCACGCGGGCGCCGACGGCGCCACAGCGGCGCGTTGGTCAGCCGTCAGCCGGGCTACGTCCCGGGGGTGCGCTTTCGCGTACAGCCGCGCCGCGCCAGCCCCGGCCGCCAGCAGGGGCGCGAGCTCGTCCAGCGCGCCGGGTGCGCTGCCGTGAGCAACCAGCGTATCGGCGAAGCGGTCGACGGCCAGGTGCGGGAAGCCGTCGCCCGCGCCGTTGACCAGCCGGTACGCCGTCAGGTCGCCTCGTGCCGCCAGCGGCGCTCGCCGGGCGAGAGCACGCTCCAGCCTGGCGCGGGAGTCAGCGGTAGGAGGCTGCCTGGAGATTGAACAGCTCCGCGTAGCGGCCGTCGAGCGCGAGCAGCTCCTCGTGCGTGCCCTGCTCGATCAGGCGCCCGTACTCGAACACGAGGATCCGGTCGGCGCGGCGCACAGTGGAGAAGCGGTGCGAGATGAACACAGCGGTCCTTCCCTGCGCCAGCTCCTGGAGCCGCGAGAACAGCTCGTACTCAGCTTTGGCATCGAGCGCCGCCGACGGCTCGTCCAGGATGAGGATCTGCGCCTCGCGCATGAAGGCGCGTCCGAGCGCGACTTTCTGCCACTCGCCGCCGCTGAGGTTCACGCCGCCGTCGAACCACTTGCCCAGCAGCGTCTCGTAGCCGGCCGGCAGACGCTCGATGACCGCCGCCGCGCCGCTCTGCGTCGCCGCCGTGGTGATGGCGCTGGCCTCGTCCAGCCGGTCCACCCGACCGACCCCGATGTTCTCCCGAGCGCTCAGCTGGTACGAGACGTAGTCCTGGAACAGCACGCCGTACTCGCCGCGCAGCGCCACCGGGTCGTAGTCGCGCGCGTCGTGTCCGTCGATCAGGATCGTCCCGGACTGCGGGTCGTAGAGGCGGGCCAGCAGCTTGACCAGCGTGGTCTTGCCAGCCCCGTTGTGCCCGACGATGGCGACGGTCTCGCCCGGCGCAATCGTGAAGCTGACGTTCGCCAGCGCCGGCTCGTCCTTACCCTCGTAGGTGTAGCTGACGTCCCGAAACTCGATGCCTTCCTGGAACGGGCGGCGAATTGGCACCGGGTGCGCCGGCGCATTGACCAGCGGCTTGAAGTCCAGCAGCTCGAACAGGGTCGCCAGGTACAGCTGGTGCTCGTACATGCTCTGGAGACCGCCCAGGAGCTGCGTGAAGGCGCTGCTCACGCCATCAGCCGCCTGCACGTACAGCGTCAGGTCGCCCACGGTGACCTGGCCAGCGAGCGCCCGGAACGCCACGTAGAAGAAGGTGAGCCCTGTGGCCAGGACGCTCAGCATGGAGAAAGCCGCCCCGGCCAGATACCGCTCGATGACCAGCCGCCTATTCTCCGCGTAGTAGCGCTCGAACAGGCGGCTGAAGCGCTCGATGAAGAAGTCCCCGAGGGTAAACAGCTTGATCTCCTTGCTGAACGTGTCGGTGGTCAGGACGGTGGTCAGGTACGCCATCATGCGGCGCAGCGGCGACTGGCGGCGCATGAGCTGGTACCCGCCCCACCCGTAGCGGACGTTGGAGACGAAGTTCGGGATAGGCGACAGCAGCGCCGCCGCCGCGATCACCCAGCCGAGGTTGACCAGCAGCGCCAGCATCGAGATGAAGGTGAGCAGCTGCCGAATCAAGCCGAAGGCCGTCTGGACCATGGCGACCGGGCGGTATCCCACCTCCCGCTGGACCTGCTGGATGAGGTCGTAAAACTGGGGGCGCTCGAAGAAGACCAGGTCCAGCTCGTTGGCGTGGCGCATGACGAGCAGCTGCACGCGGTTGGCGACCCTCTCTTGCAGCAGCTGCTGGCTGATGTTGGCGACGGTTCCCGCGATGTTGGCGACAGCGCCGATGCCGAATTGCGCCGCCACCAGGACACCGATCTGGGGCAAGGCCGCGGTGCCGGACCCCGTGCTGATGGACCCGACGACCGCGTCGATGAGCAGCTTGGACAGCCAGACGCGCACGGCCGGGAGCAGCCCCTGGAGCAGGTTGAGCAGGCCCAGGGACACAGTGAGGCCCGCGTTGGCCTGCCACACGAGGAGCAGCACCCGTCGGAAGCCGTGCCAGGTCGTACGCGCGTTGGCCAACAGCGCTCGCGGCGACCACGCGGGGCCGGGGGCGGGCGTCGGGGCGGTGGCTCCGTTCGTCGGCGACCCGGCGCTGTAGGCGTCGGTGAGGCCCACGTGGCTCGTCTGCGGCGTACCGCCGCGACGTGGCCGACCAGGCCACCCGCCATCGCCGCCGCCGTGAAAGCTCATGGTGCAACCCGGCGCGTCAGCGTAGCGCCAGCTCCGGCAGCGGTGTGGCTTTGTGCGCGGCGCGGGCGGGCAGGGCCTCGAGCAGGGCGTACAGACGCCCCATCCAGGCCGGCCCCTCGCCCCGCTGGAGGCGCAGCTGGTTGCTGCCCCGTTTCAGCGGGACGCCCACGGCTCGCGACAGCCGGGCCTCGTCCAGGGCCGGCAGCCTATCGAAGCGTACGATGACCTCCCCGTCGGCGGCCACTATCTGCTCCACACCCGCGGCGGCCGCCAGCAGGCGCACACTGCTGATGTACACCAGGTTCTGGGCCGCCTCGGGGAGCGGACCGAAGCGGTCCTCCAGCTCGGCGACCAGCGACGACAGGGCGGCGCCGCTGTCGATCTCGGCGAATCGCTGGTAGAGCCGGAGACGCACCGGGTCGTCGGCCACGTACTCGGGGGGGATGAAGGCGCTGAGCGGCAGGTCGACCGACGCCTGCGGCGCCGCCTCGGCGCCCGGTAGAGCGCCGTTGGCAGGCGCCCGCCGCGCCCGTAGCAGCTCGACCTGCTCGGCGAGCAGCTTGGTGTACAGGTCGAACCCGATCGCGCTGATGTGGCCGCTCTGAGCCGCGCCGAGAAGGTTGCCCGCGCCGCGGATCTCGAGGTCCTTCATGGCGATGCGCAGCCCTGCCCCCAGCTCCGTCGCCTCGAAGATGGTGCGCATGCGCTCCTGGGCCACCTCGGTCAGCACCGTGTCCCGGGCGGAGAAGAAGTAGGCGTAGGCCCGCACTACGCCGCGGCCGACGCGGCCGCGCAGCTGGTACAGCTGGGCCAGGCCGAAGTGGTGGGCGTTGTTGACGATCAGGGTGTTGGCGTTCGGGTTGTCCAGGCCCGACTCGATGATCGTCGTGCACACCAGCACGTCGTGCTCGCCCTCGGCAAAGGCGAGCATGGTCCTCTCGAGCTGCTCCTCGGGCATCTGGCCGTGGGCGATGGCGATGTTCGCGTCCGGCGCCAGCCGCTGCAGCCTGGCGGCCACACGCTCGATGCCCTGCACCCGGTCGTGGACCACGTACACCTGGCCGCCACGGTCGATCTCGCGCAGGAGCGCTTCGGCAATGGTGCCCTCGTCGTACTCGGCCACGTAGGTACGGACAGGCAGCCGCGCCTCGGGCGCCGTCTGGAGCACGCTCATGTCCCGGACGCCGACCAGACCCATGTGCAGCGTCCGCGGGATCGGCGTCGCGGTGAGCGTCAGCACGTCCACCTCGCTGCGGAGCTGCTTGAGGCGCTCCTTGTGGGCCACGCCGAAGCGCTGCTCCTCGTCGATGACTACCAGGCCGAGCGCCTTGAAGCGGACGTCCTTCTGGACCAGGCGGTGGGTGCCGATGCACACGTCCACCGAGCCGTCAGCCAGACCCGCGAGAACGGCTCGCTGCTCCTTCTCGGAGCGGAACCGGGACAGCATCTCCACGCGGACCGGGAACGGGCTGAGGCGGTCGCGGAAGGTGTTGTAATGCTGCTGGGCGAGCACCGTGGTGGGCACGAGCACGCCGACCTGGCGGCCGTCCTGGACCGCCTTGAAGGCGGCGCGCAAGGCCACCTCGGTCTTGCCGAAGCCGACGTCGCCCACCAGGAGGCGGTCCATCGGGCGCGGTCGCTCCATATCCTCGTTGACGTCCCGGATGGACTGCACCTGGTCGGGTGTCTCCTCGAACGGGAAGCTCCCTTCCAGCTCCGCCTGCCACGGCGTATCGGGCGGGTACGCGTGGCCCTGGACAGCGGCCCGGGCGGAGTACAGCTCCATCAGCTCGTGCGCCAGGTCGCGGACCGAGCGGCGGACCTTCGCCTTGGCCCGGCTCCACTCGCCCGTACCGAGCCGGGTCAGCGCGGGTTGCGTATCGCCTGAGCCGACGTACCGCCCCACTCGGTCCGCCTGTGACACGGGCACGTACAGCTTGTCCCCCTCGGCGTACTCGAGCAGCAGGAACTCCGCCTGGCCGGGCGCGTGCGCCGGCCGCAGCTCGGACTCCGGAGCGAAGCCAATCGCCGTCCGAACCAGCCCGCCGTACCGGGCGATGCCGTGATCCGCGTGGACCACCAGCTCGCCGCGCGCCAGGTCGGCGATGAACGTGTCCCCGCCAGCCGCGGCGCCGTGGCGGGCGTCCGAACGGCGCACCGGAGCCGAGCGCCGCTGCTTGGTCCACCCAAAGATCTCGCTGTCGGTGTAGAGGGCGAGCCCGAGCTCGCCCGCCACCCAGCCCTCCCGGAGCAGTCCGTGCACCAGCGTGGCCGGGGGCGTCCGGTCCGCGTCAGAGCCGTTGCCGACCAGCAGCTCGGCCAGGCGGTCCGTCTGCTGGCTGACGACTACCGCGTTCGTCCCCGCGCCCGGCCGGCGGACGACATCGAGGAACGCCTCCAGTCGCCCGCCGTACCTGGGGGCGTGGACGAACGGCAGCCCGTCGCCATCCGGGTCGAAGCCCAGCTCGATGCAGCGCCCGGCACCGCGCGCTGCCGAGCCCGCCTGGGACCACTGGCGGTACGGCCGGGGCAGCCCCCGGGGGACCTCGCCGCGCTCCAGCAGGTCGGTATGGAGCTGCTCGACCTGCTCCTCGAAGTCCCGCGCCGCCGCCGCCACGACAGCGCTCTCCTCCAGAACGAGAAGGCCATCGCTGGGCAGGTAGTCCACCAGCGTCGCCGACCCGAGGAAGCCGCGGTAGAACTCGAGCGCCGCGAACGCTCGCCGGCCTTCCTGAAGGAACCGCCCGTCGCGCTCGAAGATGCCGCGGAATTGCGGCCGCAGACCGTCCAGGTTCACCCCCGCCGGCAACCGCCGTGGCAGCACCTCGTGGGCGGGCCCCACCGTGGCGCGCTCGACGTGCTCCGTGGAGCGCTGCGTGGCCGGGTCGAAGAGGCGGATCGTGTCAACGTCGTCACCCCAGAACTCGAGCCGCACCGGCTGCCCGCCCGGCGGGAAGACGTCCACGATCCCGCCACGGCGGCTGAACAGGCCTGGCCCATCGACGACGGGTGACGGCTCGTACCCCAGCTGCAGCCAGTGGTCCACCAGCTGCCTCATGGGTAGGCGCTGGCCGCGCGAGACGACCTGGTGGCTGGCGCGGAACGACTCGACGGATTCGAGCAGGTCCATCGCCGCGCGCACCGACGCCACGACCAGCGGCGCCGGGCCCGGCGCGACCCCGGCCAGGTGCTGGAGCACGCCGAGGCGGTCGGCCAGCTTGTGGGGCTCGTTTGGCAGGTAGTCGTACGGAAGGGCGTCGGTCTCCGGAAACAGCCACACGGCATCCGGGTCCTCGGCCCAGGCGCTCAGCTCGTTGGCGTAGGCTCGCGCTTCTCCTGGCCGAGCCACGACCAGCAGGATGGGCCGTCGCAGGGCAGCATGGAGCGCCGCCAGCGCGTACGGTCGGGCTGCCGTGATGACGGAGAGGGAGGGGCCGCGGTCGATGCCCTCCAGGAAGCGCGTGAAGGACGCATGCTTCTGGAGGACCGGCAGCAGGCTTGTCAGCCGCATGCAGAGGACCACGTGCAGTATGGCGCAAGTGCTAGGGCAGCGTGCGGAACCGGGCGCCGCCCGGTGCGGCCACTATTCCGACCCGGGCGCCGGCGCTCCTCTACTATCTAGCCCACGTAGGCGACCACTCGAGCGCTCATGGGACCGCGGCTTCTCCTTCTCCTCCTCGTGTGCTGCTCACCCATGCTCGTGGCGGCCTGCGCCCGCTCCGCGCAGGCATCCCGGCCCCTCACGTACGTCGCTCTCGGCGCCTCGGACGCGGTCGGCGTCGGGACGAGGCACCCCGAGTCCGAGGGCTGGGTGCCACGGTTCGCCGCCACCCTGGGGCCTGACACGCGTGTGGTTAACCTTGGCGTCAGCGGCTCGACAGTGCGCCAGGCCGTCGCCGAGCAGCTGCCGCCAGCCCTCGACGCTCAGCCCGACGTCGTCACCGTGTGGCTGGCGGTGAACGACCTGAATGCGCGGGTGCCTCTTGACCGGTACATGGCGGACCTCGACCGGCTGCTGGCTCCTTTCGACGGGACCAGCGCCCGCGTGCTGGTGGGCAACGTGCCCGACCTGACGCCTGTGGCCGTCTACTCGGGGGTCGATCCGGACCTGCTGCGCCAGGAGATCGACCACTGGAACGGCGCCATCGCCGCCGTCGCCGCGAGCCACGGGGCCGAGGTGGTGGACCTGCACGCCCATTGGCAGGAGGTCGCCAACCATCCGGAGTACGTCTCGGCGGACGGCTTCCACCCGAGCGTCGAGGGCTATGCCCGGCTCGCGGAGATCTTCGCCCGGGCCTACGCCCATGCCGACTGAGCCCATCCTCGAAGCGCGCGGGCTCGGCAAGACGTACACGTCAGGGCGCCTGCGGGTCACTGCCCTGCGCGGCATCGACCTCGCGATAGCCTCGGGCGAGGTGGTGGCCGTGGTCGGTCCCAGCGGCTGCGGCAAGACCACCCTTCTGCACTGTCTGTCCGGGCTAGAGGACTTCGACCAGGGCGACGTGCTCGTCGAAGGGCGCAGCTTGCGCCGCCTCTCCGACAGCGAGAAGGCGGCGCACCGGGCGCGGCGGATGGGGTTCGTCTTTCAGAGCTACAACCTCCTGCCCGTGCTGGACGCGCTCGAGAACGTCGAGCTGCCGCTGCTGCTCGCGGGTTGGCGGTCGCTGGCGGCGCGGCAGCGCGCCCTACAAACTCTCGAGGTGGTCGGCCTCGAGAACCGGGTGCGCCACCGCCCGAGCGAGCTGTCGGGCGGACAGCAGCAGCGGGTGGCTATCGCGCGGGCGCTGGCCGCCCAGCCGGCGGTCATCTTTGCCGACGAGCCAACCGGCAACCTCGACAGTGAGTCGGCCGGCGAGGTCATGGGGCTGCTGGAGCGGCTGAACCGCGAGAACGGGCAGACCTTCGTGCTCGTCACGCATGCGCGGGACGTCGCCGACCGCGCCGGTCGCGTGATCCGCATGCGCGACGGCGAGATCGTCTCCGTGGAGGAGCGGATCGCCCGGGTCGCCCCGCTGTCGTGAGGGACCTGTTCGGCGTCCCGCGGGATGCCCTGCTGGTGGGCGTGGCCGTGTGCGCCGTCCTGGTCGCCCTGATCCTGTCCGCCGCGGCGGTCCGCAACCCGGTGCTGTTCCGGCTGGCGGTGCGCAACGCGCCGCGCCGGCCTGGCTTCGCCGCCCTCATCACGCTCGGCCTGGCGCTCGGGACGGTGATCCTGTCGAGCGCCTTCACCACCGGGGACACCATGAGCCTCGCCGTGCGGACAGTCGTGGCCGGGGCCCTCGGCTCGGCCGACGAGGTCGTCTTCGTGCCGAGCGCCGCCCAGCCCAGCGGGTTCGACCTCACCCAGGCCATCGCCAGCGGCAACGTGCTCACCGGCGCCACCAGCTACTTTCCCGCCGCCGACTTCGCCCGTGTCCAGGCGGTCGTGGCCGACGACCCGCACGTCGCCGCCATCGTGCCGGCGATCCTCGAGCCAGTGGCGGTCCAGGCGGCCGGCGGCTCGCGCTTCCGCGCCCAGATGAACCTCATCGGCGTGCCGCCGGACACGGCCAACGCGCTGGCCACGCTGCGCTCGCCGTCTGGCCGCTTGCTGCCGCTGTCCGAGCTCCAGCCCGACGAGGTGTACCTCAATACGGAGGCGGCGGACGCGCTCGGCGTGGCCGCTGGGGACACCGTGCGCCTGGCCAGCCTGGTCGACCCGGTGGAGCTCCGCGTCAGGGACGTCACCCGCATCGGCGACCTCGGTGGCGGGCAGGCCGCGCTCTTTTCGCCACTGGCGCGCGTGCAGCAGCTGGTGCAGCGTCCCGACCAGCTGGACGAGATCCTCGTCGCCAACAGCGGCACACCGGCTGACGGTCTGGCCGAGTCGTGGCCGACCGTGGTACGGCTGCGCGCCGCGCTCACCGATCCAGCGGCGGTGGCGCGCGCCTACCGGGCCTTCACCTCGCCGCCGGCGCGCGAGGCCATCGCGACCGCCGCCGGCCGAGCGACGGGCCGGCAGGCGGAGAAGCTGCGCTCCCTGCGGGCGCAGCTGGACACCGGCGCCCCGACGCCCGAGTTCATCGCGCTGATGCAGGACCCAGAGCTGCTCGGCCGCCTGGGCCCCGGCGGCCCGGGCGGCGGGCCACGGCTCCAGCGCGGCCCCATTGGCGCGGCGGTGCCCGGCCCGGGCTCGTTCCGCGTGCTGGACGTGCAGCAGCTCGCGCAGAACCAGGCCGACCTCTGGGGCAGCGCCTTCACCGACCTCTTCGTCGTCGTCGGCTCCTTCTCGCTGGCCAGCGGCGTCCTGCTCATCGTGCTCGTGTTCTCGCTGCTGGCGCTCGAACGGCGCGGCGAGCTCGGCATCACGCGGGCCCTGGGCGGAAACCGCCGCGACGTTGTCCTGCTGCTGGCCATGGAGGGCGCCATCTACAGCGTCGTCTCGGCGGCGTTCGGCCTGGTGGCGGGAGTGGCCCTCGCCTTCGCCATCGTCGGCCTGGCCAGCTCGCTCGTCGCCCAGTACGGCTTCCGCCTGGACCCGTCCGTCCAGCCGGCCAGCCTGGCGCTCAGCTTCGGGCTTGGCGTGGCGCTGACTTTTGCCACGGTCACCCTCACGGCCTGGCGCTCCAGTCGGTTCAGCATCGTCACTGCCATCCGCGACCTGCCTGACCCGCCTGGCGGCCGACCGCGCCTGGTGGCTCTGGCGCTCGACCTGCTGCCTCTGCTGGCCGGCGTGCTGCTGGTGCGGCTCGGGCTCGACCGGGTGTGGTCGCTCGCCTACGCCGCCGGTATCACCGCGGTTATCGTCGGCCTGGCGCTGGTGGCTCGCTGGCTGCTGCTCGTTGCCGGCCTGCGCGGCCCGGAGCGCGTCGTCTTCACGCTCGCCGGCGGCGCGCTGGTGGTCTGGTGGGGCGTGCCGGTCGAGTGGCTGCGGCAGGCTGGCCTGCCCGTGCTGCCGCGCACGCCGGACATGAGTTTTCTCGCTGGCCTCGGCCTCTTGCTGGGGGTCGTCTGGCTCATGGCGTACAACGTCGGCCTGCTGCGCGTCCGCCGCGGCGGCGGGCTCCTGTGGCGCCTCAGCGTGGCGTATACGGCGGCGCACCGCTTCCGCACCGGCCTGACGCTCGGCATGTTCGGGCTGGTGGTGCTGAGCCTGACGCTGGCGGCGGTGCTGCTGACCGTGACCACCCAGGCCTACGGCGACCCCGCGGCGGCGACAGGTGGCTGGGACATCCGCGCCGACAGCGCGCAGCCGCCCCGCGACGTCGCTGCCGAGCTCCAGGCTGGTGGGCTGTCGCCGGACGCCTTCTCGGCTCTGGGCGCCGCTGGAGCGGTGCCTGTCGAGGCGGTGCAGCTGGGCCCTGATGCGCCGTCCGCGAGCTGGGCCGCGGCGACGCTCCAGGTGGTCGACGAACGCTACGCCCATGGCGCGACCACACGTCTGTCAGGCGCCAACGCCGACGACCGTGCCACCTGGGACACGCTGGCCGCGCGGCCGGGCACCGGCATCGTCGGCGGGGCGCTCCTCTCCGGGAGCGGCTCGCCCCCGGGCCTGCGCGTCGCGGCCCAGGAGGGGCGCGGGTTTCGCCCGGTGGTGCTCTGGCTCCGCGACACCAGGAGCACCAGACCGCCAGTCCGCCTCGAGGTCGTCGGCATCGCCGACAGTCGGGGACCGTTCGGCAGCGCCATCGTCACGGGCGCCCAGTCCATCGCCGTCTGGCCGCCCCCGCAACGCACCAGCTACTTCTTCTCGGTGCCCGCCGGATCGAGCGCGCGCGAGCTCGCGGCCGGCATCAGCCTGGCCGTCCCCGACCTGCACGCAAGTCCGATCGGCGAGGAGCTCCGGCTGGTCCAGGGGATCCGCGGACTGCTGGAGCTTGTGCTGCAAGGGTTCATGGGCGTCGGCATGCTGGCCGGCGTCGCGGCGCTCGGCACCATCAGCATGCGGGCCGTCGTCGAGCGCCGCCGCCAGATCGGCGTGCTGCGCGCCCTTGGCCTGGCGTCGCGGGGTATCGGGCTGGGGCTCATGGTTGAGGCCGGAACCGTCGCCACGCTGGGCACCGTGGCTGGCGTGGCCGTGGGTCTGGCGGTCGCCAGGGGGACGGTGGAGCTGCTGGTCGGCCGCAACCCGGAGCTGCGCTTCGCCGTCCCGTGGGAGCAGCTGCTGCTCATCGGCCTGGCGGCAGTCGGAGCGTCGCTGGTCATGACTGCCTTCCCAGCGGCGCAGGCAGCGCGCCTATCGCCAGCGGACGCCCTCCGGGACGGTTGAGCCGCCATCCCGAGTCAAGAGTTAACGGTTGAAGTTAAGAGTTGAACCGATTCATGGCGGCGGCCGGCCCGGCGGTGGCCCAGGTGGACACCGCCTCGGCCGCGCGGGCGATCGCTGCCTCGGCTCGCTCCCGTTCAGCGGGCGTGAACGAGGCGAGCACGTGGTCCCGCGCCGGGGCGAGCGTCGCCTGACCGATGCCGATACGCAGCCGAGCAAACTGCTCAGTGCCCAGCTCCGCGACCAGCGAGCGCATGCCGTTGTGGGTGCCCGCGCTGCCCCGCTCGCGCAGGCGCAGCGACCCCAGCGGTAGGTCCATGTCGTCGTAGACGACGAGCAGAGCCGCCAGTTCCAGACCGGTCGCCGCCAGCAGGTCACGCACCGCCCGCCCGCTGGCGTTCATGTAGGCCAGCGGCTTGGCCAGGAGCATCGCCCTGTCTCCCGTGCGGGCCAGAGCCACGGCGCTGGGGGCCGGTCCGCGCACCTCGTGCCACTCGGCCCCGAGCTGGCGGGCCAGGACGTCGACGCACTGGAAGCCGGCGTTGTGCCGGGTGGAGGCGTAGGTCCGGCCTGGATTGCCCAGGCCGACCACCAGCCTGGCGCGCGCCGGGTCCTCGGCCGCCAGCCGGCGGAGCGGTTCGGGGGGTCCGCGTCGCGGGGCGACCAGCCGCAGCAACCGAAGAAGGACACCGCAGACAGCGGCGGGCACCGCGGAATGGTAGTCTCACGCTCGTGCCCGTCGGCCCGGACGTCGTGACCATCGGCGAGATGATGGTCATCCTTGTCGCCGAGCAGGCCGGCGCGCTGCGCGAGGCGGCCACCTTCCGCCGCCACGTCGCCGGCGCGGAGGGCAACGTCGCGGTCGGGCTGTCCCGGCTCGGCTGCCGCGCCGGCATGATCAGCCGCGTCGGCGACGACGAGTTCGGGCGGGCCATCCAGTTCCGCCTGCGCGGCGAGGCGGTCGACATCACCCGCTTCGTGGTCGACCCAGACGCGCCGACCGGCGTGATGTTCCGCGAGCGGCGCGAGATCGGACCGACCGACGTGATCTACTACCGGCGCGGCTCGGCGGCCAGCCGGCTCACGCCGGCGGACCTTGACGAGCCGTACATCGCGGGCGCCCGCTACCTGCACATGTCAGGCATCACCCCGGCCCTGTCAACCTCGGCGCGGGAAACCGTCTTCGCCGCCGCCGAGATGGCCAAAGGCGCCGGAGTTCAGGTCGTGCTGGACCCGAACATGCGGTTCAAACTCTGGAGCCGCGACGAGGCGACGCGGGTCCTGCGCGACCTGGCCACCCGGTGCGATCTGGTGCTGCCTGGGCTGGACGAGGCGGAGATGCTGACCGGCGAGTCGGACCCGGTGGCCGCCGCGCGGCAGCTGCTGGCGCTGGGTCCGACTCTGGTGATCGTGAAGCTCGGCGCCGCCGGGGCGGTCGCGGTCGACGACGGCGGGCAGACGCTGGCCGCGGCGACCCCGCTGGCGCGCATGGTGGACCCGGTGGGGGCGGGCGACGGCTTCGCGGCCGGGTTCCTGGCTGGCCAGCTGCGTGGTCTCGATCTGCCCACCAGTCTTGCCGTGGCCAATCGGGCCGGCGCAATGGCGACTACTGTGCATGCCGACCTGGAGGGCCTGCCTCGGTGGGACGAGGTCGCCAGCGCCGCGCCCACCCGCGACGTTGTGCGCTGACGAGCCGTCAGCCATCAGCGATCAGCCGTCAGCGAACGAGCCATCAGCAATCAAGCTATCAGCCGTCAGCAGAATCGGCCGCTGCGCCTCGGCATGAGACAGCCAGCCATACGCTTCTCCAGCTCATGCCTCAGTGCGCGTAGCGACGCTGATAGCTGACGGCTGACAGCTACTCAGTACGCATTCTCGTCGCTCACGATGGCCGCCGCCGTCTTGAGCAGGATCTTCACGTCGAAGGCAAGCGACCAGTTCTCCACGTAGAACAGGTCGTACCTGGTGCGCTCCTCGATGCTCGCCCGCCCGCGCTGGCCGTTCACCTGGGCCCAGCCCGTCAGGCCGGCCTTCTCCGTGTGCCGCTTCCGGTAGTGCGGCACCAAGCGCGCGAACTGCGCCACGAACTCCGGCCGCTCCGGCCGGGGGCCAACCAGGCTCATCTCGCCCACCAGCACGTTGATCAGCTGGGGCAGCTCGTCCATGCTGAAGCGCCGCATGAACGACCCCAACCGGGTGCGCCGCGGGTCGTTCGGCACTGCCCACACCGGGCCGGTGTCCACCTCGGCGTCCGGGCGCATCGAGCGGAACTTCAGCATCTGGAACGGCCGGCCGTCCAGGCCGACGCGCTCCTGGACGAACAGCACCGGCCCGTTCGGCGACGTGACCTTGATGACCAGCGCGGTCAGCAGCATGATCGGCGACAGCAGCACCAGGGCCGTCCAGCTGACGGTGACGTCCATCGCCCGCTTGAACATCAGCGCCCAGCCGCGCAGGGCAACGTCGCGGACCCGCATCAGCGGCAGCCCGGTCACTTCGCTTGTCTCCACCGGCCGTGCCATCAGCTCGAAGATGTCCGGGACGATGTGGATGTTGACGTGCTGGCGGGTGCAGCTGCTGACGATCTCCACCAGCTGGGGATGGCTCAGGCCGGGCCAGGCAATGAGGATCTCGCCGATCTGGTGGTCGCGCACCACCGTCGGGATGTCCGCCAGCCCGCCCAGATGGGGCCCGATGGCGTCGGCGCGGGCCGAGCGAGCGTCGCCAATGAAGCCCACGACGCGGTAGCCGATCTCTGGCGCCGCGCGGATCTTGGCGAAGACCAGCTCCGCCTGCTCGCCATCACCCACGATCAGGACCCGCTCGACGTCCCGGCCGCGGCGGTGCGCCTGGCGGAGGAGCCCGTCCAGCAGCGCCCGCGCCAGCCACACCAGGGCTATCGACAGCGCCCCCCAGTACACCAGCATGAGCCGGGGCGGGTCCAACGACCGGAACAGGAGCACCGTGGCGCTCAGCGACACCACCCAGCCAAGGCCCACTGCCGCGACCACCTGGTAGAGCGCGTCCACCCGGGCGGTGCCGCGGCGAGGCAGGTACATCCGGCGCAAGGCGAACGTGACCACCATCAGCGCGACGTACAGGCGGGCGATGTCGTCGTAGGTGGGCAGTGGGTCCACCTGCTGAAAGAGCCGCGGATCGCTGGCGATGCGCAGGTGCGCGGCGAGCTGGAACGCCAGGTACAGCATGACGACGTCGGAAACCACGAGCGCCACCACGTACGCGGCCTTCGTCGCGCTGAAGCGCTGGGCGAACATGGACGGCAGCTTGGTGGGCTCCACGGGTCTCCGGCTTCCTCTCATCCCAGCTTACGTACTGACCGTCACGCGGGGCGCGGCCGGCCGACCGGCGCGCGGCGTCGCGGATGCTCTGAGCGTCACACGCGCCAGGGACAGGAGCAAGGCGGCGTAGATGCCCACGCGCACCAGGCCGGTCAGCAGCCGATTGTACCGTCGCGCGTAGTGCTTCCCGTAGAACAGGTCCATCGCGCGGTAGAAGTGGACCGTCGTGCGCAGGGCTCGCTGGCGGCTGGCCGCGCCGTGCTGGTGGCGGACGGTCGCTCCCGGCTCGTACCTGACTGTCCAGCCGGCCGCCTGGCAGCGCAGGCACCAGTCGAGATCCTCGCCGTACATGAAGAACCGCTCGTCGAGCAGTCCCACCTGCCGTACCACCTCGCGCCGGATCAGCAGGCACGCGCCGCACACGGAGTCCACCGCTGAGGGGGTGTCCGGGTCCAGGAACGTCAGGTTGTAGCGGCCGAAGACGCGGCTCCTGGGAAACAGCCGGCTCAGGCCAGTGAGGCGGCCCAGAGCGACGCCCGGCGTGGGGAAGGACCGTCGACACGCCAGGTGCATGCTGCCGTCCGGATGGACGAGCTTGGGCCCGACGATTCCGGCCTCTGGATGCGCTGCCAGGGCCTCCAGCAAGGCAGTCAGGACGCCGACCGCCAGCTCCGTGTCCGGATTCAAGAGCAGGATGGCGCCACCCCGCGCCGCGGGCAGCGCCAGGTTGTTCCCGAACGCGAAGCCGCCGTTGCGCGGTGATCGGATGACGCGCGCCCACGGGAACTCCGATGCCACCATTGCCGCCGAGCCGTCGTCGGACGCGTTGTCGACCACCAGCGCTTCGGCGCGGTACCGGGCGTCCGGCCGCGACAGCGTCGTCGAGCCTTCCGCACGGACCGACCGCAAACACGCGGCCAGGTGGTGGCGCGTGTTGTAGTTCAGGATGATGACGCTCAGGTCCAGCTCCACTTCCATCTCGGTCACGCCGAAGGCCGATGGCGCCAGCGCCAGACGACGCCGACCGGGTAGCCGACCATCTTGGCCACGTCGCCCACTAGGCGGATGACCGGCACCAGGGCGACCGCGTAAGCCACTTCCCCAGGCGGGAGCCCCTCCAGGTCAGGCATGAGGCGCGCCAATGGCCGCCGCGTGTAGGCCAGTCCGCCCAGCACGACGATGCCCCAGACGGGCGGCCAGCGCAGCGCTCGCCACGCCAGCGCCAGTGCGCCGAGGTAAGCCGCGTAGCGAACGATGTGGCGCCGGCGCCACAGGTCCGCCTTGCCGTCCCCGCGCGCGTACAGGTAGTACTGGCGAAAGAAAGCCACCAGCGACGACCGCGGCCGGACATAGACGACGGCGTCGGGCGCGAAGGCAAAGTCGCAGCCGGCCCGCTTCAGCGCCAGGTCGAACACGAGGTCCTCGCAGTAGTCCAACCACTCGGGGTAGCCGCCGATCGCGGCCCAGGCGGAGTGGCGGAACAGGATCGACCGGCTCGACGGCAGGAACGTGGCCGCGGCCACGTCCGAGCGCGCCGGCAGCACGGTGGCGCCCATGGACCGCTCGAAGAGCGACCGGGCGTCTGGGACGAAGAAGCCGGCCACCACGTCGACGCCATCGTGGACAGCCGCCGTGAGCGCCTCCAGCCACTGCTCGTCCAGGCGAACGCCGGCGTCGGTCACCGCCACCAGGTCGCCGGCCGCGGCCGCCACGGCCTGGTTGCGACCGCGCGCGATGGTCGCCCCAGGCCTTCGGAGCGCCCGCAGCGGCAGTCGGGCAGTCCACGCCTGCAGTCGCTCCCAGGTGCCGTCGGACGAGCCACCGTCGACGATCACTATGTCGTCGGGCGCCCGCGTCTGGCGAGCGACGCTCGCCAGCAACGCGTCGATGCTGGCGCTCTCGTTGAGCACTGTGGCGACCAGCGAAACCGTCGCTGGCCGGTCGCCGACCACCGGAACCGGAACCGGGAGCGGGGCACGGGGCGCGGGCGCCGGCATCGTCGCTTTAACGAAAGCCGGCCGTGTCGGTTACCCGCGCGGGGCGAAGTCGCGCAGCGCCAAGTACACCGGCTGCGGCGTGAAGTCCGGGTCGGCCAGACGGAACCAGTACCAGTCCTGGCCACGGTTGGTCGCGTCAGGCCGCTTCCAGTACCACACGCACAGGCGCTCCAACCACTGCCACTGGGCGCGGGCGCGCTCCAGACCACGAACTGTGTAGCGCGCCTGCAGCGTCGGCGTGACCCGACCGAACCGCTGCTCGGCCATGTCCGGCGGGTTGACGTTCCAGCCAACCTCCGTCGCCCAGACGGGCGTGGCGGCGTCGCCGTTGCGCTGCATGACGGCGCGCACGAACTGCGGCCGTGAGAAGGTCACGTCCGAGCGGTCGACACGCGGGTCGTCCGGGCCGCCGCGCAAGCCGTAGGCTTGAACGGCGAGCACGTCGAAGCTGCCGCGTGCCCCGGCGTCGTAGAGTGCCTGGAGGTAGACGAGCTCGTTCATCGCCTGCGCGTTCTCGGTGAGGGTTGGCGCCAGCGCCGCCATCACCACCCGGGCGTGGGGGTCGGCCTGGTGGATCGCGTCGGCGGCGCCGCGCAGCAGGTGGGCGTAGGCGCCCGGATCGGGCGGCCGGCCACCCCACTCGCTCGCCAGGTTCGGCTCGTTCCACACCTGGTAGGCCAGCACCCGGCCGCGGTACCGCCGGGCCACCGCCCCGACGAAGTCCCAGTAGTCCTCGGCGCGGAGCGGTGGCCCCAACCCGTCGCGAGCGTCCGCTGGCAACGCCCAGCGTGGGCTCGTGTCGAGCCGGAACAGGACGCCGATGTGCAACGCCTCGGCCCGCTGGACGATGTCGTCGAACTTGTCCCAGGTCGAGGTGCCAAACGTGGCATCCAGGTACGCGCCCTTCCGGACCGGCTCGATCGCTTCCCAGGGCAGCTGCTGCCGCACCCAGCCGACGTGGGCCGCGCTCAGCAGCTCGAGGCTGCGCTGCCGCTTGGCTGGCTCGACCTCCTGCTCGAGGAACACGTTAGCCCCAAGCGGCGCCACGTCTCCGTCCGGGTCAGGTGCTGCGTCCGTGGTGTCCCGCCTGTCGGAGCGCGGCGCCGTGGCGGCGACCCAGCGGTGCTTGAGGTCGATGCTCAGCGTGTCGAAGGCGGTCGCGCCGGCGCCGGCGGCGAGGAGCAGCAGGAGCGCGCCCGACAGGGCCGCCGCCCACGGCAGGCCCGCCCGTGGTGGGGATTCTCGGGCGGTCAGGGCTCCAGGCTCCGGTAAGCGGTGCGCAGCCGGGGAGCGATGGCCCCCCAGTCATAGCGCTTTTCCACCAGCGCCCGACCGCTGGCGGCCAGCCTGGCTCGCGTCGTGACGTCCCGCAGGAGTCGGTCCAGCGCGACAGCCATCTCGCCCGCGGAGTCGGCCCGCAGGTAGTGGACGTCTGGCTCGGCCTCCAATCCCTCCATCCCAAGGCCCGTCGACACGATCGGCAGGCCGCTGGCCAGCGCGACGAGCGCCTTCAAACGGGAGCCGCCGCCGATCCGGATCGGCAGCACCAGGGCGCTGCACCGCTGAAGGTACTGTCGCTCGTCGGCCACGGGGCCGACGACGGCGATCCGGTTGTCGCGCTGGCCGGCGCTGACGAGCCAGGGCGGTGGCTGGTCCCCGACGGCGAAGAGGCGGGCGTCGGCGCGCCGCTCGAACAGCCGCGGCAGCACGTCGGCCAGCAGAAACGCCGCCGCCGCGGCGTTCGGGCGGTAGTCCAGCTTTCCCAGGAACAGGACGTTTGGGCCCTCGGCCGCGTGCGGCTGGTGGAACGGGTAAGCGGCGACGTCTACGCCGTTGGGCACCACACGTACCCTGGCCCGCGGGCCGGCAAGCGCCGTCAGCTGGTTGGCGTCGTGATACGACACGGCCAGGGTCAGGTCGCTGCCGGTGACCACGGCCCGCTCGTAGCGCGCCAGCCGCTGCCACTGGAGTCGTGAGTACGCGGCGGCCGGCAACGCTGTTGCCGTCGCGCCCGGTGGACCCGCGCCCAATCTCACCTGGGAGGCGCGGCGCTGCAGCAGGAACTCCGCGTTGTGCGCGTCGTAGATGCGCCGCGGCACGGTGGCCAGGCTGGCCGCTGACCGTACGACGTCCAGGTAGCGGGCCATCTCGATGCCTTCCGCCTGGACCACGTCGTACTGCTCCAGGGCCAGCAGCGACCGAAGCTGCCGTACGAAGTCGGGCGACCAGAGCCGCTGGGCGACGTCTGGCCAGGCCGAGCGCGCCGCTCCGAGCGCCCGCTCGACCGGGCCACGCGGCGGCGGGGGCGGAACGACGGTTGCCCGGCGCACCAGCGCGGCCAGGCGGCATTGGCTGGCGGGCGAGCCGAAGGCGATGGCGTCGACCACGTGGTCCTCGCCCGCCGCCCGCAGCAGCCCGAGGTTGCGGATCTTGGCGCCGGCGTCCGCGGGGTCCGGCACGGCGGGCAGCATGAACAGCAGCTTCACGCCATCAGCGCCTCCCGGTACACGGCGCGTGTCTCGCGCGCGGCGCGCTGCCAGGTGAACTGGGCGCTGCGCCCGAAGCCGCGCTGCCGCAGGTCCGCGGCCAGGCGCTCGTCGCTGAGCAGCCGCCCGAATGCGCCGGCCCACCGCCCGACGTCGTCCGGCGGCAGCAGCAGGCCGGCGTCGCCCACCACTTCGCGCATCGACCCAGCGTCCGAGCTGACCACCGGTGCGCCACAGGCCATGGCCTCCAGCAGAGGCAGCCCGAAGCCCTCGTACAGGGACGGGAAGGCGAACACGGAGGCGTGACTGTACAGGACTGCCAGGTCCGCCTCGGCCACGGCGCCGAGGAAGTGGATGTCGCTCTCCACCCCGCTCCCGGCGGCGGCGCGAAAGATGGCATCGGCCAGCGGGCCCTGGCGGCCGACGACGAGCAGCTGCGCCTCCGCGTGTTTGCGGGCGCGGGCGAAGGCGGCGATGGCGACCGGCAGGTTCTTGCGCGGCTCGAGCGTTCCGACCAGCAGGACGAAGCGCCGGTCGTCGTCGAAGCCGCACCGCCGCGCCACCGGCGCGAGCTCCTGCCACGGCCGTGGCGCGAAGGCCGGACCGGCCGCCTCGTAGATCACGCGCAGCCGGGAAGGGTCGACCCCCAGCAGCCGGGTGGCGTCCGCGGCCGTCCGGCGCGAGACCGCGATGACGCGCTGGGCGCGGCGGACGCTGTCGCCGGTGGCCGCGTAATAGGCGCGTGAGGCCGGCGTGTGGGTCCGCGGGTACAGCAGGAACGCCAGGTCGTGCAGCGTGACGACCGAGCGCCACGGTCCCCAGGCGAGCGCCACGTGGTCGATGCTGTGCAGCAGCAGCGGCCGCGGCCGCTGCGCGCGGGACAGGATCTCCGCTGGCAGCGCCCAGCGCTCCAGCCGGTGGTGCGGCGGGGTCAGGCAGCGGAGCGTGCGCCAACGCGGCCCATCGCCCGGGAGGACGACGTCGGCGCCGCGCTGACCGCGCAGAAGCAGGTACGTTTCCGGGGCATCGAGCGCGGCCAGCGCCCGCGCCAGCTGCCGGCCGTACTGGGCGATTCCGGCGGCGTAGCCCAGGAGTCGGAGGTCGATGGCGACGGTGCCGCGACCGAGGCCGAGATCGTCAGCGTTCAGGGTTTGCGCAGGCGCGGGGCTGGCGGCCGACGCTCCCCGCCGAAGCCAGCGACCCCGTCGGGCCGGCGGTAGTCGGGAGCGTCGATGCGCTTCACTGTCGAGAAGCCCTTCTGCGACAGGCGCGACACGATCCGCTCCTCCTGGCGGTGGCTCAACGTCAGCGTCTCGGGCCGATCCAACGGGACGTTGGTCGTGATCATCGTCGGCAGACGCGCGTTCAACCGGTAATTGAGCAGCTGGAACAGCTTCTCTTCGGCCCATGGCGTCGCCGAATGAGCTCCATAGTCGTCGAGGATGAGCACTGGCGTCTTACGGATGGCGTCGAAGCCGCGATCGTAGGTCACGTCGCTCGTGGGTGCGTACGTCGCCCTCAGGTAGTCGAGCAGATCGGGGACGGTCATGAACAGCGTGGGCGAGCTGAGCTGCTCGCGCTCGTTCTTGACCGCGGCCGCCAGGTGGGTCTTGCCGCAGCCGCGATCGCCGACCAGCACCAGCCAGCCGTTCGGCTCCTCGGCAAACCGGGCCGCGAGTTCGTAGGCCTCGCGTAGGCTGGCGACCTGTTCCGGCGCGACATCCGGGCGCGCGAAAACGAAGTTGTCGAATCGCTGGTCGCGCAGTCCGGCGGGCCAGTCGCCAATGAGAGCCTCCTCGAGCGGGCTGTCCCAGGGACGAAGCTCCTCGTGAGCCGAGAGGCGGTCCTCCAGGCGCGCCCGCAGGCGGTCGTCCAGCTCGTGCAGCTGGTGGTTCGTCGTGACCACCGTCGGCAATTCGGCATTGAAGCGGTGATTCAGGATCTGAAACAGCTTCTCCTGGGCCCACGGCGAGCCGCTCTGCGTGCCGAGGTCGTCCAGGATGAGCAGTTTGGTGTTGCGGACGGACTCGAACAGGTCGTCGTAGCTGACGTCACTGTTTGGCGCGAACGTCGCCCGCAGATGGTCCAACAGGTCGGGAACAACTGTGAAGAAGACCTCGTGACCGAGCTCGATCTGGCGATTGGCGATGGCCGCCGCCAGGTGTGTCTTCCCGCAGCCCGACGGGCCGCTGAGCACCAGCCAGCCCTGGGGTCGCTCGGCGAAATCCTGCGAGACGAGAAAAGCTTGCACGAGGCGGAGTCGCGACCGCTCGCTGAGCTCGCCGCGACCCTCCTGTCGGAAGCTGGCGAAGGTTCGGCTCGCCAGCGGTCCGAGGTTGCTGCGCTTGCGGAGCCGGTCGCGCACGTCGCCCTGCTTGCACGTACAGGGAAACGCCCGACCGAAGTCGACATCGCCCACGGGGAGGTCGCGGCGGACGAAGCCGAAGTCCTTGCACGCGGGGCACTGGGGCGGCTCCTCCACGACCGGCTCGGGGGAATCGGACCGTCGCAGCTGGACCAGCCGCGCGCGGGTCAAACTGTCGCCAAGGCGCTCCATGGGCGGCGCTCTACGCCCGGAAGACTTCCAGGTCCAGGAACTTCGTCGTGCGTTCCAGGAAAAGCAGCTGGATCTGCCCGGTGGGCCCGTTGCGATGCTTGGCCACGATGATGTCCGCCACTCCCTTCTTGTCAGTATCGGGGTTGTACTTCTCGTCGCGGTAGATGAACAACACCACGTCGGCGTCCTGCTCGATGGAGCCCGACTCGCGCAGGTCCGACAGCTGGGGGATGTGGGGCGAGCGCTGCTCGACGGCGCGGCTCAGCTGGCTCAGGGCGACGATGGGCACGCGCAGCTCGCGGGCCAGTGCCTTGAGCGCGCGCGAGATCTGGCCCAGCTCCTGCACCCGGTTCTCGCCATGCTCGGCCACGATGAGCTGGAGGTAGTCCACGATGATCATGTCGAGTCCGTGCTCGGCGGCCAGGCGGCGGGCCTTCGAGCGGAGCTCCATGATTGGGATGGAGGCGGTATCGTCCACCCAGATGGGGGCCTGGACCAGGAAGTTGAGGGCGTGGTCGAGCTTGCGGGTCTCCTGGTCGTTCAACTGGCCGGCGCGGATGCGGGGCGAGTCGACGCCGCTCTCCATGCTGAGGAGACGTGAGGCCAGCTGCTCGGCCGCCATCTCCAGGCTGAAGATCGCCACCGTCGCCTTCGCCTTGACGGCAGCGTTCACTGCCAAATTGAGAGCAAAACTCGTCTTGCCGACAGAGGTCCGCGCGGCCAGGATGATCAGGTCGGTGCGCTGGAAGCCGCCCAGCAGCTTGTCCAGGTCCGTGTAGCCGGAGCCGATCCCGTAGCGCGCGCCCTCGCCCTCGGCCAGCGCCTCCACCTGCTCCATGTAGTCGTGGAGCACGTCCTCCAGCGACCGGAAGTCGCGCGTCACCCGGCGCTCGGCGATCGACAGGATCAGCTGCTCCGACTTCTCCAGCGCCGTGTCCGGATCGAGGTTGTCCCGGAACGCCATCTCGGCGATCGTCTGGGAGGCGGAGATGAGCCGCCGCATGATCGACGTGCGCTCGACGACGTGGCCGTAGTACTCGATGTGCGCCGCCGTCGGCGTGGCGACGTTCAGCTCCGACAGGTACAGCAGCCCGCCGGACGCTTCGTACAGCCCGAGCCGCTGCAGCTCGTCCGCCACCGTGTGGTAGTCGATCGGCTGCGACTCGGCTGTCAGCGACAGCATCGCCTGGTAGATGTGCTTGTGGCGCGGCTGATAGAAGTCGTCGGCCCGCAGGAAGTCGCTGACGCGGACGATGCTCGACGGGCTCTTCAGCACCGACCCGAGGACGGCCTCCTCCGCCTGGAGGCTGTGCGGCGGGAGCGACAGGTCGCGGTCGTCCGCCCGCGCTGTACCAGCGGCAACCTCGGAGTCGAAATCGAGTTTTTCGACTGCCATGGCTCTTGTTCGGGCTCAGCCTGGCTCAGGCGCCGTCGTCGGCGCGGACCTCGACGGTCACGGTGGCGACGACCCCGCGCGGCAGCCGGGCTCTGACCTGGTACGAGCCCAGCATGCGGATCGGGTCGGACAGCTCGAGCTCGCGCCGGTCCAGCGCGGTGCCCAGCTGGCGCTTGACGGCCTCGGCAATGTCGGTGGTGGTGATCGAGCCGTACAGCCGACCCTGAGAGCCAGACTTGGTCGTCACCACGACAGGCGCCGCCTCCAGACGCTCCTTCAGCGCGCGAGCCGCCTCCAGCTCCTCGGCGGCACGGCGAGCGACGTTGGCCTGGGCGTCGGCGGCCTGCTTCAGCGCCGCCGGGGTGGCAGTGACAGCGAGACCTCGCGGGATGAGGAAGTTGCGCGCGTAGCCGTCGGCCACGTCCTTCACCTGGCCAGCCTTGCCCACGTCCTGGACGTCCTGTTTGAACAACACCTTCATGTCGCGGTCACCGTCCGCTCCGCCTCTCCGGTCTACGATAGAACAAATGTGCTACAAAGAAAAGACTGCCCGGATGCTACGCCGGTCGTTCGGCCGGGCGTCCAGGATTCCGGCATACGACCGACAAAGTGATGCGCGCGTGCCGGCGCCAGACTACTCCGCGCGCGAGTGGACACCCCCTCTCTGTGGTGAAGGGTTGACTGATAACATCGGTGGGAGCACTATGCCGTCCGCCGCCGATGCGCCTATTCGCGAGCGTCTGGCCTGGGAGATCACCCCGGAGCTGTACGCGACCATCCGACGACTGTGGGTGAAGCACTCCGTCGCCGAGGACCGTCGCGACCTTCAGGGGCTCATTGACACGCTGACCAAAGACTGCGTGTACGACGTGGTGCCGACGGGCCAGCGGTGGCAGGGGCACGACGGCGCGCGCGCCTTCTACACGTCGTTCCTGGGCGCCTTCCCGGATGTGACATTCGACCTGGCGGATATCGTGATCGGCCCGCAGGGCGTGATCGAGGTGGCGACGATGACCGCGACGCACCGCGGCGACTGGGCCGGACAGCCCGCCACCGGCCGGCCCGTACGGATGACGATCATCATCCACTTCCCCTGGGATCCGCGCGCCGGCCTGTTCGCCGGCGAGCGCGTCTACTTCGACCGCGCGCAGCTGGACGCCGCCCTGCGCAGCGCGTGAGCCCGGTTCCGGTTCTAGGCCGCGCTCGCCTCGAAGGCCGCCTGTTCACGCCGCCGCTGCTCGATCAGCCGCTTGGGCGGGCGGCCGCGCCGCGGCTGGTCCTCGAGCCACTCCAGCGTCTCGATGCGGCGTGTCAGAACAGTCACGTCGTCCAGGTAGGTGGCGCCGGCGCAGCGCGGGCAGCGGATGTGGCAGACGTCGTCGATGGGCGTGGCGGCGGCCGCGCCGACCGGTCGGAAGACGACCCGGCTGGGGTTCCGCTCACGGTCGCACTCGATCGCGCCGGCCAGGGTGCCACACAGGTAACACTTGATGTCCGCTTCGACGTAGGTCTCGATCTTTGGCGGGGATGTTGGACGAGACATGCTGGCGCTCCAGTAGATGGACTCCTTTAGCAGTCTGTTCCTCAGACATTAAGGCCATGCTAAGAGCGCCATAGGATTGTGATAAACCGGGACAGATCGGCAACGTGCGCCTCAGGCCGACTTGCCGCCCGCCGAGCGTCATCGAGTAATCGAGAATCGTTAGAGCGGCGGCCTCGCGTGAGCCCACGGCTGCAGCGCCTCGAACGCGGCCGAGGCGCGCAGCACGAGCGCGTCCTGGTGCCTGCCTGCCACTATCTGGAGCGCGATCGGCAGCCCGTCAGGGCTGAAGCCACACGGCACTGAGGCGGCCGGCCAGCCCGTCAGGTTGAACGGGAACGTGAACGGCAGATGGTCGAACATCGTCGCCAGGGGCTGGCCGTCGATGTGGCTCGGCCAGCGCTCGTAGGACCACGCGACGCACGGCATCTGCGGGGACAGCAGCAGGTCGTAGCCCGCCATGAAGCGCCGCGCCTGCTCGTAGAAGGTGGTGCGCGCGATCTGGGCGCGCGCCAGCTGGACGGCGCTGGCGGACGAGCCGTGCTCGATCATGGCCAGCAGCGTGGGCTCGAACCACTCTGGCCGCTCGTGGGCCCGCTCGCCGAGCCGGCCAGCCATCGTGCTGTCCCACATGAGCTCGGCCCAGGGCTTCGGGTCGTCCCAGCCGGGGTCCACGGCTTCCACGGTGCAGCCGAGCTCGGCGAACCGCTGGGCGGCCGCCTCGGTGCAGCGGCGGACGTCAGGGTCCACCGCCGCGTAGCCGAAGTCGGCGCTCCAGGCGACGCGCCGCCCGGCGAGCGGCCGGTCGTCGCAGGCGGCGACGTAGTCCTCGGGCAGGACGTCGAGCGACATCGGGTCGCGCGGGTCCACGCCGGCCATGACCGACAGCATGAGAGCGGCGTCGCGGACCGTGCGCGTGATCGGCCCGTTGTGCGAGCGAGCCGCCCAGAAATCCGGGTTGGGCCAGTACGGGACGCGGCCGAAGGACGGCTTGAGACCGTACACACCGCACAGGGCAGCCGGGATGCGGATAGAGCCGGCGCCGTCGCTGCCGTGCGCCAGCGGAGCCACGCCGGCGGCCACGGCGGCCGCGGCGCCCCCGCTCGACGCGCCCGACGTGCGGTCGACCGCCCAGGGGTTGCGGGTGGCCGGCATGAGCAGGTTGTCGCACATGTCCTTGTGGCCAACGTGCGGCGTGTTCGTCTTGCCGAAGATGACGGCGCCGGCGGCGCGCAGCCGGCCGGCCACCGCGCCGTCGAAGTCGGGCACGTACTCGGCGAAAAACCTGGAGCCGTAGGTCGTGCGCAGGCCCCGCGTCGGCTCGAGGTCCTTCACCGAGACAGGCAGCCCGTGGAGTGGCCCGAGCGGCTCGCCCCGGACCACCGCCGCCTCGGCCGCGCGGGCGGCCTCACGGGCTCGGTCAGCGTCCAGCGACAGGAACGCATGGATTTTGGGCTCCACCGCGTCCGCCCGCGCCAGGATGGCGTCGAGCAGCTCGACCGGGGACAGGCGCCGCGCGGCGATCGCGGCCCGCAGATCGGTCGCCGGTGAGAACAGGAGGCCGTCGTCGGCGGCCATGGTGGCAGCCCCAGGATACGCCACGCGGCTCAGGGGCGCATTGGCATGCGCGTAGCGCGAATAAAGGGAGGCGCCTAAGCAGGTGGAGCTCAGGTGATCAGAATGGAGCAAGTCTTAAGACCACCTGCTGAGGCGGCGGCGCACGACCACCGTGGCGGCCGCCAGAAGCGGCAGCGTCCACCACAGGAAAACGACCGCGCTGGCGACCGTCGCGGCGACCGCGTACAGGACCCGGAGCGAAGCGTCCCAGGCGGCCCTGACCAGGGCTGGGCCGTCGACGCCAGTGGTCGGCGCGGTCGGCACGCCCGAGAGCGCCGCCAGCTGCTCATCGCTGAGGGTCGGCAGCTCGATGCCGGCCTGGCGCGCCCGCTCCTCGACGGCCTTCAGCTGGGCGCCGAGGTCGCGCACGCGCAGGATGGCGGCCGTCAGGTCCCCCGCCTTGTGCGTCGCCGCGCCGCCACGCAGCTCATCGGTCAGCAGCGTCTGCTCCTGTTGCGCCTGGCGCAGCGCGACGCGGGTATCGAGGTACTGTTTCGGCAGCGTCTCTGCCGGTGGCGCCACGGCGCTGGCGGCGTCCGACACGGGCAGCCTGACGCCCGCCTTGGCCGCGGTAGCGGTCAGGCTGTCGACGCGCATCGCGCCGCGGTCTACCTCCACGGCGACCTCGGCCAGCTTGTCCTGGAGGCTGGTGATCTCTTCGGGCGTGCGTGCCCGCTCGAGCTGGAGCTGCAAGCTCGCTCGGCTCGCTTCGGCCTTGCGCAGCGCCGCCAGCGCCGCGGCGTAGTCGCGTGGCAGGACGACAGCGGCGGCGCTGGCCGTCACGGTGATCGAGGCGAGCGCGCTGGTGCGCTCGAGGGCCGCCTGGCGCCCTTTCAGGCGGTCGATCTGGAGCTTCACCTGGTCGGCCTGCTGCTCCACTTTCAGGACTTCCTCGAGGCTGCCGGAGCGCTTCTGCAGCTCGAGCAGCTGCGCGTGGCTGGCTTGGAGCGACGCCAGCTGGGTGGCGACGTCGTCGTACTGGTCGGTGACGTCCTGGGTCGTCGCCTTCTCGCCGCGCACGTCCACGGCCAGACCGCGCAGCGCCTGCATGGCGTCGTCGTACTGGCCCGGAGCGACCTTGAGGCGCACAACTGTCGTGGGCACGTCGCCGTCCTGCTTCGTCTCGACGCCGGCCACATAGCCGCCGTGGCCCAGGGCGATGGTCGCGGCCCGGGTGGCGACCGTGTCAAGGTCGCGCACGACGATCACCAGGTCGGTGGTGTAGACGACCATGCGGCCCGCGTCCTGCGAGATGGGCAGCGCGGGCGCGGCGTTGTCCGGGGCCGCGGCGGGCGTCGGCGCCGGCGCGCTGGCTGGAGCGGGCGCGGCCGGGACCTGTCGCTGCGTGACCGAGGCAGGGGCCGCGCGCGCCGCCACGGCCCCGGCTGGTGAAGCGGCCGGGACGGCGGCTGGGACAGCGGCCGCCGCGCCGCCGCTGTCGCCCCGCGCGGCGAGCGGCGTGGCGGCCGGCTCGCTCCGGGAGGCGCCCGGGGCGCACGACGTGGCCGTGACGGCGAGCAGCGCCACGGCGCCAACGAACGAGGCTGGGGGGTAGCGGACCTTCACAGGGGACCTCAGAAGGGAGCACGCGCTCCGCGTCCCCCTCCAGACGCCGCGGCTCGCCAGAACGTTCCAGGTATTCTTGAAGCGCTTGAAGCGCATGGCTGCTGGCGCCGACGAGACGACCCCGCCGTGGGCCAGCCGCGCCGTGCCGACGGGCGTCGACGTATTGGCGCCGGACGGGTCGGAGATCAGGCTGCTGGTCGCGGTCGCGGGGGCCAGCATGGTGCACTGCCGCCTGCCGGCCGGCGAGGTGACCGGGGCCGTGCGGCACCGCACGGTGGACGAGCTGTGGTACGTCCTCGCCGGATCCGGCCAGATTTGGCGGAGCAGCGGCAACCTGGCCCAGACGCTCGACGTGCGGCCCGGCGTCGCCCTGACCATCCCGGTCGGGACGGCGTTCCAGTTCCGGGCCGACCCCGGCGAACCACTGGTCCTGCTGATCGCCACCGTGCCGCCGTGGCCCGGCGCCGACGAAGCCGTGCCCGTTCCGGGGGTGTGGGGCTAGCCCAGCGCGGCGCCGCGGCCGGCGCGGCTACCAGTCCACAGTGGCCGTGAGCGGCACGATCTCCACCCACAGCTGGCCCGGGCTCAGGCGCAGCGGGCCGCCTTCGGCGTCCAGCCAGCGTGTCGGCGCGTCCGGGGCGTCCTTCTCCCAGCTGCCCTCCTGAACCGTGCCGCGGCTGAACAGCAGCAGCCGGCCGCCCGCGCCGGCCAGGTCGATGTCCACACGGGCCTTGTTGTCGTTCGGGATCGGCGCGATGTCGGCGAACTGGACGATGACCGACGGCCCGCCCAGGCTGGCGCCGTCCACGGCGTCGCGGTGGACGGCGCCCTCCATACTGCGCGTGTAGACGCCCGCCGCTTCGTCCCAGGCGTAGGCGACCGCGTACTGCCAGGGCGTGAAGCGGATCGTGACAGCTGGCGCGGGCTCGGCGCCAAGCGGGGCGCGCGGGTCGACACTGATCGGCCCCCAGCCGCCGCCCTGCTGGTTGCCGCGGGCGGCCAGGTCGGCCCGGTCGTCAAAGGTGCTGGTGTAGGCGTTGTGCGGCGCCGCGCGGGCGCGGCTGCGCCATATGCCCGGGTCGCCGGCGGACTCGTCCAGCTTGCCAAGGCCAAGCGCATCGCGCCAGGCGAAGCCAGCAGGACTAGCGCCGATGTGCACCACGTCCGCCCCGTACTCCGCCGCGATGAACGCGAAGTAGTGGCGCAGCGAGCGCACCGGCCCCACCACCGGGGCATCGCCGGTCAGGAACAGGGCCAGGAAGCGGCTGACGCCCCCTTCGGCCAGCGTCTCGTAGACGACGTCGGCGTGGTCGAGGCCGGTCTGCGGTCGCGCGTCGGGGTGATTCTCGACCACCACCGCCAGCGCAGGCAGGAGGGCGGCGTCGGCGGCCAGCTGGCCTGGCGTCGCCCCTTCGGCCTGGGGCGTCGCCGGCTCCTCGGCGGCGGGCGCCGCGGTGGGCGCGGGCGAGGCAGTTGGCGAGGGATAGGGAGAAGGGGTGGGCGGGACCGTGGCGCTGGCGGTGGGACGGGGGGCCGGGGTGGGGGACGCCGGCGGCGTCGGTGGTGCCGTGGCGGCCCGCGTGGGTTCCGCCTCCACGGTCGGCGGCGTGGGCGGCGGTTGAGGCGGGGGAGGCGTCGAGCAGCCGGCCAGGAGCAGGGACGCGAGGACGGCGGCCGCCCGCACAGCGGGACGGACGGGCGTCTGGGGCACGAGGGACAACGGTACCCGGTCGGCGTGCCGGGCGGCACCAAAAGCCGTCAAGTTCTACGCTCTTCGGAAGTTTCGGTTACACTTGAAATTCGGCGCGCTGGCCGCGCCCTTGCTCGAACGCTTGAGGCTTAAGGCTTGAAAGCTTGAAGGACGCCGCGTCGTGCCAGAGACCCCCACCTCCCAGCTCGCCCTGCCCGTTGGGCTCGGCCTCGCCGCCCGCGGCTCCGTCGACGACGTCGTCGCCTGGTCCGAGGCCGCCCGAGGGGCCGGCCTGGACGCGGTCTGGCTCCACGACTCCTACTTCGAGCGCGATGCCGTCACCTACGCCAGCGCCGTCGCTTCCCGGGTCCGCGACATCCGGATCGCCATGGGGGCCCTCAACCCGTTCACGCGCCACCCGGTGCTCCTGGCGATGACCGTGAGCGCCATCGACGAGATGGCGCCGGGCCGCGTCATCCTCGGGCTGGGCACGGGCCTGCCACTCCGCCTGGCGCAGATGGGCATCGCCTACACGCCAGAGGCCGGCCTGGAGCGCGTCTCCGCCGCCATCGACACGGTCCGCGCCCTGTGGCGCGGGGAGCGCCTGCCGACCGCGGCCGGGCTGCCGCCGCTCCAGCCGATGTTCCCGCCCGTGCACCAGGTGCCCATCTTCATCGCCGCCTACCGCTCGGCATTCCTCGACCTGGCGGGCCAGAAGGCCGACGGCTACCTGGCCCGCCCGGCTGAGTCGCTGCCGGCCCTGCGCCTGATGGTGACCAGGCTGCGGGCGGCCTCGGCCGCCGCCGGCCGGCCGGCCGACGCGGTCCAGGTGTCCGGCTACCTGTTGAGCCACGTGGACGCGTCGCGGCGCGAGGCGCTCAACCGTGCCAAGCGCGAGCCGTTCGTCATCTACATGCTGAGCGTGCAGTCGGACCTAGCGCTTCGGCGCGCTGGCTTCGAGCCCGAGCTGAGGAATCGGGTGGCTGCTGCCTGGCGGGCCGAGGACTACCACACGGCGGCGTCGCTGATCCCCGACGAGCTGGTCGACGCCTTCATCCTGTGCGGCACCGAGGACGAGGTGGCCGGCCGCGTGTGGGAGTACCACCAGGCCGGGATGGACCTGCCCCTGGTCCAGCCGATCCTTCAGGAGGACGAGCAGGTGGCCGCCGTGCTGCGCGCCGCCCGGGTGTACGGCACCCAGGGGTCGGCCCTGCGCCTGGGCGTCCCCACCGAGACGACCGCCCGACCCACCGGCGCAGCCACGCGCCAGGGCGATAGCCTGGGCGTTGTCGCCCGGACGCGCCGGCGAGCCGCTGGCTGGCTCGAGATCGCCCGGCCGTTCAGCTTCACCGCGTCCACAGTGCCCGTGCTCACCGCCGGTGGCCTGGCCGCGCTCGACGGGGCGTTCTCCTGGCCGCTGTTCTTAGCCGCCCTGTTCGTCGGCCTGCTGCTGCACATCGGCACCAACGTCATCAACGAGATCTACGACGTGCGCAAGGGGATCGACACGATCACCTCGCCACGCGCCAGCCACGCGCTGCTCAAGGGGCGGCTGCCTGAGCGCGAGGCGTTCGCCATCGTCGCTGTCGCGTTCACGCTGGCGGCGCTCATCGGGGTCGGGGTGGTCATCGTGCGCGGGCTGCCGGTACTGCTGTTCGGGCTGCTCGGGCTGGTCGGGGGACTGGGGTATACAGCGCCGCCATTCCAGTACAAGTATCACGCGCTGGGGCTGCCGCTCGTCTTCCTGCTGATGGGCCCGCTGATGGTCTCGGGCGCCTACTACGTCATCGCGGGCGACGTCAGCGTGCAGACTCTCGTGGCCAGCGTGCCGGTGGGCCTGCTGGTGACGGCGATCCTGCACGGCAACGAGTGGCGCGACATCGGCGACGACGCGCGCGCCGGCATCAACACCTTCTCGATAGCCGCCGGCCGCCGCGCGGCGCACATCGGCTACCTGGCGCTCGTGGTGGGCGCCTACATGGTGCTGGCCATCGCGGTGATCGTCGGCACCCTGCCCCAGCTGAGCCTGCTGCCGATGCTGTCGCTGCCGCTACTCGTGCGCGCCATCCGCTCCTCGGAGCTCGGCGCCAGCGGCCAGCAGCGGGCTATCGCTATGATCGACATTCAGACAGCCCAGCTCCACGCTCTGTTCGGGGTGCTGCTGGCGCTCGGGCTCGGGGCGGCCGCCTTCTTTAATCACTGAACCACTGGACTGCCGCGTTGCCGCATCGAGGAGTGCGTTGAGAACAAGCCGCCCTAGCCTGGGGCTCGCCCTGGCCTACGGGTTGTTCGCGCTCACCTTCCGCGGGCCGCGCCCGCGCTTCTGGCAGCGGATGACCGCCACGGGCGTGATCCTTGGCGGTCTAGCGATGGCGACCGACAGTCGTCTGCGTCGCCCGCGGCTCGGGCTGCGCGACGTCCTGCTCGGTCTGCTGTCGGCGGCCGGGCTGTACGTCGTCTTCCAGGTCGGCGACCGGCTGGCGCGGCGGCTGCTGCGCCAGGGTGGCCAGGAGATCGCCGACATCTACGCTCTGCGGCAGCTGCGCCCCCAGTGGGAGATCGCGGCCCGCCTGGCGGCGATCGTCGGGCCGGCGGAGGAGCTGTTCTGGCGCGGCTACGTGATGCGGCCGCTGGCGCGCCGGCTCGGGAGGTGGCGTGGCGCCGCGGTGGCGTCGGCGCTGTACGGCGGGGCGCACGTCGTGACCGGCAACCTGACGCTGACGGGCGCCGCCAGCATCGCTGGTCTCTACTGGAGCGTCCTGGGAGCCCTGGGGCTGCCGATGCCGGCGCTGATCGTGAGCCACGTTGCCTGGGACATCTGGATCTTCCTGGTCCAGCCGACCGACGCCCGGGCCTGAGCAGGAGTATGAGGAGCCTTCGATGAGATCGCCTGTTGTCGCCCGACCCGTGCTGATGCTGCTACGCCTGACCGGTGTGCTGGCGCTGCTTCTGGGTGCCGTCGTCTGGCTGGGCGCTGCCAGCTCGCTCGTCTCGCTGCACATGGCCGTCGGCATCGTGTTCGTGATCTGCCTCTGGATTCTGGCGATCCTGGGGCTGATCCGCGGCGGACAGATGGCGGCGTCGCTGGCCGCGGCGCTGATGGGCTTCGTCGTCCTCGGGGTGGGCCTGGGCCAGGCGTCATGGCTGCCGGGCCCGAACCACTGGCTGGTCCAGGTGGTCCATCTCGTCGTTGGCGTGGCGGCCATCGGGGTGGGCGAGATGGTGGGCGCGGCACGGCGGGCTCGCGCCCTGGCCTGACCCGCCGAGCGGCGACGGACGACGTGGCGCCGCGCCGGCTGTGCGTGGCCCGGGCTTCCGGCTTGCGCTCAGACCCCGTGTGCCATTATGTTCATTGTGGAAGTGAAATATTGGCCGTAGAGAGGGGTTCCCGATGGCTGTGGCGGCGGACTTGTCAGCGACCGGCAATCCGATGATTCTGAGCCACGCGCGCCCCCGCGCCCCACTGCCTGCCCGGCCACTGCCCATCGCCGAGGACGCCCTGGTTCAGGACTCCGTCGCCTGCCCTGTAGCCTCGCTCCCCGCCGTCGCCGCTGCCCCTCTGCCTGCCAACCTCCCGCTTGACGACCTCATCCGCGAGCTAGTCCGCGGTCTCGGTGACGGCCCGAGTCCGCTGCCCGCTTCCCGCCAGGCGCTCGCGGTCGCCCAAACGCTGCGCGGTCTGATCAAGCCGCAGCTGCTGCGCGAGCAGGCGGTCGCCCTCGAGGCTGCGCTCGCCTGGGCCCAGCTGGCCGGCACGGCCGTCCATAGCCCGCTGGCCCTGGCCACGGCGCAGGCGCGGCTGCTCAACGACGAGGCGCTGCTGCCGACCCCACTGCGCGACGCCACCTCCGCCATGTGCGCCGGCCTGCGCCAGGCGGAGCACGTCCTGGCGCAGCTGCAGCGCTTGACGGGTCTGCGCGAGAAGGATTGGGGGCCCGGCGTCGAGCCGACGCTCGAGCTCGCCCTGACCCCCGCCGCCGACCTCCTGGCGGCATAAACGAGCTATCAGCAATCAGCCGTCAGCCGTCAGCCGTCAGCACGCACCGGGGAGTGTGGCCCGCTGCGCCTGGCCCCAGTACGCCGGTACGCTTGTCTAGCTGATAGCTGATAGCTGACGGCTATCCTTTCACCGCGCCCATAGTCAGGCCGCTGACGATGTGGCGCTGCAGCGCCAGCGCCACCGCCGCCACCGGCAGCATGATCAGCACCGCCGCGGCGCTGAACTGGCCCCACAGAACGCCACGGTCCGTGTCGAAGCTGGCGATCAGCACTGGCAGCGTGCGACTGTCGGGGCCGGCCAGGATCAGCGAGAACAGGAACTCGTTCCACCCGAGCAGGAAGGCGAAGATCGCCGTCGTGGCGATGCCCGGCGCCGCCAGCGGCACGACCACCTTCTGCAGTACCTGCCACCGGTTGCAGCCGTCCACCGCCGCCGCCTCCTCGAGGTCGATCGGTAGCTCCTGCAGGAAGCCGATCATCATCCAGATGCCGAACGGCAGCGCGAAGGTGGTGTACGAGACGATCAGCGCCGCTCGCGTGTTCAGCATGTGCAGCTGGGTGAAGATGACGTACAGCGGCAGCACCAGCGTGATCCGCGGCACCATGCGCACCACCAGGTACAGCAGCGGCAGAAACGTCGAGCCGCGGAAGCTGAAGCGCGTGAACGAGTAGGCGGAGAGAAAGCCGATGGTCGCCGCCAGGACGCTGGTGACCGACGCTACCACCAGGGTGTTCACCAGGTAGCGCTGGAAGTCCGGGGAACTGACCAGCGACGCGTAGTTGCCCAACGTCGGCGGGAACAGCCAGACCGGCGGCGAGACGGCCACCAGGGTGTCAGGCTTGATGCTGGTTAGGGCCATCCAGGCGACGGGCCCGAGCGCCCACAGCAGCATGAACACGACGACCACCCGCTCCACGGCGGGGTGCATGGCGATCCGCACGGGCCTAGCGCCGCTTCACCGAACGCGGGCGCGGTTCATCGTCCGCACGAAGTAGATCCCGAACAGGAAGACCACCGCGAAGATGATGTAAGACACCGCCGAGCCGAGGCCCATGTCGTAGTTCCGGAAGCTGTAGCGGTAGGTGGAGATGGCGATGGTTTCCGTGGCGTTGCCCGGCCCGCCGCCGGTCATGATGAAGATGGTGTCGAACTCGCGCAGCGCGTCCATGCCGCGAATGATCACCGCTACCAGGATGAGCGGCCGCAGCAGCGGCAGCGTGATGTGGCGCAGCTGCTGCCGGAAAGCGGCGCCGTCGACCGCGGCGGCCTCGTACAGCTCGCCCGGCAGCGACTGCATCCCGGCCAGGAAGACCAGGAACATGAAAGGCGTGTTCCGCCAGACGTCGACTGCCATGACCGCCGGCAGAGCGAGCTTGGGGTCGCCCAACCACACCGGACGACCCGCCCCGACGCTCGACAGGACGTAGTTCACGATCCCCAGGTCTGGGTGGAGCAGGAAGCGCCACATGAAGGCGACGACGGCCGGCGTCATGAAGATCGGCACCAGCATGGCCGTCCTGACCACTCCCTGCCCCCAGGTCAGGCTGTTGATCACCAGCGCGAAGCCCATCCCGAGCACGAGCTCCACGGCGACTGTGCTTACCCCGTACACCACAGTGGTCCCGAGCGAGTTGCGGAACGTCGGGTCGCTGGCGGCGTGCACGTAGTTCGTCAGCCCGTCGAAGCGGATGTTTTTCGGGTCGGTGAGCAGGTAGTGCCAGAAGCTGATGCCGAACGAGTAGACGAGCGGCAGCAGCACGACGGCCAGCGTGGCAACCAATGCGGGCAGGATGGCCGCGTAGTGGAAAGGCACCAGGCGGCCAAGCCGGTCGCCCAGACCGGCGGACCTCCTGGGCGCCGATCCCGCCCTCTGTGCCGCGCTTATCAGACTCATCGAGCGCTACACCCGGTCCATTGGTCGTCACGGTCCATGGCCGCTAGCTGAGGTACGGAGTGACCTGCTCTTTGGCCGTCTTGATCGCGTCTTCGGGGCTCTTCTGTCCTGACAGGACTGACGTGGCCATGTTCATGATGACCGTGTCGACCGCCGTCCAGCTCGGCATCTGTGGCCGGAAGCGGGATTCGTTGAGGGCCTTGAGAAAGTCCTGAGCCCAGGGCAGCTTCTGCTGGAACTCGGGGCTGTTGATGACGTCGAACCGCGGCGAGTGGCCGCCGCCGAACTTGGTGAATTCGAGGCTGCCGGTCGGCCCGCTGATCCACTTGACCCATTCCCAGGCGGCATCCTGGTTCTTGCCGTCCTTCGATATGCCCAGGTTCCAGACGCCACGCTGTCCGTTGGGCATCGCCGTCCAGCCCACGTTGCTGGCGACCTTCGACTTCTCCGGGTTGGTAGCGTTCGGCCCGATCGACGCCCAGTAGAAGACCATGGCCGCCTTGCCCGTGTAGAAGGCGTCGATCTGCTCGGTCGCCCCGTAGGCGAGGACGCCGGGCGGCGCCGACTTGATGAGCCGCTGGTACGTCTGGAGCGCCTTCACGCCGGCCGGGCTATCGAAGCCAAACTTCTTGTCGGGCGTGATGATGTCGCCGCCCGCGTTCCAGAGCAGGAATTCGAGCAGCGCCGGCACCTGGCCGTCCTGCCCGCCTGACACGGAGATCCCGGCCACGCCGTTGCTCGGGTCGTTCAGCTTCTCGGCCGCGGCGATGACGTCGTCGAAGGTGCCTGGCGTCTGGATCCCTTTGGCCGCCAGGAGGTCCTTGCGCAGCCACAGCATCATGACGTTCGGGTCGAGCGGCATGGCGACCCGCTGCCCGTTGTAGACGCCGGCGGACAGGCCATTCGGGACGTACTGGGCGAGGTCGACCTTGTCGCGGGCGATCAGCTCGTCCACGGTTGTCAGGTAGGGCGACAGACCGGCGATCCAGGTCTCGTCCATCATGCCGACGTCGTAGTCGGGGCTGCCGCTGGCGAACGAGACGGCCAGCTTGTCGGCGAGGTTGCTCTGCGGCAGCTTGTCCAGCTGGACCTTGATGCCGGTGGCCTTCTCGAAGTCGGGGAACGTCTGCTCGAGCGCATCGCCCTTGTAGTTGGTGAGCGCGCCGAAGCGGACGGTGGTGCCGGCCAGCGATTTCGTGCTGGCCGGTCCCGTTGCGGGCGCCGTCGCCGTGGCCGGCGTCGACGACGGCTGAGACGCGCAGCCGACCAGCGCCAGGCCGGCCGCCGAAAGGCCAGCCGCGCGCAGCAGCTGGCGCCGTGTCACCATGGATCGAGCACACGTGTCCGTGTCTGACATTGGGATCCTCCCGGTAGGCGCCGAATCTTCCGGCCTTCGCGACAGCATACGTCGCTTCTCCCTCCCCGAAACAGCACGACGACTCTATACTGGCAAGGCGTGAATGGAACACCTGTTCGGCTCGTGCTGGCGCGGCATGGCGAGACTGTGGCCAACGTCGAGGGCCGCTGGCAAGGTCAGTCCGATTCGCCGCTCACCGAACGCGGCCGCCAGCAGGCAGCGAAGCTGGCCGACGCGCTGGCGTTGGAGTTGGATCCAGATCCAGTCGCCGCTGTCTACAGCAGCGACCTTGGCCGCGCGCTGGCCACGGCGGCGATCGTCGCCGCGCCGCACGGCCTGCCGGTCACGCCCGACGCGCGACTCCGCGAGATCGACACCGGCGACTGGACGCGGCGTCTCGGCGCCGACCTGCGCCGCGACCAGCCGGACGCCGTGGCGACGTGGCGGACCCGGCCGGCGTCGATGCGCTTGCCGGGCGGCGAGACGCTGGCCGAGGTGCAGGCCCGCGCGCTCGCCTTCTTCGCGGCTACGCTCGGGCAGCACGGCGGCGGAACGGTCGTGGTTCTCGCCCACGGGACGATCAACCAGTGCATCCTGGTGCAGGCGATGCGCCGCCCCGTGACCGACCTGTGGCTCGCGGAGCGGATCGACAACTGCCAGATCTCCCGCCTGGAGTGGACGGTCGGCGACGGCCTGCGGCTGGTGGAGCTGAGCGACGTCCGCCACCTGGCGGGCACCGGGTCGCTCGCGGGCTGGCGGACCACCGACACCGAGGCGGGCGAGAGCGCGGCCTAGCCATGCCCCTGGACCTGCTGAACGTCAGCTCGCAGGTACGCCGCATGGGTGACTTCCTGGTGAGCCGGAAAGGGGACGAGGAGCGACGTCTGCGGTTGGCGGCGGAGATGCTGCGCGAGCTGGATTGGCGTGACCTGGCCCAGCGAGCCGAGCTGGTCAGCGAGCGGGTGGCCGTGCCCACGGGGCCCCTGGACGAGCGCATCCCCGCGCCCGCCCGAGCGGCGACCTACACGGCGCTGGCGACCGACGGGTCCGAGATCGACCCGGACCGCCACGGCGGGACTGGCGACTTCTTCGTCATCAACGTCGGCCGGGTTCGCATCCCGTACGGCCAGCCCGACCGTGACGTGCAGCTGAAGAGCGCGACCCGCATCGGCTACACCGACGACGACCTGTTCATCGTGGACGCCAGCGATCCGCGCCGCCAGGTGCCCATGCGCGATCGCCACCTCGACGCGCTGCGGACCGTGGAGGAGCTGCGGGCGCTGGCCGAGCTGGCCGAGACGGAGCACGACCAGCACGGCGACGTGCCGATCGTGGCCCTGGTCGACGGCACCCTGCTGTTCTCGGTTCTCGAGGAGCGGCCGCGCGATTTCCTGCGGGCGCGCTTCTACACGGACTACGTGGACCAGCTGGACCGCCTGCGCGGCGCCGACGTGGCGGTCGCCGCGTACACGAGCCGGACGCGCGGCGTGGACCTGGTGAATCTGCTCCGGGCGGTGTGCGGGGCGTCGCCGGCGGCGTGCGACCGCTGCGGCGGCGGGCCGGCGTGCGCCCTGCGCGGCCTGACCGACGCCCAGCTGCTGGGCCCCGGCCTGGGGCAGTGGGCCCGCTCGCCGCTGTTCCGCGTCCGCTCCAACGTCCACGACCCGTACTACGGCGCGCACCGGGTGTACTTCTGTCTCTTGCAGACGGGCGGCGAGATCGCGCGCATCGAGATGCCCGAGTGGGTCGTCCAGACGCCGGGGCAGCTGGCCCTGGTCCACGCCGTCCTGGTGGACCAGTGCGCCAAGGGCCTGGGCTACCCGGCGGTGCTGGCCCGCGCCGACGACCGGGCGGTGGTCTCGCCCACGGACCGCCAGGTTCTGGACACGCTCGTCCGGCAGGAGCTTGCGCGCCGCGGCTTTCGCGTGCGACCTTCGGCCAAGCTGCACCGCAAGCAGGTGCGCACAGTCTGATGGCCACGTTCGACGCTCACCCACTGCTGGCCGGGACCAACGGCGCCGTGCCGCACGCGCCCGGGCCCGTGGGCGAGCTGATCGAGTCGACCACGACGGACTTCATCGCTCAGGCCTGCCAGCTCGACGCCGCGCCGCCGTTCGGCGCCTTCGTCCAGGTCGCCGGCGACGACGGTTCGACGGTGTACGGCGTGGTGGCGCACGTCCAGACCACCGGCATCGACCCCGGGTCCCGGCCCATCATGCGCGGCTACGAAGACATCCGCGACGACCTCATCTACGCCGAGAATCCCGACCTCCAGCACGTGCTGAGGACCACCTTCCGCTCGCTGGTCGTCGGTTTCCGCGACGGCGGCGCCTACCGCCAGGTGCTCCCGGCGCGGCCGCCGCGGCTGCACTACTCGGTCAGTATGGCCCGGCCCGCCGAGGTGCGCGCCTTTACCGGCGTGGGCCTGGACTACCTGGCCACGCTGCTCGCCTGTGCCGACGTGGCGGCCGACGAGCTCATCGCTGCCAACGTCCGTCTCACGGCCGCCGAGCGTCCTGAGGGAGCCCTCTTCGTGCGCCAGGCGGGCCGCGAGCTGGCGCAGCTGCTGCACGCCGACTACGCGCGCCTGGCCGCCATCGTGCGCCGCATCGTGGCGGGCACGTGACCGAGGGCCAGCGCCTCGGTCTGCTGGTGGCGGGCTCGCTCACCGATGGGCTGACCGCGCGCCTCGACCCGCCCGTGCCCATCGAGAGCGTCCGCCTCGGCAAGTTCGTCAAGATAGCGGGCGACAGGTACGAGTACTTCTGCCTGGTCACCGACGTCCAGCTGGAGGCCACCAACGCCGACGTTCTGCGGGATCCCCCTGGCCGGGCCAGCAACGTCGACGAGCTGCTGCGCGACGTGCTCGGCGGGACTACCACCTACGGCACTATCAAGCTGAAGCCGGAGCTGATGCTGGGCAACCCGGCCGCCGGCCCCTTGCTGGAAGAGGCGGACCGCGTCCCGCGACCGGCGCGCACCATCCCGCCGCACTTCTCGGAGGTGTCGGAGGCCAGCGCCGAGGACTTCGCCAACGTCTTCGGCGCCGAGGGCGACGAGTACTTCCAGATCGGCCGGCCCATCGACATGGACGTGCCTGTCTGCATCAGCCTGCCGCGGCTGGTCCAGCGCTCCAACGGCGTCTTCGGCAAGTCGGGCACCGGCAAGAGCTTCCTCACCCGGCTCCTGCTGTGCGGCATCATCCGGACGCGTCAGGCGGTGAACCTGATCTTCGACATGCACTCCGAGTACGGCTGGAACGCGAACACCGAGGACCGCCTGGAGGTGAAGGGGCTGCGCCAGCTCTTCCCCGGCCAGGTGCTGGTCCACACGCTCGACCCGGAGGCCTCGGCGCAGCGCGGCGTCAGCACCGACGGCGTCATCAAGATTGGGCTGGGCGAGATCACCGTCGAGGACGTCCTGCTGCTCCAGGACGAGCTCAAGCTGCACCGCACCGCCGTCGAGTCGGCGTCGCTGTGCGAGGAGGAGCTCGGCCGCGAGTGGGCCCGGGTGCTGCTGGAGATGGAGGGCCCAGACGTCGTCGCGTTCGCCGAGCGGACCGGCGGCAACGTGGCGTCGCTGAACGCGCTGCGCAGCAAGCTGCGCCTGATCAAGGCGCTGCCGTTCGTGGAGAGCAGCGTCTCCCACTCCAGCCTCGACCACGTCGTCAAGAGCCTCGAGGCGGGCAAACACGTGGTGCTCGAATTCGGCCGCCAGAAGCGTCTCCTCGCCTACATCCTGGTCGCCAACGTGATCACCCGCCGCCTGCACAGTCTCTGGGTGCGCAAGATGGAGCGCTACCTGAGCACCAAGCAGGAGGCCGATCGCCCGCCGCAGCTCATGATCACCATCGAGGAGGCGCACAAATTCCTGAACCCGGAGGCGGCCCGCCAGACGACCTTCGGCACCATTGCCCGCGAGCTGCGCAAGTTCAACGTCACCCTCCTGGTGGTTGACCAGAGGCCGAGCGGCATCGACCCGGAGGTGCTGTCCCAGATCGGCACCCGGGTCACGTGCCAGCTGAACGACGAGCGCGACATCGACGCCATCTTCACCGGCGTCAGCGGCGGCTCACATTTGAGGACCGTGCTGGCCACGCTCGACTCGCGCGAGCAGGCGCTCGTCCTGGGGCACGCCGTGCCCATGCCGGTCATGGTGCGCACCCGCAAGTACGACGCCGCCTTCTACGCCGCCATGTCTCCCGTCGGCTCCCCGAGCGCCATCGTCGCCAGCGCGCGGCGCTACGAGGAGATCTTCGGGACCGACGACTGACGGCGGCGCCCGAACATGCCGTTCGCCCCCCTGCGCTTTGCCCACCTGGCCGATACCCACCTCGGCATGGAGAATTTTGGCCGGCTCAACCCCGAGACCGGCCTGAACCAGCGGCTGCACGACTTCCTGCGCTCGCTCGACCAGGCTATCGACGGGGCGCTGACCGCCAGGGTCCACCTGGTCGTCATCGCCGGCGACGTCTACAAGACGCGTGACCCCACGCCCACCCACCAGCGCGAGTTCGCCCGGCGCGTGCGGCGGCTGTCGGCGGCCGGGGTGCCCGTCTTCATTGCGGCCGGCAACCACGACGTGCCGCTGTCGCTCGGGCGCGCCACCAGCGTGGACATCTTCCGCGCCCTCGAAGTCCCCAACGTGACGGTCGCGCGCACCGTCGGCCCGCACCTGATCGACACGCCGGCTGGGCCGGTGCAGATTCTGGCGTTTCCGTGGACCGTCAGGTCAGCGGTGCTGGCCCAGCCGGACTTCAAGAACAAGACCATCGTCGAGCTGAACCAGGCGATGATCGACATGAATCGCGCCAAGCTGCTGGCCGACGCCGAGGCGCTCGACCCCGCGCTGCCAACCATCGTCGTTGGCCACGCGCACCTCTTCGGCGCCCGCGTCGGCGCCGAGCGCCTGCTCACCATGGGCGCGGACCCGATGTACGACCTCCAGACCTTCGCCCTGCCCGGGGTGGACTACGTCGCGCTCGGCCACCTCCACAAGCACCAGGTGCTCTCGTACGGCGAGCCAGCGGTCGTCTACTCAGGCAGCATCGACCGCGTGGACTTCGGCGAGGAGGCCGAAGACAAGGGCTGGCTGTCCGTCGAGATCGCCGACAAGGGCCGTGCCGATTGGCAGTTTCACAAGGTGGACGCGCGTCGCTTCCTGACAGTGGAGGCGCGGGTTGAGTCGGACAACGCGACCGCCGACGTCGTCCGCGCCATCGTGCGCCACGGGGACGACATCCGCGACGCCGTCGTCAGGCTGCGCATCGACCTTCCAGCCGACAGGGTGACCGACCTCCGCGACGACGACATTCGCGCGCAATTGAAGGGCGCTTACTACCTGGCGCCGGTGGAGCGCGCCGTCCGCAGCCGGGCGCGCGAGCGCTGGGGCGCAGGGAGCGCCGCCATCCAGCACGCGCGTCCGCTGGACGCGCTGGCGTACTACCTGGAGCACCAGCGGGTCGAGGCTGAGCGGCGCGCCGTCCTGCTCCAGTACGCCCGCGGCTTGACCGAAGACGATGGGACACGGGCATGACCCGCTGAACGGCTGAATAGCTGAATAGCTGAATAGCTGAGTACATGATCCCCATCGCGCTCAACGTCCGGAACTTCATGTGCTACACGGATGTCCATCAGCCCCTCCGGTTCGACGGCATCCACGTGGCGGTGCTGGCCGGCGACAACGGCCACGGCAAGTCGGCGCTGCTGGACGCCATCACCTGGGCGCTGTGGGGCCGGTCGCGGGCGCGCGGCGTTGACGACCTCATCCATACCGGGGCCACCGAGATGGAGGTGGAGTTCGAGTTCGAGCTGGACGACCTCCAGTACCGCGTTATCCGCAAACGGCAGCGCCGCGGCAAGACAGGCATCTCCGATCTCCAGTTCGCGGTCCTCGCCGACGGTGGCTACCGGTCGATCACCGAGCGGTCGCTCGTGGAGACCGAGCGCGCCATCGAGCGCACGCTGCACATGAGCTACGACACTTTCACCAGCTCGTCGTTCATCCAGCAGGGCCGCGCCGACAGCTTCACGACGAGCAGTCCGGCGGAGCGCAAGCGCGTCCTGGCGGAGATTCTCCAGCTGGGTGACTTCGACGAGCTCGAAGCGCGAGCCAAGGCGGCCTACGACGAGCGCGAGAGCGCCCTGCGCGACGAGCGCCGCCGCTCCCGCGAGTGGGAGATCGAGATCGCGCGCCGACCCGAGTACCAGACCGACGCGGACCGCCTCAAGGGCGAGCTGGCCGTCGCCGGCGAGCGGATCGCGGCGCTCGTCGCGACCGGCAACGCCGCGCGCGAGCGCGTCGCCCATCTGGAGGCGGCGCAGCGGCAGCTCGCCGAGGTGCAGGAGCGCCTGGCCCGCTACGAGGCCGACCGCCAGCGGTTGGGGTCGCAGCTGGGCGAGCGGCGCGCCGCGCTGGCCGACACCCGGACGATCCTGGGCCGTGCCGAGGCAGTCGAGGCCGCCTTCGCCGAGCTGACCGAGGCGCGCGGCGCCCTGTCGGACGCGGACCGCCGCTTGCAGGCACACCTGCCGCTGGCGCAATCACGCGATCGCGCCCTGGCCGCCATCGACACCGAGCGCGCGCGCTTCGAGGCTGAGCTGGCGTCCCGGCAGCGCGCCCTGGCGGACCTGGCGCAGACGTTGGCCCGCGGCAAGACGGCCACCACCGAGATCCGGGCGGCAGCCTCGCTCGTAGAGTCGGTGCTCCGGGCCCAGAAGCGGCACGAGTCGCTGCTGGAGACGTCGGCCCGGACGCGCGAGACCATCGCCGGCCATCGCGCCAGCAACGGCCACCTGAAGGACAGCATGCGCGAGCTGCGGGCGCGGATCGACGCCCTGGATGGCCTGGCGACCTGCCCCGTGTGCCAGCGACCCGTCGCGGCGGAGCACAAGGACAGGCTGCGCGCCGACTACCGCGCGCAGGGCGTCGAGCTCCGCGACCGGTTTCGTTCCCAGGAGAAGGCGTGCCAGGAGCTGGAGCTGCTGGCAAGCCAGCAGGACGCCGAGCTCCACCAGCTGGCCGACCGTCTGGCCGGGCGGGAGGACGCGCTGCGTAAGCTGGCTCTGCTGGAGGGCGCCGTCGTCCACGCCCAGGAAGCCCAGCAGCAGGAGGTTGTGCTGCGCGGCGAGATCGCGCAGTACCAGCGAGCGCTGGCCGAGGGGGCACACGCGCCCGAAGCCCGCCGCGGGGTCGCCGACCTGGACAGGCGGATCGCCGACGTGGCCTATGACGCTGCCTACCACGACCTATTGCGCGCACGCGTGACGGAGCTGGCCGGCGCCGACGACGAGAAGCGGCGCCTCGACCAGGCGCGGCTGGTCGCCGAGCACCTCACGACGCAGGTGGAGCAGCTCCACGGAGCGGTCGAGCGGATCGACACCGAGTGCACCGCCGAGCGGAGCCGCCACGCCGCCCTCGTCCAGGAGGTGGCCGCCCTCGGCCAGGAGCGCGCCCGTCTTCAGGCTCTGGACGACGGCCTGCGCGCCGCCCAGGCGGAGCAGAGCGAGCTGCGCGTGCAGCACATGCAGGCCACGGCGCGGGTGGACAACTGCGTGCTCCTGGAGAAGAACCGGGCCGAAAGCCTCCAGCGCCAGGACTGCCTCATGCGCGAGCACGGGATCTTCAGCGACCTCGCCCACGCCTTCGGGCGCAAGGGCGTCCAGGCCATGCTCATCGAGTCCGCCATCCCTGAGATCGAGGACGAAGCCAACCACATCCTGGCGCGCATGACGCAGGGCCGGATGAACGTCAAGATCGAGACGCAGCGCGAGGGACGGACGGGCGGGACCATTGAGACGTTGGACATCAAGATTGCCGACGAGCTGGGAACGCGCAGCTACGAGATGTTCAGCGGCGGCGAGGGATTCCGGGTGAACTTCGCCATCCGGATCGCCCTGTCGCGGCTCCTGGCCCACCGCGCCGGCACGAAGCTGCAGACCCTGGTGGTCGACGAGGGGTTCGGCTCGCAGGACCAGGAGGGGCGCGACCGCATCGTCGAGGCCATCCAGGCGATCCAGGACGAGTTCGCCAAGATCCTGGTCATCACCCACCTCGAGGACCTGCGGGAGCGCTTCCCGGTCCGCATCGAGGTCCGCAAGACGCCGCGGGGCAGCGTGTTCGCCCTCAGCTGACGCGACCGGGCGGGCCAAACCTCGGCAGGACATCCTTTACACATACGTGCAGTGCCCGTAACAGACGACGACCTAGCCGAGATCGAGGCCGCACGTGCCGAGGCGCACCGTGGCGAGGGTCGACCGTGGGAGGAGGTCCGGCGGAAGCTGGCCGGGAGTGGATAGGCCACGATGGACGGTCGTCATTCCGCCAAGGGTCGAGAAGCCCTTGCTGGCATTGGGCTAGCGCGCGATCGCCAGCGTCTCCGTCTGGCGATCGACGAGCTGGAGGGTGGCTTCGTGGGGGACGTGAAGAAGCTCCAAGGGATGCCAGAGACCTATCGTCGGCGGGTGGGCGACTGGCCGCAAATACCCCCTAAGCGTTACGTCTAATCCGGGCCACAGTCACGTTGGCGGCGCAGCATGTGCTACGCCGCGGCGTGCAGTCGGGCCGCGACACTCAGGCCGGCGTTCACCAGCAAGGCGAGCAGCAGCAGCACGAGTCCCAGCGCCAGCGCCAGCGCGAAGTCACCCCGGCCCGCTTCGAGCGCGATGGCTGTCGTCAAGATACGCGTCTGGCCGACGATATTGCCGCCGACCATCAACGAGGCACCCACCTCGGCGATGGCCCGACCGAAGCCGGCGGCGATGGCGACCAGCACCTGGGCTGCCGTGGCGTGCACCAGCTCGTAGGCCACGCGACGGTCGCCGGCGCCGTCGGCCCGCAGCGCCAGTGCCAGGTCCGGGTCGAGCAGGTCGAGCGCGGCGCGGGTGAATCCCGCGACCAGGGGGAGAGCCACGATCAGCTGGGCGAGCACCATGGCGGGTGGCGTGTACAGCAGGCGCAGGGCACCCAGCGGGCCGGTGCGCCAGAGCACGAGCGTGACGGCGAGGCCGACGACCACGGGTGGCAAGCCCATGCCGGTATTGACCGCCAGGGCCAGCGGCCGCCGGGCTGGCAGTCGGCCGAGGTGCAGGGCCGCGCCCAGTGGGACCCCGAGCAGCGCCGCCAGGATGGCGGCGGCGCCGGAGACAGCTACCGAGAGAGCCGCGATGCGGAGCAGCTCGGGGTCGCGGTCCAGGATGAGCCGGGCGGCGTCTGCCAGCGCCTCAGTGACCAGATCCATCGCGCCCGTGTGCGCCTGCGTGTCGCGCGGCTCACAGGCCGACCGCGCTCTCTGCTTTGCCGGCATCCGGCACGAACAGTTGCTGGCCGAACTTGTCCTTGCCGAAGTCGCCGATGACCTGCTGGGTGGCGGGCGCGATCAGGAAATCGGCGAAGGCCTGGCCGCCCGCCCCATTGATCGACACGTGCGGGAACCTGGCCGGGTTGACCGGCATGACGTGGTAGACGTTGAGCAGCACCGGATCGTGCTCGACCAGGATGGGCAACTGGATCTTGCCCGTGAACGCCAGCCAGGTGGCGCGGTCGCTGATGGTGTAGGCCTGCTTCTGGTCGGCAATAGTCAACGTCTGGCCCATGCCGGTCCCGCTCTCGATGTACCAGCTCTGGCCCTTCGGAGTGATCGTGTCCTGCTGCCAGAGGCTCAGCTCGAGCTGCTGCGTGCCCGAGTTGTCGCCGCGCGAGACGAACGGCGCTTGGGCCGCGGCGATCTTCTTGAGCGCGTCGAGCGCGGAGGCCTCACCCTTGATCTTGGCCGGGTCGGCGGCGGGGCCAATGATGACGAAGTCGTTGTGCATCACCAGCAGGCGCTCGGTGCCGTTGCCCTGGGTCATCCACTGAGCCTCGCTGGCGGGCGCGTGGACCAGCACCACGTCGGCCTCGCCGCGGGCACCCAGAGCCAGAGCGGCGCCGGTGCCGACGGCCACGGTCTTGACCTGGTAGCTGGTCTGGTGCTCGAACAGCGGGATGAGCACGTCCAGCAAGCCGCTGTCCTGGGTACTGGTGGTGGTGGCCAGGATCAGGTCCTGGGCATTGCCTGACCGGGGCACGGCCGTCGGCTGCGGTGCAGCGGCAGGACTCTGGGCCGGGGCAGGGGCGCTGGATGCGGCAGGCGTGGCAACCGTGGCCGTGAGCGGGGCAGGTGGCGGTGGGGAAGCAGCAGGCTGGGTAGGCCCGCAGGCAGCCAGCAGGACGAGGCACACACCCAGGAGCAGCCGGGCGGCAAGCGACGCGCAGGGGGACAGAGTCGTGCCCTTTCACCGCCAGGCGCACTGGTCATGCGCGTTTGGCACTAGCGTGCCCAACGGTAGCCGCCAGGGGCCTAGGCGTCAAACGGACCGGCAGGCTGAGGTTGGCTCAGGTACCAGGCGCGGCAGGCTGTTGGCCCGGCCATAGAGTGTCAACGCGTGGGCTCGGCCAGTAGTTCGCGCGCAATACGTTGTCGGATGGCGTCCCGCACCTGGCGGTAGACCGCGAGCTGCTCGTCTTCGGTGCCCGTGGCCGTGCTCGGATCAGGGAAGCTCCAGTGCAACCGCTCCTTCGCCCCGAAGAAGACCGGACAGGCCTCCTTTGCCTGGTCACACACGGTGATCACCGCATCGAACGCCTGGTCCAGGTAGCGATCGAGCGTCTTGCTCTCGTGACCCGACAGGTCGATGCCCAGCTCGGCCATGGCACGGATCGCAAGCGGACGCACGCGCGTCGCCTCGGTCCCGGCGGAAAACGCCGCGAATCGATCGCCGCGCAGAGCCCGCAGCAGACCTTCGGCCATCTGACTGCGGGCCGAGTTGTGGGTGCATAAGAACAGCACACGGCGCTTCTCCTCCGGGATCGCCCCTCCTTTAGGCAAGCGCGCCCTCCGTCTCGTGAGGAACGACGACGTCGTCGACCACGTTTTCAACCTGCGACCACAGCACCCGAACAACGGCGCAGGCGACGACGGTCCCGACTAGCTGGGCGGCGACGAACGGCAGCACCGATGACGGCGCGATCCCGGCGAAGGTGTCCGAGAGCGTACGCGCCACGGTCACCGCGGGGTTGGCGAAGCTCGTGGAGGACGTAAAGAAGTAGGCGCCAGTAATGTAGGCCCCGACGGCAAAGGGCGCCGCGGCGGTCCGGCCGCTGCGGGCAATCCCGAAGACAACCAGGAGTAGCCCAAAGGTGGCCACCACTTCACTGAGCCACAGGCCGCCACCCTCACGCAGGTGGGCCGAGATGCTCACCGCGGGCAGGGCGAACATGAGGTTGGCGATGATGACGCCCAGGGCCGCGCCGGCGAGCTGGGCGGCGATGTAGGCCGCGAGCTCGTGCAGGCGTAGGCCACGGAAGACGGCGTCGGCACAACTGACCACCGGGTTGAGGTGGGCCCCGGAGACCGAGCCGACAGCGAGAATGATGGCTACCAGGGTGGCTCCTGTGGCGAGGGCGTTCTCCAGGAGCTCCAGGCCAGTGTCGTTGGGACTGAGCCGCTGGGCGGCGATACCGGAGCCGATGACGGCGATCAGCAGCAGGGCGGTGCCGATGAACTCGGCGACCGCCCGCCTCATGAGTGGAACCACCTGTACCTCAGTGGCAGCCGCAGCGGACAGGAGCCGCATTGGCGGGACTGCCGCAGCAGGACGACTTCTGGTCCGGCGCGCAGCACGACGCCTGCTCGCCCGTCGAACAGCACGCGGCCTGGGGCTCGACGGGACCCGCCACGAGGGGGACGAGCTGGGCGCTCGCCGACGGCGGCTGCGCCAGCTCCTGGCGTGGCTTGGTTGCCCGCACAAAGGCACTGACCAGACGGCCGCCCGCGGTCGCCAGGTCGACAAAGCCCCCCTGCGCCTGGGTGCTGTCGCAGCACTTGCTCGCGGCTAGGTCCTCGGCGGCGTAGACGCGTGTCACCTCGACACCGACCTCCGCGAAGCCCGTCGCGGCCAGGAGCCGCCGGTACGTCTCTTCCTCGAGCGCGCCGGCGACACAGCCGACCCACTGCTCCATGCTCCGACGGATCACGGCCGGTAGCTCGCCCTGCACCACCACGTCTGACACGGCGAAGCGGCCACCGGGCTTGAGGACGCGGAAGGCCTCGCGCAAGACCTGAGCTTTGTCGGCACTCAGGTTGATGACGCAGTTGGAGATGATCACGTCTACCGCGTTGTCGGGGAGTGGTATAGCCTCGATGGTTCCTTTGAGGAACTGCACGTTGGTGGCCTGGTGCTCGGCCGCGTTGCGCTCGGCGAGAGCGAGCATCTCGTCGGTCATGTCCAGGCCGTAGGCGAAGCCGGTCGGCCCGACCCGCCGGGCCGAGAGCAGCACGTCGATCCCGCCGCCGGAGCCGAGGTCGAGCACCACCTCGCCGGGTTCGAGCTGGGCGAGGGCGGTGGGATTACCACAGCCCAACGAGGCGAGCACAGCGGTCGAGGGCAGGTCGGCGACCTCGTCGACGGCGTACAGGTCGCGGGTGATGATCCCCTTGTCGCTGGTGCCACAGCAGCTGGTGTCGTCGGGCGACGACCCGCAGCAGCCGGCCGGGTCCAGGAGAGGCAGGGCGGCCTCTGTGCTGGTGGGATGAGCCTGGGTGACTGCGGAGGCAGCCGCGGCGTAGCGGGCGCGGACGACATCGCGCAGGGCGTCGGGATCTGGGGAGGAGCGCTGCTCCACGGGACTCGTGCTAGACATGGGGAAGACTCTCCTTCACGCGGTGGTGGTCGGTTACTGACAACAGGGGCACGGGCAGACGCCACACGGGCAGTCACAGGGCATCGCCCTGGTCCTCCGATCGAGGGATGTCGATACAACACCGATGGTAGCGTCTACATCGACGCTTGTCAATGGATGGGGTATCATGCCGTCATGGTCCTCACCGTGATCGACGAGGTCGCTCCTGCCCGCGTTAAAGGGTGCTGTGTCGCCCTCGCCCCGCCGCTGCCTGAGAACCAGGCCGAGGAGCTGGCGGCGTTCTTCAAGGCCCTGGCCGACCCGACGCGGGTGCAGATGGTCCACATGCTCCAGGCGGCCACCGAGCCGATCTGCGTGTGCGACTTCACCGCGGCCGTTGACCTGGGCCAGCCGACCATCAGCCACCACCTCGCCAAGCTGAAGGACGCCGGCTTGGTCGCCAGCTTCAAGCGGGGCGTCTGGAGCTTTTACGCGCTCCGGCAGGACCTGTCCGCGGCCAGCAGGGCGGCTTTGACCCTCATTTCCTGACCCCGCGCGAACGCCTGATAAGTGGTGCAATCGGACTATCAAAGGCGGCGGCTAGCCGCTGGGCTCGCTGGGATCCGCTCTCGTTCTTCCGGTGGCTGCACGCGGGCAAACATGGCGAGTAACAGCAGGTCATAGACGACCTTCAGGGCTCCCGCGATGACCAGCGGCCAGCCGAAAGTGGACAGTCCCAGCAGGTACCCAGCCGGCAGCGGCCCCACCGCTTGCGCCAGGCTCCGCGGCACCGACGTGACGCTCGCGGCGGCGGGGCGCTCCGCCGGCGGCACGACGGCCATGACATACGAGCTGCGTGTCGGCACGTCCATCTGCGACAGGGCGCTCCGCAGCATCAGGACCAGCACTGCCAGCGGGAGGGTGGGCATAAACGGCACGAGCACCAGCAGGACATTGGATGGCAAGTGTGTGAAGACCATCGTGTTGATCAGCCCAAAGCGGGCGGCCAGGCGCGCCGCCACCAGGTGCGAGCCAGCCGACAACACGCCGGTCCAGAAGAAGATCGTGCCGGCGGTGGCAACAGGCAAGTCGAAGCGCTCGAACAACCACAGCGCCAGGATCGACTGCACCACGAAGCCCGCTCCCAACGCATCGAGGCTAAACAACCCGGCCAGCGTGAAGACGATGCGCTTCGATTCGCGGAGCGGCGCCGGCTCCGTCGTCGGCGTGTCGATCGCGCGTGACAGCCGGCGGTACAGCAGCAGCGAGGTGAGGCCGAGCACCCCGTACACCCCGAACATGGCCTCGAGCGCCACCATGGGATCACTGTGTACCCGAGCAGCGACGGCGCCTGGCAGACCGGCACTCAACGCGCCGGCCGCGCCGACCAGCGAGCCAATGAGGCTGTAGCGGGCAAAGAGGGCTGTCCGCGAGCGCGCGCCGACCGTTTCGGGCAGGAGTGCTTGCTCGAGGGGTAGGAAGACGCTGACATCGCCCGACGACGGATTGAGGGTGCCGATGAAAGCGACCAGCACCAAGGGCCAGAAGGCGTGGACGGTCGCGAACGCCAGGCCGGTGGCGGCCATGAGTACCGCGGCTGCCAGCAGCAGGGACCGTCGCCGGATGCGGTGAGCGATCAACCCAACCAGGAGCGTGAGCGCCCCCGAGCCGAGCAGTGTCGACGTGCTGACGGCCCCAACCTGGACGGCCGCGAACCCGAGGGCGAGCAGGTAGGCCGGCAACAGGACGCTGACAAAGCCGTCGCCGAACGCGCGGAGCGCTCGTGCACCCAGGAGCAGGCGCGCATCCGGGGTCATGTCTGGTGGAAACAATCGCCACTGCGCAGGCCACGTGCGCCAGTGGCCCGGCAAGGAGTGGAGCCCAGCAGACGGCTCCTCCTGGGGCGAGCCCCGCCGTTCTGACGACGTCATCGATCTCGCACGCTGCTCACATCGTCACGACGTTCACGACGAGGGAGATCACCGTCAGCACCGCGCACGTGCGGGGCCAGGGTGGTTCCGTGGCCAGCCGGCAGACCCCGCCGTACACACCGAGGAAGATGTAGGTCACCACGGGGCACAGCCAATCATTCGGACTGAAGAACGCGATCGGGTCGTCATTCAGCATGGGCACATTGGCGGACAGGCGCCAGGTAAGAATCGACAATCCCACAACGAGCGAGGCTGCCAGTAGCTCGCCCCACCGGGCGCCCCTGGGCGGCAGCGTTCGCGCCAGAAAGAAGAGGACGACAAAGCTGAGCACTGCCCCGACGGCTGCGGTAAGCGCGATCTGCCCAACGGTGAACACGTGTGTGTCCTCAGGGTCGTGCGCGTGTCACCCACTTCATGTCGGTCCCTCCCTCTGCTGGAGCCACCCGTGCGGTTTCAGCTCACCAGTACAGATAACGAGTGTTAGGCGCATACTATCATCAGATCCCAGATCCGCATACGCCACACGCTATGCTGACCGCCGTTCGCTGGCGCGCATGCTCTGGGTCCTGCTCATCTACTCCGTTCCATCCGAGCCCACCCGCAAACGGGCGTTCATCTGGCGCGAACTGAAAAAAGCGGGCGCGGTGTACCTACGGGACGGCGTCTGCGTCCTGCCCGATGGGCCCGACACGCGGCACGCTCTCCAGGCCGTGGCGGCCACGGTGCGCGAGTATGAGGGGCAGGCGACGGTCCTCGAGGGCGCGCGCCTCGAGGACGAGACGGCCGCACGTCTGATGGCGCAGGCACAGACGGCGCGCCAGAGCGAGTATGCCGCCGTCGTGGAGGCCGCTGAGCAGCTTCTCGGGCACCTGCGACGCGAGACTGAACACCGCGAGTTCACCGAGCATGAGCTGGAGGTCCTGGAAGCCGACCTCGCCAAGCTGTACCGCTGGTACGACCAGATCCGCGCCCGCGACTACGTCGGGACAGGCGTCGACCGACGCCCGAGCGAGACACTAGCCGAGTGCACCGAGGCGCTGGCGCGCTTCCTGGACGAGACCTTCGCGCGCGCCGAGGCCGCGCGGTGAGGTGGATCACGCGGCGGTCCGCCCACGTTGACCGGACGGCTTGCCCCTGGCTGATCCGCAAGTTCATCGACGCGGACGCCGAGTTCGTGTTCGTCGCGCCGGACGCGGACCTCACCGTTCTCGACGGCCATACGTTCGACATGCGGGGCGCGGAGTACAGCCACGAGGGGGATAAGTGCACCTTCCAGGTCATGCTTGAGCGCCAGGGCCTGGGTGACGACCACGCCCTGGCCGAGCTGGGACGCATCATTCGCGATGCCGACGTGCCCCCCAGCCGCACGCGCCGCTACGAGTCGGCAGGTCTCGACGCACTGATGCGTGGCTTCCAGCTGGGCGTGCCCGACGACCACGAGAAACTGCGGCTGACGAGCCCGGTGTACGACGCGCTGTACACGTACTGCCAGGCGAAGGTCGCCGCGGCGCGATCCCCCGGCGGTGCGCCCCGCCCGAAGCTCCGCTATCCGCAGCGAGTGGCGAGCCACCTGCAGGACGACATCTCCTGAGACACGTCCGGAAAATGCCTTCGTGATGCCTGCCAAGCCTGAACCAGGAGTGACTGCCTATCGTGTCGTCTCGGTCACACTGGCCCGGTAGCGAACGCCTGATAAGTAGGCTACCCAGATGCCGGCCGGTCCTGCTTATCTCGCGTGAGCTGAACCAACCGAGCGCAGCCAGTAGGTTCTGATCGCAGCGGTCCTTGCTGTGGCGCGCCGCCGGCATACACTGGCGCTCGTCGGCCACGACGCCGGGAGGGAGCATGGCCATGGCAGACGCGAGCGCAAAACCAGAGGCGCTGGTAGCCGACAGGCTAGGAGTGAACCCAGGAAGGCTGCACGCGTTGATCGATGGCGTCTTTGCCATCGCCATCACGCTGCTCGTGTTGGATCTGCCGAAACCCGAGCTGTCGCGTGACCTGGTCGGCGACCTGCTGCGACAGTGGCCGTCCTATGTGGCCTACCTGGTGTCCTTTGTCACGGTGGGGATCCTGTGGATCGAGCACCTCGGCATGATGAGCGCGGTCGTGCGGGTCAACCGCCGCTTTCTGGAGCGCACCCTGATTTTCCTGCTCTTCGTGTCGGTCATTCCCTGGCCGACCGCCCTGGCCGCCAGATACGCCGACCAGGGCAGCCAGGCGGCTCCGGCCGCCGTGCTCTATGCGGCGACCATGCTGCTGATGGCATTGTCCTTCGCCGGGAGCTGGCGCTACCTCTCGCGGCACCCGGAGCTCGTCGCCGCGCCAGCTCGCGCGGCGTTTTCGGCTGGGTATCGCCGGGCGCTGCTCGGTGGCCTCGTCTACCTTGTTGCCATCGCCGCTGTGCTTGTGAGCCCGCTCGTGTCCTTCGCCATCGACGCCGCTGTCGCAACCTACTTCGCCGTCTCGCGGAGCGACGTTGTGTCTCGGCTCATCCAGACCTCCGCCGACCAGGGCTCTGGCGATGACGACTAGTGCCGGCCCAGGAGTTGGGTCGGGGACGTCCAGGATCAGCGGCGATGGCGACGCCGCACACCTGCTCGCTGGCGGTGCTATGAACTCGATACTATCGACCACGGCCGGCCCGGGGTTCAGGCCCTGTGACACATTGGGGTGTCTCTGGACATAGGCGCGGACATCAGCCTCGTCGAAGGTTGGCATCGTCTGCCCGGCGTGAGTCGGCGTGATCGCTGGGCTACCCACTGCCTCGAATTGTGGGTGGGCCACTGGCGTCGGGGTTGAGGCCGAGAGCGCGGGGGATGAGGCCGGCGCGGTTGATCCCGAGGTGATGGGGGCTGAGGCCGGCTCTGGGCGGCAGGCAATGGTCAAGAGAAGAAGACCGGTACAGAGGTCTACGTGGGCGGGTCTAGGCACCAGAAGCTCTCCGCGGCTCACTGACACCCTCGGGTTCCTGCTCGGACATACCTCTTCCATCAGCGGGGTAGTGACCGTCACCAACTTGCCGAGCCGTCCCGCGCCGGTGCTGGCTCGGACGGTGACGTCGTTGTCCGCGCTCTCCGGAGGGCGGGTCGTACTCGGGATCGGTGCGGGAGCCTTGTGGGAAGAGATCGTCAGGCTTGGCGTGTCGCGCTTGGAGGGTGGCGCCGCGGTGCGCGCCATGGAAGAGGCCATCCTGTTGGTCAAGGCGCTGTCCGGCGGCGGAGACCGGGTGACCTTCGCGGGAGACTTCTACCAGGTCTCCGGCATCGACCCGGCGCCGGTCGCGACGCCACCGGTCTGGACCGGTGCAGTCGGTCCGAAGTCTCTGGCCGTCACGGGAAAGCTGGCCGACGGGTGGGTGCCTGGTGGCGCCGCCGACTGGCTGAGCGCGCGCTATCGCCAGTCGCGTCCCGTCATTGACGAGGCTGCCGCGGGCGCCGGAAGGGATCCCGTGGCGATCAGGACCGTCTCCAATTTCGGCGGCCGCATCACAACAGCCCCGCTGTTTCCCACACGCGACGGCGACGGCCGCTGGATCGGCGGGTCGGTCGAACAGTGGGTCGACGAGCTCACCACTGCCGTCCTCGAACACAACGCGTCTGGGTTCATCTATCGCAACACAGATGATACCCCCGCCGATGCCGCGGTCGGACGCTGGGCTCAAGAGGTCGTGCCAGCAGTTCGTGAGGCGATCTCCAGAGACTGACGTCTGACCTACAGGAGTGCCTGGACCGCCGCCTTCATCTCCGGTCCAGCCCGGTCACCGTCGATGCCATCCTGGTTCTCGGCTGACTGAGTACCGCGCAAGATTCCGATCCAACCCGATAGTGCATCGGTGCCTGCAGAGGGGGCATCAGATACGGGCTGAGCCCGGCCCGCGCCAGATGCTGGCGGAAGGCGGTCGGCACTTTGGTCGTGCGCTGTCGCGCGTCGACGCGCACCGCCTCCGGTGTGGCGGGCGGGACGAGGGTCGTCATGATGCCCTCACGCTCCTCGCGTCCCGGTAGGCGGTACGTAACGAGGCGCGGATGCCTGAGCCAAAGCTGATGGCATGAGTCGTCAGCAGGCTGTCGTAGATGATCTGGCCGTCGAAAGGCAGCCTCCGGGGGCAGCACCATCGGACTTAGCCTGGACGCGCGTGGGCGGCGAGGTCGTCATCGTCGCGGTAGCCGAACTGGCGGCGGATCAGGCGGTAGGTGGTGGGGTACGGGATGCGTTCGCCGCGCTCAGCGGGCCATTCGTCACTCCGACTGCACGTATGTGTAAGGATGTCCGGGCGGGGTTTGGGCGGGCTACGGCCCGGTGCGCACCGCGCCCTTGGCGGCCAGCGCGGCGTTGACCACGGCGCCGGCCTCCTCCAGGACACGCGCCAGATGGTCTGGTCCCAGAAAACTCTCCGCGTACGTCTTGTAGGTGTTCTCCGTGCCGGAGGGGCGCGCGGCGAACCAGCTGTTCGCGGCCACCACCTTGAGCCCGCCGATTGGGGCGCCGTTCCCCGGCGCCGTCGTCAGGATCTGGGTAATTCTCTCGCCGGCGAGCTCAGCCGACTGGACGTCTTCAGGCGCCAGCCGCTTGAGCAGGTCCTTCTGCGCCGGGGTGGCGGGAGCGTCGACGCGCTGGTACACGGGGTCGCCCAGGCGACCGGCCAGCTGGCGGTACAGCCCGCCCGGGTCCTGGCCCAGGCGGGCCGTCAGCTCTGCCGCCAGCAGGCACAGGATAATGCCGTCCTTGTCGGTCGACCACGGGCCGCCGTCGCGGCGCAGACACGACGCGCCAGCGCTCTCCTCGCCGCCGAAGCCGAGCGAGCCGTCGAGCAGTCCCGGGACGAACCACTTGAAGCCCACCGGCACCTCCAGCAGGCGGCGACCCAGGCCCGCCGCGACGCGGTCGATCATGCTGCTGCTGACCAGCGTCTTGCCCACGCCGGCCGACCCGGGCCAGTCGGGTCGGTGGCTGAACAGGTAGGCGATGGCCGCTGACAGGTAGTGGTTCGGATTGAGCAGCCCCGCGCCAGGCGTCACGATGCCATGGCGGTCGGCGTCCGCGTCGTTGCCCAGGGCCAGGTCGAACCGATTCTTCAGGCGGACCAGGCCCGCCATCGCGTACGGCGACGACGGGTCCATGCGGATCTTGCCGTCCCAGTCCACCGCCATGAAGCCGAACGTCGGGTCGACCGCGTCGTTCACCACCGTGAGATCGAGCTGATACGTCGCGGCGATGGCCTGCCAGTACGCGACGCTGGCGCCGCCCAGCGGGTCCACCCCCAGCTTGACGCCGGCCGACCGGATGGCATCTATGTCCACCACGGATGGCAGGTCGCCCACGTACGACGACAGATACTCGTACCGTCGGACCGAGGGGCTCGCGGCAGCCCGCTCGTAGGGCAGCCGGCGCACCCCCTGGAGCCCGGCCGCCAGCAGTCGGTTGGCTTCGTCCTGGATCCAGCCGGTCACGTCGGTATCCGCCGGGCCGCCGTCCGGCGGGTTGTACTTGATGCCGCCGTCCTCCGGCGGGTTGTGCGATGGCGTGACGACGATGCCGTCGGCCAGGCCCTGGCGACGGTCGCGGTTGCGGTTAAAGGACAGGATGGCGTGCGAGATCACCGGCGTGGGCGTGTACCCGTCCGCCGAGTCGACCCGGACGTCGACCTGGTGCGCCGCCAGCACTTCGAGCGCCGTGCGCATGGCCGGCTCCGACAGCGCGTGGGTGTCCCGGCCGAGGAACAGCGGGCCACCGGTACCTTGCCGCTCGCGGTAGCGACAGACCGCCTCCGTGATGGCCAGGATGTGGTCCTCGTTGAAGGCGGCCAGGAAGGCGGAGCCGCGGTGGCCGGACGTCCCGAAAGCCACGCGTTGTGCCGGGACAGACGGGTCGGGCCGCACGTCGGCGTAGGCGCGCAGCAGGCGTGCGACGTCGACCAGGCGCGAGGGATCGGCCGGCTGGCCGGGGGTTGGGAGCGGGGTCATGCGCTGCGGCCCTCCACAGGCGGGAGACGGGAAACGGGAAACGACACACGCGCCAACCCGCAGGCCGCTGTCTTCAAAGAGCACGAAAGCAGCCACCCAGGCGTGACCCGCGTGGTCGCAGGGTAGCAGGCGGCGCCGCTCGGGACCGTACACTCGTGGGACACGTCTCATGGTCGTCGAAGACGAACGCCACGTCCTGGAAGGTCTGAACCACGAGCAGCGCGAGGCCGTCTGCCACACGGACGGGCCGCTGCTGATTCTCGCCGGGCCGGGCTCGGGCAAGACGCGCGTCATCGTCCACCGCATCGCCTATCTACTCGAGGCGCGCCGCGTTCCCCCGTGGAACATCCTGGCGGTCACGTTCACGAACAAGGCGGCCCGCGAGCTGCGGGAGCGGCTGGAGGGCCTCGTCGGTAGCCGGGTCGCGGCAGCGCTCAACGTGGGTACCTTCCACTCCATCGGCGCCCGCTGGCTGCGCCACGACATCGACCAGATCGGGCTCGATCCGCGCTTCGCCATATTCGACGACAACGACCAGATGGACCTCGTCAAAGGGATCCTCCGCGAGCTTGGCGTCGACGAGGCGCGCACGTCGCCCCGCTCGCTGCTGAGCGCCATCTCGCACGCCAAGAGCGAGCTGCTGCCGCCGGACCGCTACAGCCGCGAGGCGCACGGCGCCTGGCAGGAGACGGTGGCGCGGGTGTACCGCCGCTACGAGGACGTGCTGCGGCGCAACCACGCGTTGGACTTCGACGATCTCCTGCTCATGACGGTCCGGGTGCTGCGCGAGGTTCCGGAGGTGCTGGCTCGGTACCAGGAGCGCTTCCAGTACGTCCTGGTCGACGAGTTTCAGGACACGAACATCGCCCAGTACGCCATCGTCAAGCTCCTCACCCAGAAGAGCCGCAACCTGTGCGTCGTCGGCGACGAGGACCAGGGCATCTACAGCTGGCGCTCGGCCGACATCCGGAACATCCTGCACTTCGAGCAGGACTTCCCTGACCTGAAGGTCGTCGTCCTGGAGCAGAACTACCGCTCTACGCCCACCATCCTGAACGTGGCCCGCTCCGTGATCGCCGCCAACGAGCAGCGCAAGGAGAAGAAGCTCTGGACCGAGAACCAGGACGGGCTGCCGGTCACGGTCCACGAGGCGTACGACGAGCGGGACGAGGCTCTCTTCGTCGTGCGCGAGGTCGAGCGCCTGCACGGTTCCCACGGCGTGCCGCTGAGCGCCTTCGGCCTCCTGTACCGGACGAACGCCCAATCGCGCGCTGTCGAAGATGCGTTCGTCCGCTACGGCATCCGCTACCGCCTGGTCGGAGGCACCCGCTTCTACGAGCGCCGCGAAGTGAAGGACGTGCTGTCGTACCTGCGCCTGGTCCAGAACCCGTACGACACGGTGAGTTTGAACCGGGTCATCAACGTGCCGCCCCGCGGCATTGGCCAGAAGACGCTGCAGGAGCTGAACCGCTGGGCGGTGGGCCAGTCGCTCTCCCCGTACGAGGTCCTGGCGGCGGTGGCCCGACTGCGGCAAGACGCCACCGACCCGGTTGGCGCGGCGGCGCCGTTCGGCGTACGCGCCCGCGAGCTGTTTGGCGCCTTCGCCGACATCATCGAGCCGCTGCGGCGCCTGGCCCCGACGACAACGGTGGCCGACCTGCTCGAGACGCTGGTGGACAGGTCAGGCTACGCCCGCTACGTTCAGGACGGGACCGAGGAGGGGGAGGAGCGCTGGCGGAACGTGCAGGAGCTGGTGACGAAGGCGCGCGACTACGACGAGCTGGCGCCGGAGAACGCCCTGGAGGAGTTCCTGGCGGACGTGTCGCTGGTGCAGGACGTCGACCAGCTCGACGCGACCGCGGAAGCCGCCGACGCGGTGACCCTCATCACGCTGCACGCGGCGAAAGGCCTGGAGTTCCCGTACGTGTTCCTGCTGGGCCTGGAAGACGGCATCCTGCCACACTCGCGCTCCGTGGACAGCCGCGACGCGCTGGAAGAGGAGCGCCGCCTGTTCTACGTTGGCATCACCCGCGCGATGAAGGGCCTGTACCTGCTGTACGCCTTCCGGCGCACGCTGTACGGCGCGTCTCAGACCAGTGCGCCGTCGCGCTTTCTGGCTGACGTGCCACGCGGGTCGGTCAAGATTGCGCCGCGGCCGGGTCGGTTTGACGACCGAGACGGAGGCCGCTGGCTCTCCGGCCGCGACAGTCGGCCGATGAGCCGCGAGGAGGTGCGCGAACGGCTGGTCCAGCAGTACGCGGAGGCGTCGGCCCGCGTGCCGCCCGTGTCGGGATCGGCGCGGCGGCCGGCGCCCGGCGCCGAGGCGACCTACCAGCCCGGCGACCGGGTGACGCACCCGTCGTTTGGGCCGGGCATCGTCCTGTCGACGCGCCTGGAGGCGACGGCCGAGATCGTCGAGGTCAACTTCGCCGGCAAGGTGGGCGTCAAGCGCCTGGACCTCGCGTACGCGCCGCTCCAGCGCGCCTGACCAGCCAGCCGGGCTACCCGTCGGCTCGCCGCGCGCCTTCGACAGGCAACCTCACCCAGCCATTGATAGGAGACGCAGCACGTGGAGTTCCGCAATCTTGGCGCGACTGGCCTGAGGGTATCTGTCCTCAGCTTCGGCACGATGTCCTTCGGCGGCAGCGGTCGCCACAGTGTCGTCGGCTCCACGGGTGTCGAGGAGGCGCGCCGCCTTGTCGACCGCTGCCTCGAGGCCGGCGTCAATCTGTTCGATACGGCCGACGTCTACTCCGGCGGGGAGTCGGAGAAGGTGCTGGGCGAAGCGCTCGAGGGCCGTCGCGACCGGGTCGTGCTGGCCACGAAGGTCAATGGCCGGATGGGCGACGGGCCCAACGACTCGGGCCAGTCGCGCAGCCACCTGATTCGCGGCTGCGAGGACAGTCTGCGGCGACTGGGCACCGACTGGATAGACCTGTACCAGGTGCACTCCTGGGACGGCAACACGCCATTGGAAGAGACACTCTCGGCGCTCGATCACCTCGTCCAGTCGGGCAAGGTGCGCTACATCGGGTGCTCGAACTACTCGGGCTGGCACCTGATGAAGGCCCTGGCCGTGTCGGAGCGGCTCGGCCTGCAGCGCTACGTCACCCAGCAGATCAACTACTCGTTGCTGGTCCGGGACGCCGAGTACGAGCTGGTGCCGATCGCGATGGCCGAGGGCGTTGGTATTCTCGTCTGGAGCCCACTCGCGGGAGGCTTCCTATCCGGAAAATTTCGCCGCGGCGAGTCGGCTCCCGAGGGGACCCGCTTTGGGGCCCAGGGAGATCAGGGCCGGTTCGATCCCGAGTGGGGCTACGACGTCGTCGAGGCGGTGCGTGCCATTGCCGACGCCCACCAGGTCTCGCCGGCCCAGGTGGCGCTGAACTGGCTGACCCGGCGCGCCGGCGTCAGCTCGGTGATTGTCGGCGCCCGCACGGAGGAGCAGCTCGCCGACAATCTCGGCGCGGCGGCCTGGCGGCTGACGGACGATGAGCTCCAGCGTCTGAACGATCTGACCGTCCCGCGCATCCTCTACCCGTACTGGCACCAGCAGTCCTCAGCAGCCGGCCGCCTGAGCCCAGCCGACGTCTGGCCGCGGCCAGCGTTTACTCCAGTTACTTGAGAGCGCCGGCTATCAGACCACGGAGCAGTTGCGTCTACGCCGTCCCGACGAGTCGCCCGATAAGCCGGCCGAGCTGGCTCACGACTGACTCAGGTCGCGTGAGCATCGCGAGGTGATCAACTGCCTCGCGCAGCGTCGGCCAGCCGCGACGCTCGGCCTCGTCGGCCACGTCCTGGTAGGCCTCACTGAGCTGCAGGTAGGCGTGCTGGCGCGCTTGGTCCGGGACGACCGGCGCCCGCTCCTCGAAGTACGCCACGGGCAATCGGGGCAGCTCGGCGACGAAGCGAGCGCGGGGGTCCGGGTCAGGCAGTAGAAGATCGAGCGTTCCAGGCGGGAACCACTGGTCCCAAGGCGGAAGCCAGCCGTCGGTGGCGAGGTTGCGCAGGTGCTCACGCAAGGCTGGGGGTGCCGTGTCGAACCAGCTGGCGCCTGGATGCGGCAGGATGGCGTCCACGAGTACGGCCGCCTCGACAACGCTCGGGCACGCGGCGGCCACGGCGGGCAGCAAGGCACCAGCGCCGCTGTGGCCAATGAGTACCAAAGGCCCCGCCGGCCGGTCGGCGCGCACGACCTCAGCGACCCTGGCAGCCAGCTTCGAGTAGTAGGGCTGGCCGTCGTCGACGACCCCTGCCAGGGACGGGACCACGACTCGGAAGCCGCGGGCCTGTAGCAGGCCGATGCATGGCCGCCAGGTCAGCGCACCGACGAGCGGACTATGGATCAGCACGAGCGCGGGCGCAGTGGACCTGGCCATCACCTCTCAGGGTGCCGCAGCGGCGCCGCGCGGGCAATTGGCCGGCCACGGCAAGGCGCCCAGCGAGCGGTCTCTAGGTGTTCTCGCACGCCACGTACGCCGTACGGGAGAATCGAAAAGCCCTGGGTGGGCGGAGGCGCACTCGCTGGCCAGACGTTTGATGTGTCGCCGGCGATGGTGAGCAGGGTGGTAATGATGTCGGTGCCCACGCCCTTGATTGCCACCATAGTCGGCGCGGCGGTCGCCACTACATGATGCAAGTGCCAATCTGGGCGCCCCGATATCCGCGCAACTGCTGATTCTGGACGGCGATTCGGCTGGAGGGGCGTCCGCGAGCCGGGGCAAGCAAAGCCGGTCTCGGTGGCGATGAGGTCGAGCGAGACGCCGGCCGCGTGGCCAGTGTTAAGAAACGTCACTCGAGAGCCGACGTCGGGCGACGAATACGTATTCCCGGCTGTCGTCGGCAAACGGCTCGCGGGCGAAGCCGGCGTAGAGCGCCTCCACTTCGAGACCGGCGACGTCGAGAAGCCCGAGCCACTCGTTCTTCGTTGCCCACCAGAGGGAGCTCGTCGCGCCGTCGTCGAGGGTGATGTCGATCCGGTTGTCGCCCACTGAGTACCGGTTCGTGTGTGGTACCGGCTCTTGCTGGTGCGCGCCGTCAAGGTGCGCAGCGATCCGGTGGTCGAAGGCAAAGGCGTTCCAGGCGAACCGCCCGTCCGGCCGGAGCGAGGCGGCGACGCGCTCGAAGGTGCGGCGGCGGTCGGCCCAGGTCGGCAGGTGCAGGAGCGCGCGGAACGGGCAGTAGATCAGCGCCGCCGGCTCATCGAGGGCGAGGTCGCGCATGTCGCGCTCGCGCAGGTCGAGCTCCACGCCCGCCTCGGCCGCACGGGCACGGGCTTGCTCGAGCATCGCCGGCGAAGAGTCAATGCCGATAACTCGCTGGCCGGTCGCCTGCGCGACCGGAATCGCGACGCGCCCGTTCCCGATCGCAAGCTCGACCAGCGGCCCATCCGCCTCGCGTGCAAGCGCGACGTAGAAGGCGACGTCGGCCGTCATGTGAGCCGACCATGCCTCATAGTGGCTCGCGAACCCCTCGTCCCAGCTCATCGGCCCATGCTACGCCCTGCAGAGCCGATCACTGCCGCACAAAGGCTTGGCGGCGTCAACCCTCGGCTGTGCGGCAGCGCCTCGCCTGATTCACAGTCAGACCTTGGACATGAGGTTCAGCGGCTCAGCTGCAACCCTGTCGTTGCGCAACGCCAAGTTCCGCCCATCAATACGTGCCCGAACTTGCGATCCAGAGCACCTAGCGGGTCACCCCGCGCCCGCAGTTTCCATTGCGCCCGTGCCCGCCGCGGCGATCCCCACCTGCACAGCCGCCTGACCTTTTCTGCTGCACCAATCCGCCCTTGACCCGAAAGCCGCCGTCGCAGTGCTGCGGCGTCAAGCCGCCGACAAGAACAGGCCCCCACGGCGCACCGCCGAGATACTGGACCGCTTGGCCGTTAACGCGCCGACCTTCACAGATGCGATGCGCCTGCTGCTGGCTCTGCCGACCGGGCGTGATGTCGTGCTGCCGTCAGGCGCGGCGTTCAGAACGCTTGCTGCCGAGCTTGAGGCCGCGCGCGTCCGACGACGGAAAGTCTCGTGATGCGCTCAGCAATGCTGGCCGGCGAGGATGTCAACTGGGGAGTCGGGGCACGGTACTCCGACCAGGAAGGCTGCTCAGCCGATGGCCAAGATCATCCAGATCGGACGCAACGCCCGCACGCGCAATTCATCCCCGTGGGTATGGCGTGACGACGCGCATCCACAAGAACACGCCGCGCCCAGTACCCCTCCGTCGGGTTGTTACATGGAAGCGCTGGTCTAGGTGCGGCAGCGCGGGCAGGGCAAACGGGCTACCGGCACCACCGGTAAGGGCAGGGCGACCGCGCCCATCGGGCGGACCCGCAGCCATCCGGCTGGGTCGCGCGGCGCGGCCGATCCACATCGCCTGGCCCAGCATTCGGGAATGTCCCCCTCCTCGCCCGGCGTACGCTCCCTGGCATGTGAAGCCGGGACCGACAAGCCCTCGCCGAGCTGGTCCGAGACGGCACGGCCCGGGTGGGTGCGAAGGATGGCGTGCCGCTCTATTCGCGCGCCTGAGCGACTGCCCGCCGCAGCACGATCCGGAACCGCCTGTCGAACTCTTGGCGGGCGTTCGCCGGCAGCGCGTCCCGCTGCCGTGCCCAGGCGAGCACGTGCGCGAACGTGCCGACGCGGATCGCGAGCGCGACCGCGCCGGCGAGACCGTTCCCCCACGGCTCCAGATACGCGTCGCGCAGCCGCGCGAACCACGGGTCAGCCGGCGGCAGCTTGTTGCTCTCCTCGACGAACCGGAACGTGACGACGAGCGAGGCGAACGGGTGCGAGATCGACGCGTCGCCCCAGTCGAGCAGGCGCAGCCGCTCGCCCTGTGCGTAGTAGACGTTGGCCGTGTGGAGATCGTCGTGCTGAACCGTCGCCGGCACGTCGTGGGCGGCGAGCTCGTCGCACAGCTCCGCGAAGCGCGGTGCGAACTCGCACAGCCGGCGGATGTCGCCGCGCTCGAGCGGCAGGTCGTGCTGTAGGAGGTCCTCGTAGCGCGCCGGCAGCGTCGCGACCCGTAGGTCCGGGACGCCGTGCGCGAGGTGGTCGACCGTGTGTGCCGCCTCGCCGCGCTGGAGCTCGGCGTACAGCGGCAACGCAACGAGCCACGCCTCCAGCGGGTTGCCGAGCACGTGGAGCGGCGTGCCTGCGTCGGCGAGGAGAAGCCACGCCCGCTCCTGGTCGTAGCCGAGCACCTCTGCGACCCGGTCGGGCCATCGTGCGCAGAGCTCGGCCGAGAGCCGCGGCTCGAAGGCCTGCACCGGCGCGCATGCCTTGAACCAGGCAACGCGGTCGGCGAGCGGCACGCGTAGCACCGTCGCCCACGGTCGCTCGTGCGCCGTCTCGATGGCGCCGACCGGTTCGACGTGCGCCCGGATCCACTCTTCAGCGGCGGCGCGGTCCACGCTCCTACTATGCCCCCGTGCCGCCAGTCATCCCCCGGCCCACCCGGCATGTCTGCCACAGCGGATCGAAGGCAAGGTGTCACCGCACTGGCTACGTTTCACCCACGCGACCCATGCCCTCGATCGTGGCGAGCCAATCCACCATGCCCGCACTGACGCTCGGATAGAAGGCCCACATGCATAGCGGCCCGCCTTCGATCACCAGGGGGCGTCGTTGAGGCCGCGTGCGAAGTAGAGGAAGCCCTCCGCATCGGGTTCGTGTGACCGGCGGGTGAAGCCTGCGGCTTCCATGCAGCGTATGCTCGCCACGTTGTCGGCCTCGGCGCCGGCGAACACCTCCCGCACACCACCTCCCGCGAGCTGCGCCGCGATGGCGTGCAGGCTGCGCCGCCCCAGGCCGCGGCCTCGGCGGGTGGGGGCAATGACGAATGCCAGCCCCGCGGTCTGGTCCTCGTAGACCTCGACATCGACTAGACCAGCGGGCACGTCGTCCTCCTCGACGATCCAGGCGCGCCGGTCGAGTACCCGGCGCCCCCGATGGGCAACTGGTGGACCCAGGGCCAAGCGCAGGATCATCGAGGGCCAGCGACGATCCCCGAGCCATCGACACGTCTCCGCGTCGTCGAACCACGGCTCGATCGCCGGCAGGGCCGCGGCCGTGAACGGGACAAGCCGCGGTGCGCTCATGGATCCACTCTGGTTACACCCTACTGGAACGGCTTCGGCGTCGGGACTGATTCCGACCAGCGCCGACTGCTCCAGCGCATCTCCAGCGAGTGGCTGCGGGCCAACGGTGTCGCGTTGATCGAGGTGGCCAACCCCATCGGCTGGGCGCACTGGGCCGGACGCGAGGAACAGAAGGCGGCCCAGCCCGAGCGAGGCTACCACTACGCTGTGTGTCACCGCATCGACTTCGACCCGGTGCACAGTCGCTTCATCGACCCTGGTGGCGGACGGAGGCACCCGAGGCGCCCCTGAGCCAGAGCATTCGCTGCTACACGCCTACCGACCTCGTGCTCCTGCTCGACGGGACGCGACTGGAGCTCACACGGGTCGAGGTGGGCGGACGGCGCGTTGAACTGGCTGACGACGCCACCACGGCGAGCCCGCTGTGGCGCGCACCTGAGTACCTGGCCATGCTGCAGCGCCCCTCGCAACTCGGTCGAGCAGGCTAACCGCCCTGCGGTCGACCTGGAGCACCACGACGAAGTGGTCGGCACCAGCGGCGCCCGCATAGCGCGGGTTGTGGGTCAGATGGCCCATGTCGATCGGCCCTGCCAGCGCCGGCGTGTCCCGCACGGCCGCGCGGAGCCTTGCCAGCGCTGTGTCACCGTCGCCGCCGCGCGTATCCTGGCAGGTCCACCCCAGCGCCTGGAGCGCGTGACTCAGGCCAGCGTCCGGGTCCATGCCTCCGCTGCTGAAGAGTGGCACAGGGCCGGCATCGCTCCGGATAAAGAGATTGCCGAAGGGCTGGGTCGTGAGGCACTCCAGGAAGCCGACGTCCGGCACCTCGTGGGGGTCGCCCCCAGCGCCAACCAGCGCCATGTGCAGCGAGTTGGTGTAGCAGTAGGCGCTGCTGCCGGTGTACCGGCTGCTCTCTGCATGCGCGGGCGGGCCAGCCATGAGGGTCCAGCATAGGATCCGCTCGACTGGCGATCAACCGCCGCCAGTGATGCAAGGATTGCCCAGAGGAGGGCCTACGCCTCGAGCACATCCGCGACGAGGGCCTCGGTGCCCTCGCTGAAGCGTTCATCGGTCTGGATGTGGATGCGGACCTTGTCGGCATCGCTGTACTGCTCTGCCGCGAAGCCGCGCTCGGTCGCGACGTGGGCCACGCCGTCTTCCCCCACTGTAAACGTCCTCGCTGGCGCTGGTCGACCCTATTGCCGGTTTGCGGGTGCTCGGCGCCGGCTGCGGCGCTGCGTTCTTGGTCGGACCCTGGCCGCATGACCGCCAAACGACGATCCCGCTTGACTCTGACCAGAAGCAGAGTGATCGTCGGCGTGCTCCTGGACGTGGGCGGTACATTGTGGCCCGAGCGCGGGCTTGCCAACGAGACCGCGGAGCGGATGTCGCGCTTGATCGCGACCTTTCCCGCCATCACCAGGGCCCAGGCGCGCGGGTTTCTGGAGCAGTTCAGCGTGCGGGCGCCTCTAGCGGAACGGGGGCTCACTCAGGACGTGATCCAGGTGCTGGACCAGGCGAGTAAGGCAGCTGGACTGGAGCTGAGCCATAGCCAGCTCCAGGAGGCGCGACGGGCTCTGTGCGTGCCGGCCGCGGGACACTTTCAGTTGTTTGCTGGTGCGGAGGCGTTGCTGCGGACGATCCGTCGCCTCGGCCTCGGCTGCGCGCTGGTCAGCAACGCCAGCGTGCGCACCGGCGGCGACTATCGCCGGGACTTCGCCGGGTTCGGTCTGGCGGATGCGATCGACGTCTGTGTGTCGTCCGTGGACGTGGGTATCCGCAAACCGGACCCCCGCATCTTCGCGGCGGCACTCGACGCGCTCCGCTGTGAGGCGGCGCAGGCGGTGGTCGTGGGCAATTCCGAGCCGAACGACATCGAACCGGCTCGCCGCTTGGGCGCGCACGCCATCCGCGTCGCCATTGAGGAGCCGCTGCCCGTCTCAAGCAGCGCTGATGCTGTCGTCACCAGCCTCGCCAGCGTAGCCGAGATCCTGGGCCGGTCCGTCCGTGGGTAACGCGGCCGTTAGTGGGCGATGTCTGCTGGCCGCACTATCGGGAGGGGGCAGCCCATCCCAGTGACTGGGAGCAGGGCGCGTGGGCGCACTCGTTGCCATGCTGGCCCATTCTTAGCAGGGCCGTCTTGTGCTGACGTGCCGCGCGGCCCATGATGGCAGCAGCGTGTGGAGGAAGCCGGATTTCTACGGGCCGGAGCACGGGTGGGCCTTCCAGCTCGCGAGCGTGGTGGCCGCCTACCCATTTCGGCCACCGTACCCCAAACTGCGTTCGATCGGCTTGGCCGCCTACTCACCGGGACGCTCCGTGACAACGATCTTCACAAGCTCCTGACCGATGACAGACGGACTACCCGTCCTGAGGAGTGAGCGCGCATGGCTAGAGCGCCGTTTCAGGTGCTGATACTTCCCTTCCGTCAGGCGGCCGATGGCGATTGGCAATATGGAGTGTTGAGACGCTCGGACGAGTACTGGCAAGGCATCGCGGGTGGCGGTGAGGATGGCGAGGCGCCATTAGAAGCTGCGATGCGGGAAATGGAGGAGGAGGCTGGATGGAGGGCTGCCGAGGTGGTGCTGTATGAGCTTGACACGCGTGACACCGTGCAGGCTGACTGTTTTGAGGCGAGGAAGTAGTGGCCAGCCGACATCTATGTGGTGCCTCAGTACTTCTATGCTGCCAGGGCCGAAGGCTTGGACGTGTTCTTGTCTCAGGAACATACCGAGTTCCGCTGGTTGAATTACACGGACGCGTACAGCGCGCTGAAGTACGACAGTAACAAAACCGCTCTGTGGGAGCTTCGTGAGCGCCTCAACGCGGGTGACTTGTGGTCGAGATGAGCGATTCGGTTGAAGTGGTAGACAACATGGACGCGGCTGGGCCCTTCATTACGCCGACTGGGAGGTGGCCCAGTGGCTGTCTCGACTGCCCTGGCCCTTTACTCGCTCGGCGGCACGAACCCCTTGTCGTCGACGCCATTGATCAGTTCACGCTCGGGTCGGGCTGGGTCCTGGCAATGTTCGAGCACGAGTCCAGCGCTTTTGTTGGGGTGGCCAGTCTGCGCATACCCGCGATGGAACCTCATGCCTGGACGACCGATCGCGAGCTTGGGATTCTGGGCTACTCGGTTGCGCGACACCGTTGGGGCCGTGGCTTTGCCGGCGAAGGCCCAGCTTGCGCAACGGCATTCGCGTTCGAGGACCTGGGCCTGGCACGTCTCCGCGCAACACCCTTGAGCGCGAATCTTGCCTCGCGTCGTGTACTGGAGCGACTTGGTTTCTCCATTGCGGAGTTCGGTGTCGAAGAGACACCCGCCTATGGTGGGCCGCCTCGTCTTGGCGATGTCTACATGCTAGAACGACGAGATTGGCTGGCCACAGGTCCCGGCGTGGAGCAGCGAACACGACAGAGCTGAGCAGACGAAGCCCGCAATCAGGCCGGGTCGCTCGACACATGTCGCAGCCAGGCGCGGCGCAACCAGCCGGGTAACACCGTCACCAAGGTTGACGACCGCGCTCGCGGTCCAGAGGCTGCCGACTGCTGGATCGAGGCCCGGTCGCGGCCGGGCGGCCGAACGGTCGACGAGCATGGGCGTGTCCTTCGGGAGACCTCCGTGGTACGGCGGCTGGACCGGACAATGACGGTCAGTCGTAGAGCCAGAAGCGGCAAGCCGGCACACGGCTCATATCGTTTGGCGGCCAAGTTTCCAGAGCCAGCCGATCGGGCGGAGACCGAGACGAGCTGCAACGCGCTGGGACGAGAGGTTCGTCCGCGACGTGCTGTAGAAAAGATAGCGGCCGGTTGGCCGCAGCAGTGATGCCCACGCGGCCGTCACCGCCGCGGCGTGGCCCTGGCCGCGGAACTCGGGTCGCGTCCAAACGCCGGCCTCAGCGCCGCGCTCACTGCTCGCGGGGGTATGGCAGATGGAAATGACTGTGCCATCATGGGTGGCCATGACCCAGGGTCCGAGCTGCCCGTCAACCAGCAGCTGCCACTCCTCGGCCCCCCAGTTGCCCGGGTTGGCCTCCCTGAGCGCCGCGAGGTTGCTCGCGTCCGAGCGCACAAGCACGGCCTCGGACCGGAACGCGACCGACTCGGGAATCACGAAACTCGGTCCCGACCCCGGTCTCACCTCTACCGGTCCGAGCGTGTCCTCGAGCAGTCGGCGACACCATTCCAGAATCACTGGCGGTGAGCTCAGGTCCGTCGCGGGCGTGGCACCGCTCACCGCCAGTATCAGCTGCATGGCCACGTTGTCCGGCACGACGGTGCCGATCGCGGCCGTGCTTCCCGCGGACGAGCTGGCTACGACGAGGTCGTGGCGTTTGAGCCGCCCGCGATCGTCACGTGCCCAGAGCGTCTCGATCTCGATCTGCAGCAACTCCAAGTCGCTGACCTCAGAGCGTGGGCTCATGGCTGGTATACCGCCCGCAGGCGCTGAAGGACGGCAGGGCGTTCGAGGACATCCGTCGCATCCGCCCACTGGTTCACAGAGCCAACGCGCGGCGGCAGCTGTTTCACTGCGTCGCTAGTGAAGGCGTGCTCGGTGGCTTCAGCGAAACGCTCGGCGTGGATGACCAGGAACGGACGGCCGTGGAACGAGGCAACGGTTTCTGGCACGGCATCTGTGATACCGAGCGCGTTGTGCCTCACCGCTACCTGTTCGTAGGCGCGCACCAGGTGCTGCTCCCGGGTACGCCAATCCGAGGCGGCCAAGGTGCCGTGGAGGTGCGGGCTCAGTGCCGGCGCGCAGGCCAAGCGTGCGAACGCCGTCCCGAACCACTTGCTGTACGGAGCGTAGGTGCGTTCAAGCAAGAAGGCCAGCCGCATCACGTCGTGCACGAGCCGCGCGGCGAGCAGACGTGAGCCGAGCTCATCGCCGACTTCGCCAGCACGACCCAGGAACGCCTCCTCCTGGCCGATGCGCGCCCACTGCGCGGCCAGCAAGTACAGCCACACGTCGTGCGGGTAGTACGCCAGCGCCGCCCGCGCCTGGCCCAGCTCACCGGAGCCGTCGTGAAATACCCGGCCGGCGGTGAGCATCCGCAGGCGCTGCTCCGACATGAGTAGCCAGTCCACTGGCTGCAGGTCGCCCAACGGATCGACGCTGAGAAACCAGCGGAAGAAGCTGGGCACGGTGTTTACCATCACGCCGTGATTGACCGGGTGTTCTGAGGTTGGCGCCATGTGCCTCAGATGGCCGAGGTGTGCCTCGTCGCCTTGGAATGGGCGAAAGTGCGTCGAAAACCCGCGCACCTGGAACGGCAGCTCGGCCGCAAGTGTCCGCTGTAGCTGCGTGCCCCAGCGGCTGAGGTCATCCTCTGACAGAAAGACGTTGAGCAGTGGACCCCAGAAGTGGTCAGTCGAGCGGGTGTCGTCGAACCCGAGCACATCGGACCCTGGCCCCACGCGCGCGGCGGCATAGGCGAGACCCGGGAAGTGATGTCTCAGGATCGGCTCGACGGCTTCATGGTAGAAGGCAGCGCTCAGCTCCAGTCCAGGCATAAACGCGCCAGACGGACCCACGTAGCTCATGGCTTCTCTGCCTGAACGAGGTAGCCGCAGCCACGCGTGACAAAGCCACTGTCCCTCTGGATGCGCTGGTGCAGCCGGTACAGCCGCTCGCGATAGCGATCCAGGTCGAAGTCCACAATCTCCCAGGGCACGTGCAGGAGTATGAACACGACGGCCGCGATGTCGCGGTAGGTCACCGTTGTGGCGCGCTCGCTCCAGTCGACGATGCGGAGGGCGGCACGGCGGAAACTGTCCCCGACGTCCCACCCGTGGCCGGGCAGCGTCCACTCTGGCGGCGTGCCCCCCAGCGCATCGGCGAGCGTCTCGCCGCGCCACTCGACCCCGAGCTGGACCGTGAGCAGCGTGCCACCGGGACGCAGCACACGCGCCACCTCCAGCGGGCTGAAGGCGGCGCGGCTGGCAAGCACCAGATCAAACGTGCCATCAGCGAACGGCAGACGCCGCCCCGGCCAGCGGTTGCCGCCCTGTGGCCCGCCCGCGTTGTGGCAGGCGTGGTCGGTGCGTACGACGCGCACGCCAAGCGGCTCGAGGCGCTTAGCGGCGATCGGCGCATTGGGCGCGTACGCCTCGGTAGCAATGGCCAGGGACGGAAAGGGGGCGCAGCGGGCCAGGCGCTCGCCGCCGCCGGTGCCGAGGTCCAGGACAGCAGTGGCTCCAGCCACCAGTTCACGCGCCCGCGTGTCGTACAGGTCCATCAGCTGGCCAGGTTGGTCCCCGCTGGTGGTGCGACGGCTCTCGAGCCACGACAAGTCCCAGCCGCTGAAAGGCGCGGCAACAGCTTCGGCAACCAGCCGCTCGAAGTCGGGGTCCGTCGCGATGGGGCGGGCGCGCGCTTCGGCGATGACCGGGACGGGGATGCCGTTCTGAATGGGGTAGCTCAGCGGGCAGCCGCGGCAGTCGACGTACTCGTCGGACGGCGCCAGGTCCAGTGGAGCGGTGCATTGCGGGCAGCGCAGGATGTCAATGGGCAAGCGGTCCATGGGGCCGTGCATCCTTATGGAGGAGCGGCGGCAACCGCAGGTGGCGGTGCCCCAGGCGGAAGCACGTGGCCGCCATGCCCATCAGGAAGGCGCGTGATTCAGGACCGTCGGCGTGAACGCGGCAGCCAGAGGGCCGCCGTGCCGGACGTGATCGAGCTCAGGCGCGAGCCGGACAGGAGGTGCGGCCAGGAAGGATGTTCGAGAACTGCATGCAGCACCTCCACGGCGACAGGTACGGGACCCTGAGCGTTCGCCTGGCCCACAGCCTAAAGGCAATGCTGTTCGCGGCGCAATGGGCTGGCGATAGTGCCCGCCTGCCAGACGGGCCGCCCACATGGCTTTCTCCACTGGCCCGACAGGCTGTACCGCCCGGTGTGCAAGTCGCCCCTCGGCACGGTCAGATGCATGTGTGGGCGACCACCCACTATCCAGGTACCGCCCAACACCAGGCGCTGCTGGGCGTCACTCTTGACTTCTACGTCGACGATCCGCGGGTTGAGGCGTCCGCAGGTCCGAGCCGGACAGAAGGGAGTCCTGAGGGCCGCAACGGGATGGATGCTTTTGACGAGCCAGAGTCAACGGTAACGAACTCAGATGGACGGCTCCGTGCCACCGTGGCTACAGTTCGCGCGTGCGACACGCTGAGTTCCACGAGGACGAACCGACGCGTCCAGTCGACGCACGCATGGCAGACAGAAACCGCCCCGGTGGCCGAAGCCTGGTCGAGCTGGCACCACGAGTACGACGAGCCGCACTCGCCGCTGGCCATCCGCTTGGCGATCGTGCGGGACGAGACCCGGCAGGCGCTCGCCCTCCTTCCGGAAGAACTCCGCGAGGTCACCAGGACGCCGATGCCGTCGCTCTCCCGACGGCCGCCGCAACACTCTACAGATCACCCTTGCTGTGCCACATGGCCAAGGCAGCGGGGAACGCACCCATGATGAAAAGTACACACACGATCCATACGAGTTGCGGATACAGTTGGAACATGAAGAGGAGCATGGTCACTGGACTGCTCAAAGCGAACGCCCAGGCGGCCCAGGAGGGAATAAGCCGCGTCCGACCAAGGAGAATGCCTAACAGAATGGCACTTATCAGATGACCAATGATAAAGATGTACTGATCCGACATGATAGCTGCATCAGCATTGAATTGTTCCTACAATGCAATGAGCTGCGGAACACTCTCTGCACGGGCTACGTCATACGCCAGGACGTCAATGCTGACGATCCCTGCAAAGGGAGCCCACCCAACGAGAGAAAATATCGCTGCGACCGTCGCTAGCCACGGGGCGCGCCTCATTCCCAGCAGCGCCATCCCAAAGTAGCCAAGCGGTAGGAAAATGGAGGCGAGGATACCAAGGATCATATGGATGTGATTGGTGACCGCGCCTAGTTCTGCAATACTTCGGCTATAGTCAAGGGAGGAGCCACGAACGTTGATCCAGCTCAAGAGGTAGATCGTGACGGTAAGCGGCGCGAGTAGAATACAGAGTGCCAGCAAGCGATGTTGGACCTGACGATAGAGCGGGAGAGATGACGATGATACTGCCGTCTGCTCCGGCTGAGATGTGGGGAGGAGCATGAAACGAATTCCTTTCTAGGCACTATCAGGAGCTTCTGGTACATGCACCTGAGCGTTGAGCCCAATCTCCTTCAGAGAGTCAATTCAGCGCTCAAATGACACGATAATCTATTCGGGCATGTTCCCAGAGGCGGTGCCCATCTCGTAGGGCGTGTAGACGCCGGTGTAGTTCAGGGTCATCATCATGCCCATGCCGGCGTGAAGCAGGACGTGGCAGTGGATCATCCAGACGCCGGGGTTGTCGGCGACGAAGCCGACGTCAGACGTCTCGTGCGGGCCGACCAGGACCGAGTCCAGGTGCACGGGGCTGCCGGTGAGCGGCTGGCCGTTATGCGCCAGCACGGTGAACACGTGGCCGTGGATGTGCATCGGGTGGTACTCGTCGGTGTCGTTGACGAGGTGCAGGCGCACGGTCTGCCCTTCGGTCACCCGCAGTGGCGCCACGTTCGGGGCAGGCTGACCATTGATCAGGTGGATGAGCTGTGGTCGGCCGTCGCGCATGCCCGGCTGCTTGCCCAGCACGAGCGGCGCGGTCACGTCGAAGGGCCCTGTCAGCTCCGCGGCCGGCGTGCCATAGGTCGTGGTGTCGAAGACGGGGATGGCTGCCAGGTCGGGCTGGTCGGGCGCTGGGCCGTTGCCGATAGCGACGGCCTGCGACGGCGGCACGGCAGCCTGCACATGCTCGAAGACTTTCTGGACCGGTGAGGGCTCACCTGGCAGCTCCGCCAGCTGCAGCCTGACGCTGGTGGTCGCCGGCATGGTGAAGACGAGGTCGGCGCGCTGGCCCATGCCCAGCGGGACGCGGGTCGCGCGGAGCGGCTGTGGGTCGTGCAGCTCGTGGCCATCCAGGGCGGCCACCGTAAACGGGGCGCCGAGCAGGACGGGTGTTTCGGGACCGCCGTCCATGCCGGCCACGACGGCATTGATCACCCGCAGGCGGACCGTCTGGCCCGGCTGGGCGGCGATCTGGGTGTGGTCGATGCGCACGTGGCCGGGATCGCCATGCAGCAGGACCGTGACGTCGCGGTCTTCGGTACGCTGGGCCGGCTCGACGACCAGGGCCCCGAACAAGCCGCGCGGCAGCTGCGCTTCGGTCTGCTGGTGCGCGTGGTACCAGTACGTGCCCGCGTCGCGCGCCACGAACTCGTAGGTGAACGACTGGCCGGGCTGGACCGCGTCCTGGGTCAGACCGGCGACGCCGTCCGCGGCGTTCGGCAGGCGCAGGCCGTGCCAGTGCAGCGTGGTCGCGTCGGGCAGCTGGTTCACCAGCGTGACCTGCACGCGGGCGCCCTGGGTGACCCGCAGCTCGGGGCCGGGCACGGTGCCGTTGTAGGTCCACAGCCTCTGGCCGTCGATCTGGCTGACCTGGGCGGTGAGCGCGACGTGCTCGACGGGTTCGGTGCCCGGCGCTTCGGTCAGGCGGGCGACGGACACCGCCGATTGACCCGGGGCGCGCGGCGCCGCGTTGACCGCCTCCGGCATCGCCGTGAGAGCCGCGGCCACGGCGGTGGCTGCCAGGCCGCCGGCCAGCAGCGCCGACGGCAGCGCGGCGACGATCGCCAGCCACACGCGGCGGATGCGCCGCTGGGGTGGGCGCACGCCAAGCGCCAGCAGCAGCACCACAGAGAGAATTTCCAGGAGGCTGCAGATGACGTCGGTGAGGCCAATCTCCTCGGGCTTGCCGGGCGTGGGACCGATTGGCAGACCGACGGTGCGCGAGACGACCCAGACGCCGACGAGCGCGGCCGAGCCCGCAGCCATGGCCAGCGCCAGGCGGCGGGTGGGGCGCACGGCCAGCTGGATCGCGGAGATCGCCTCAGCGCAGCCGACGCTGAGGAAGAACACCCCGAAGGGCAGGGACTCGCGTAGGTGCGGTGGGGCGACCACCAGATGGATAGCCGCGGCGCCCAGCGTCAGCAGCGCCGCGGTGTACAGCATGACTCCGGCGTAGGTCGGTCGCGCGGCGACGAGATGCGTGAAGGTCATGCGTCAAACGTACGAACAGACGCCCTGTCAGCCCGTCGGTCGCGCAGGTGATCTCGGGTGCACCGCGGGGTTGATGTTTAAGGGAGGTCATCCTCGAGATGGACACGCCATCATGCGCGGGACCGATGACCCTTGGCGCGCCAGCGCCCTAGAGTGAGGCCGTGCACACGCTGCGACGCCTGTGGCGCACGCTGGCCAGCCTCGATCCCCGGCTGGTGGATGGCGGACTGGCCGTCGTTCTCGCGGCCGGGGCGACCACGCAAATCCTGCTCGAAGGCCCCCAGCGGCCCCTGGCCATCGTCTCGACGCTCGGCACTGGCCTCCCGCTGGCGTGGCGCCGACGGCAGCCGCTCGGGATGCACCTCGCCCAGATCGCGTTCGCCATTGTGGGCGCCCGTCAGCCTGTCACGATCACCCTTCTCGCGACTTTCATCGGCCTGTACTCGGACCCCGGTGTGATCCGCGTGAGTGTGAGTGATCAGCACTGCCTCGATGCCAGCCGGATCGATGCCAGCCGCACCGAGGCGCTGGAAAGCTCCGCCACCGCAATCAACGAGCAGTCGAGGTTGACCGTCAATGAGGACGGCACACGACGAGGACACGCGCTCGGGTTGCGCGAAGGGGCCGCCGCTTCCGAGCACCAGGAGATCGAGACTTCTCATATCCACCTGTGAGTGGCACTTGGCAGGCGTGGCACAGGTGACGTCACTTCGTGAACAGTCTGGCCGAAAAGGATGCCCGCAAGCCAGCAGCGGCAACCCCCACTGCGTCTTTTGCCTGATCCACGATTACGCCAGTACCAAAGAACTCATGGGTCACGCCTCGATAGACTCTAAGCGCGACGGGCACCCCGGCCTCTCGCAGGCGTGCGGCATAGGCTGCTCCCTGGTCACGTAGCGGGTATATTTCGGCAAGAATGACCGTTGCTGACGGCAACCCGTGCACATCTGGCGCCCGGAGTGGTGAGGCACGCGGGTCCTGTCGATCGGCCTCGCTACGCAGATAATAGCGTCCGAGCCATTGCAAGGCCGGCGTCGACAGCGGCTTTGCGTCGAAGTTCTCGTGATATGACGGATAGTCCCTCGCCGATCGGGTCAGGACCTCGCGGCGGGAGGCAAGCCGCGGTCGTCGCTCTGACTGGGCCCGCCCGGTCTACGGCTTCTGTCCGCAACTCGCGGCCGTCGAAGTCTTCGGCAGGTCGGTATCCTTGGCCGGGCCACTGCGTGGATCCCGGGCTGTCATCGTCCTCGATGAGCCGCATCTGTCGTCGGTCCTGCGCGAGTTCGTCGCCTACTACAACGCCGAGCGACCACATCGCACGCTGAAGCTCTAGACACCCGAGCCGAGGTTGCGCTCGACGACGGGCGTGGTCCACTCGCGCCCTGTGCAGAATGGTCTGCACTACGTCTACGAACGCGCCGCCTGAAGACTGCCGAGGTTTTGCCGCCTGACAGTCTCCGACGATTGTCGAATCCCAGCCAGGCGGGCCACCTGTCGCGCTCGGTGGCCGATCGCTGGCTAGAGGGCATGCGGACATGGGGCTGCACTGCATGAGCAGCAGACCACGTCACGAACTCCGCAGTCGGGGGCGTACAGCGGGTTGGTCAGCGCCAGTACGCCACCGTGCTCGTCGAGCAATTCGGCACGCAGGTAGCCGCGCCAGTCTGGGCGCCGCAGCCCGTCCGCCCAGTCGTCCGACGCGACGCGGGCGGCGTGCGCGACGCCGTCGGCCGACGCCAAGACGAGCGCGGCGCCGCGGCCGCCGACCACGCGCCAGCCGAGGCCTGGGCCGTCGGCGTCGGCGCATAGGTACACCTGCGGCCCGTCGGGCGCGCGCGAGACGAACGCCCGGCCGGCGCGCAGGGCGGCCAGCACGCCCGACGGCGTGCAGTCGGCGCCGGCCTGGACCCACGTGGTCGGGCTGCCGAGCCTGCGCGCGTTGTGTGGGTCGGGGTCGGGCGTGCGCAGGTAGTGGGTGTCGCTGCCCCCGACCGCCACCAGCCGGCGGCCCGCGCGGAGCCGCTCCTCCCACCACCGCAGCGCGGCCTGGTTGAGCCCTTCCCAGGCACCGTTCCATACCTCGACGCCGTGGTAGCCAAGGATCTCCGGGTACTCCCAGGCAGGTCCGTACGGCTTCGGATGGCTCACCGACACGAGGGCGCCGGCCGCGGCGGCGGCGCGCATGGCGCGGCCGACGGCCCCGGACTCGGGCTCCCGGAAGTCCCACCAGGTGGCGGTGCCCCAGGCGTTCCAGTGGCCGCCGTAGGTCGTCACCTCGACACCCGGCAGCACGATCGGCAGGTCGGGGCCACGCACGGCAGCGTAGTCGGCGTGGTGGCCGACCTGGTTGTGGTCCGTCACACCGAGGAAGTCGAGGCCGCGGCGGACGGCCTCGGCGAGCATCTCGGCCGGCCAGGCGTCGCCGTCGGAGTAGAGGGTGTGGCAGTGGAGGTCGCCGCGCAACCAGCCCGGCTCGGCCGCGGCGGGCAGGTCGAGTCTCCGGGCGTGCGCCTCGGTCGGGTGGGGTTGGGCAGCACCGGGGTCGTCGCCGAAGGTGACCTCGACGCGATACTCGCAGCCGCGTTGGCCGACCTTGTAGGGGCCGAGCAGGACGTGCCACTGGCCCGGCGCGATCGGACCGGCCATGTACGGCGGCGTTGCCCACGTCTCGGTCAGGGAAAAGGCGAGCTTGTTCGACCCGCTCCAGCCACGGAAGCCCGGGCTCGACGGGGCGATTCCGCGCGGGTCGAACAGGCCGATGTCGAGGGTGTTGCCGCCGCCGAGGCGGGGGTCGGACGAGATGCGGTCGGTGTACTCGTACACGACGTGGAGGGCCCGCACGCCGGGCGGAACGTCGAACGGAACGTGGGCGTAGCGCTTCTGGTGCTCGGCGCCGAAGCGGCCGCGCAGGACAACGTCGGGCTCGGCCATCCGGCGGCGTTATCCGGCGGCGAGCCGCCGCCCCTCGGCGTCGAACAGGTGGATCCGCGCCGGATTCGCGCGTAGGTAGACCGTCTCGCCGCGCGTCGGCCGCACCGACGGGTCGGCGCGGACCTTGACCAGGGCTTCGCTGACGTGGGCGTTGACGATCACCTCGTTGCCAAGAGGCTCGGAGACGAAGACCGTCGCCGGCTGGGCGCCGTCGGTCGGCTTGGCTTCGAGCGTGACGTCCTCGGGTCGCACGCCGAGCGTCAGCGGCCCGGACGGGATCGCGACCCCGCGCGGCGCGGCAAAGGCCCAGCCGCCGCTGGCGACGAGTCGGCCGTCGTGAGGCGTGACGGTGAGCGTATTCATCGGCGGGCTGCCCATGAATTGGGCCACGAACAGGTTGGCTGGCCGGTCGTAGACGTCGTCAGGCGTGCCGACCTGCTGGAGTGTGCCGCCGTTCATCACCGCAATACGGTCGGCCATCGTCATCGCCTCGGCCTGGTCGTGGGTGACGAAGACGGTCGTCGTGCCAAGCTGCTGCTGGAGCGCCTTGAGCTCGGTGCGGGTGTGGACGCGCAGCCTGGCGTCGAGGTTCGACAGCGGCTCGTCCATCAGGAAGACCTGCGGCTCGCGCACGATGGCCCGTCCAAGGGCCACGCGCTGCTGCTCGCCGCCCGAAAGCTGGCGGGGCTTGCGGTCGAGCAGGTGGGTGATGCGCAGCAGTTCGGCGGCCTGGGCAACCCGCCGCTCCCGCTCGGCGGTGCTCATGCGGCGCACCTTGAGAGGGTAGAGCATGTTGCCGCGGGCGCTCATGTGCGGGTAGAGCGCGTACGACTGGAAGACGAGGGCGACGTCGCGATCCTTCGGCTCGAGGTCGTTCACGCGGCGATGGCCGATGTGGATGTCGCCGCCGTCGGGGCGCTCGAGGCCGGCGACCATGCGCAAGCCGGTCGTCTTGCCGCAGCCGCTCGGGCCGAGCAAGACCATCAACTCCCCGTCACGGATGTGCAGACTGAGGTGGTCGACGGCGGCGGCCGCGCCGGCGGCGTAGTGCTTGGTGACAGCATCGAGCCTGACGTCGGCCATGCCTACAGCCCCTTCGTCGTGCTGGTCATGCCGCGCACGAGCAGGCCGCGCGTCACCAGGAACAAGAGCATGATCGGTAGTAGATACAGCAGGCCCATCGCGGCGATCAATTCGTAGCGCACCTCCGTGTAGCCGCCAGCCGAGCGGAAGGTCTGGTAGAAGGCAAGCGGGACAGTGGTCATCTCGGGCCTGTCGACCAGAATGAGCACCATCAGCACTTCGCTCCAGGCATTGAGGAACGACAGGCCGGCGACGACGCCGAGACCGGGCGCGGCGACGGGCACCACGATCTCGAACAGGGCGCGCAATTTGCCGCGGCCGTCGAGCCAGGCCGCCTCCTCCAGATGACGCGGCACGGTGTCGAAGAAGCCCTTGAGTAGCCAGATCAGGAACGGCAAGTCGAGCGCGGCGTGGACCAGGATCAGGCCGAGGTAGCTGTTGCGCAGCCCAAGCGCTCGGGCGAGGCCATAGATCGGGACCATCGTCGCGGTGACCGGCATGGTCTGGAGCAGCAGCAGGCCGTACATCACCCAGTCCTTGCGGCGGATGTTCAGCCGCGACAGGGCGTAGGCGGCCAGCGACACCGTTACCAGGTCGACGAGCATCGTCGCGGTGGCCACCAACAGGCTGTTTCCGACGGCCGTGGTGAAGTTCAGCGCGCGGAAGATGAACAGGAAGTTGTCGACGGTGAAGCGCTCGGGCCAGCGGATGAACGGCCCCGCCCTGGCGTCGAAGGCGGCCAGAAAGAGCCACACGAACGGCGTCAGGAACGCGACGCTGACGACCGCGAAGAGGGCGTAGATCAGCCCGGCCTCGACGACGCGGCCGAACGAGCCCGAGCGGCGGGCTGGCCGCGAGGTGGGGGCGCCGGCGGGCGCGCAGGCTGCCTCGGCCGGGCGGCCGGCGACGGTGGCCACCCGCTACCGCGACCGCTCGACGCGGAACACCCACAGGTAGAGGCCCGCGAACAGGAAGTTGATCAACAGGATGACCATGGCGATGGCCGAGCCGTACCCGATCTGCCGCGCCTGGAAGGCGGTGTGATAGGCGTACAGCGAGAGTACCTCGGTCTTGATGCCGGGGCCGCCGCCGGTGAGTCCCAGGATGAGGATGAAGGCGCCCAGGGTGGCGATGGTGATGTTCATCAGGGCCAGCAGGGCGACGTACCTGAGGTTGGGCAGAGTGTGATCCCAGAAGCGCCGCCACGCGCCGGCGCCGTCCACGCGGGCCGCCTCGTACAACTCGGCCGGGATCGTTTTCAAGCCGCTGAGGAAGATCAGCATGGTGAAGGCGGTGCCGCGCCAGGTGTTGGCGACGATGATCGCCAGCATCGCCTGGTCGCCGAGCCAATTCTGGCCAGGTAGGCCGACGGCGCGCAGGGCGACGTTGAGGGTGCCGTAGTAGAAGTCGAACATCGCCGCCCACAGGAAGCCGGCGATGAGCGTCGGGTCGACCCATGCCAGCAGGACGGCGGCGTACACGAGGTTGCCGCCGCGCAGGCCCCGCCGCTCGCCGTGGTCGAGCAGCAGCGCCAGGCCCAGCCCGAGCAGGAACTGGCCGACAACAGCCGAGCCGACGACGAAGGCGATCGAGTTGCGCAGGACAGTGCCGAAGTCGGGGTCCTCGAACAGGTGGCGGTAGTTGGCAAGCCCGACGAAGCGCGGGTCGGCGGCGTCGGCGCCGACGAGCGCCATGTTGGTGAAGCTCGCGTAGACCGCCCACAGGGCCGGACCGAGGAAGAACAGCGCGACCAGTCCCAGGGCGGGCAGGAGGGCGAGCACGTACGGCCCGTTGCCCGCTAGGGGCCGCGGTCGCGCGATGACCGGCCGGGTGACGACGGCCATCCGTCCTCTCTGCCCGCCCTGAGCCGCGGGCTACGCGGTGGTGACCTTGTCGTCGCCGACGGCGCGCCGCAGGTCGTCCGCGTAGCGCTTGGCGCTCTCCTCGACGCTGCCCTCGCCGGTGGCGGCGCGTTCGGTCGCCGCCTGGATGGCGGTGACGACCTTGCCCCACGACGCGTCGACCGGGGTGAACTTCGCCTTCTCGAGCGACTTCGTTGCATCGACGAGGAAGGAGTTGGCCTTGAACTCGGGCACGTCGGCGGAGTCGGTCCGGGCGACCGGGTGCGGGTCTTCGAGGTTCAGCTTGGCGACCGTGTCCTTGTTGTTCCAGGTCTTGATGAATTCCCAGGCCAGGTCCTTGTTCTTCGACCCGCTGGCGATCATCCACACGGTGCCCAACCCGCCGACGGTGAACGACGGGCCACCGTTCTCGGTCGGGTACAGCAGGTAGCCGATGTTCTGGCTCGTGCCGGCAGCGTCCTTGCCGGCCCAGCCGCCGTACACCCAGCCACCCTCGAACAGGATCGCCAGGCCGCCGTTACCCACCTTCTCGCGCATGGCGGTCCACGGCTTGGGGGTGGTGAGCACCTCGCTCGGGACGAGCTTCGCCTCGCGGTAGACCTGCTGGTAGTACGCGAACGCCTTGCGCAGCGCCGGGCTGTCGCCGACCCACCTGCCGCTCTTGTCCTGGAGGTCGCCGCCGTAGGCCCACAACGTCGGCACGAAGCCGTGGCTGGCGGTGCCGGAGTCGCCGGCCTTGCCGGCGTAGATCACGTACGGGATGACCTCGGGCACCTTGGCCTGGACCTGCTTGGCGGTGTCGAGGATGTCCTGGACGTTCTTCGGCTGCCAGGTGCCGCTGACGCCGGCCTTGGCCAAGACATCCTTACGGTAGTACAGGAAGCGCGTGTCGAGGCCGTACGGGATGCCGTAGACCTTGCCCTTGTAGGTGACGCCTTGCTTGACGGCGTCAGGGTACATCTTCCAGTCGGCCCACGTAGCGACGTACTCGTCGAGGGGGGCGAGGTAGCCGGCGTCGACCATCTCGCCGATGCTGTCGCCGCCGAGGTGGGTGACGTCGGGGCCGGAGTCGCTCTGGAGGGCGAGCAGAAGCTTGGTGTAGTAGTCGCCGGACGAGATCTTCTGGAGGTCGATGTTGATCTTCGCGTTCGGGTTGGCAGAGGTAACCTTGTCGGCGGCCGCCTGGACGTACGGCGGCTTCTTACCAAGCTCGTCGGGGTAGCTGACGGCAATCGTGCCCGAGAGGTTGGTGCCGGCCTGGGTGGGCGCGGTGGTCGGGGCGCCGCCGCCGACGGGCGCGTTCGTCGGCTTGGACGCGGCGGGCGGCGAGGTCAGCGCAGCCGCCGGCGGCGAGCCCGCGCTCGGCCCGCAGGCCGCGAGCAGCGTGGCGCCAGCCCCGAGGGCCAGGGCGCGGCGGAGAAAGGCGCGGCGGGTCGCGGGCAGGGGGTCACGTGGATCGCGCATGTCGTCGTCAGGTCTCCTCATGCCCGAGCGTACCGCACGCTTCGTCGACGGTCGCCCTCGTTCGCCAAACGTTTACAGGCGCGGCGGCATCGACGGGTCCTCGCGAGGAATCGCCAGACTGGCGTGTTGGCCCGGGGTGGACGAGCCTACGAAGGGTCCAAGGGGCCACCAGCGGGAGCGGAGCATGGGATGCTTGACGCCCTGGCGGAAGACTGTCACCTGGCCCGTGTCCATGCGCGGCTGCAACTCCCGCCAGACGAGTCCGCACAGCTCGGACACCCGCGTACGGCAGCCGCACGGCCCCCTCGTCCTCGGCGATGCTCGACCGCCGCCCAGCGCGGAGCGTCCGATTTGACGCTGGTTCGGCACGTGGTTCCTGGCGCTGGCGCCGGGAGAACAACCCGCTGCCGCGCCACGTCGCGTTGGGCAGACGTCACCGCAGCCAACCTGACACCTGGCCACGCAGCGGCAGGGCCAGCGCTCTGTGGTGGCTGACGGTAGACTGGGGCCGTGGACGATCGCCGCCTGGTGCGGCTGGCTGGGCTGGCGTTGCCGGTGGCCGTCTGGGTGCTGGGCGTCATGCCGCCGCCACCACAGGGACTCAGCCCGGGCTACCTGACTGCCTACACGGGCCTGTTGGCCGCACTGGTCGTCGTCGACCAGACGGCGCCCGGCCCACGGGCGCCCCGCGGCCGGCGGCGGCTGTGGCTTGGCGCGGAGCTGGCGCTGTGCTTCCTGATCGTGCGCACGCACGGCACGCTCATTCGGCCGGCGTTGATTTACCTGCTGCCGGCCAGTCGGGCAGTGCTGGCCTTCGGCGAACGCGCCGGGCTGCTGGTGGGCCTGAGCGTCTGGCTGGCCTACGGCACCAATCTCGTCCTCTACGAGTGGCCGAACCATCTGGAAGAAGCTCCGAACTACCTGTCGTTCTTCCTGGCGCCCTACGTGGCGACGGTGGTGTTGACCCTGGCCGCGGTTCGGCAAGCGGCCGGCCGCCAGCGGGTGGAAGTGCTGTACGGCGAGCTGCGTGACGCCCACGAGCGGCTCCAGGCTCTGCACGGTCAGGTTCGGGAAGCGGCGGTGGCCGAGGAGCGCAGCCGGCTGGCGCGCGAGATCCACGATTCGGTGGCCCACTACCTGACCGTCATCAACGTGCAGCTCGAAGCAGCCGAGAAGCTGAGTCCTGAGCACAGCGATCGCGCCCTCGAGCAGGTGGGCCGAGCTCGCCGCTTGACGGTCCAGTGCCTGCAGGAGGTGCGCCGCTCGAGCCGGCGGTGATGCGGGTGCTGCTGGTCGACGACCAGCGCCTCCTGCGTGAAGGGCTGCGGACGCTGCTGGAGCTCCACCCCGATCTGTGCGTCGTCGGCGAAGCCGGCAACGGCCTAGACGCCGCAGTCGCCGTCGAGCACACGCGGCCACACGTGGTCTTGATGGACCTCCGCATGCCGTGGTGTGATGGGGTGACGGCCACGCGCCAGATCACAGCACGCTGGCCGCAGATCCAGGTGCTGGTACTGACCACCTACGACGAGGATGAGCTCGTCTTCCGATCGATTGAGGCGGGCGCCTCCGGGTACCTGCTCAAGGACGTTGGGTCGGACGCCTTGGCCGAGGCCGTGCGTGCGGCTAGCCGTGGCGGATCACCGCTCCAGCCCGCGATCGCCCGGAAGATCCTGATGCGCCTGCGGGCCAGCGTCCAGCCGGCTGGAGCGGACGTGGTGCCGGCACTCACGGCAAAGGGGCTCACCGTTCGTGAGCGTGCCATTCTGCGGCTGCTCGGCGCTGGCGCGACGAACCGCGAAATCGCGAACGACCTGTCCCTGACCGAAGGAACGGTGAAGAACTACATCTCGGCGCTGCTGGCCAAGACCGGCCTGCGCGACCGAACGCAGGCGGCGCTCTTTGCCGTCCGCCACGGCCTGACGGGCGATTAAGTCCCTGTCAGGAATAAGAGCGCCCGGCAAAAGGCTGGATTGAGATTGACGCTGACCCCCGCAAGGCGAGCGGCTGCGACCAAATTCCAGTTGCGATGCAGCCACGCTGGGACGTCTGGTGCCGATGAGTCCTGGATTTCCAGCCTATTGCCGGTCTCTCTCAGGACGGGCGGACTTTACGGCCGCTCTCCGGAGAGTTGGTATTATTCATCCCGCCTGGAGCCGGCGATGGCAGGCTCAGCCAGGGGACCGCTAGCCGTGCAAGAGAGACGCCGCGGCGTCGACGACGATGTCGGCACCGGTGATGTAGCTGCTGTCCTCCGAGGCCAGGAAGACCACCAGATTGGCGATCTGGTCTGGTGAGGCAGGGCGACCGTGCAGCGGCGGGAACGCTGCGGGCATACGGACCCCGTAGGTGATCGGCTCCAGGTTGCGCCGACACGTGCGGTCGCCGAGATTGGTGCTCACGGCTCCGGGAAGGATCGCGTTGACGCGGATGCCCCACCGCGCCAGCTCGATGGCCGCCATCTTGGCGAAGGTCACCTGGCCGGCCTTCGATGTGGAGTAACAGGAGTAGCCTGGAGCCCCAAAGAGGCGCGAGCCATTGATCGACGCGGTGACGACAATCGAGCCGCCGCCGCCCGCCCGCAGATGAGGAATGCTGTGCTTGACGGTGAGGAACGTGCCGGTCAGGTTCGTGGTGATCGTGGCGTACCATTCCTCGAGCGTCATCTCCTCGATC
>JAABUZ0100000431.1_pt1 | contig 104659 bp, 117 predicted proteins | sample 5562091 | NCBI WGS metagenome assembly JAABUZ01 (sample SAMN12813069, study PRJNA571459) | rock metagenome | isolation source: Antarctica rocks | place: Antarctica: Victoria Land, Linnaeus Terrace sud | collected 2015-12-21
ACCCTAACCCTAACCCTAACCCTAACCCTAACCCTAACCCTAACCCTAACCCTAACCCTAACCCTAACCCTAACCCTAACCCTAACCCTAACCCTAACCCTAACCCTAACCCTAACCCTAACCCCTAACCCTATGTTGATGTGGTTTATCTTTATGTTTTTTCATCTATTATAATCTAAGAAATTAACTTATCTTCTATTAACAATAGAAAAAGAGAAAGAATAACGAAAAGTTGTCAAATCTATTAAGAATTTATCAAACGCTAGAAAGCGCAAAATAGAACAAAAGAAGAAATTCGTCATCTTTAAGAAGCTTAAGCAATAATTATTCGTAAGAAGAAAACTCATTTTATAACGAGTAACAACGAACGATATTTAACATCTTTTCGTTAAAGTTTTAAAGAAAGATTTTCTCATTTTATTTCGATCGTTGTTTTCTAAAGATTAATTAATACTTCTATTTTCTTGCTTAAAAGAATTAGAGACTTTCATTCTAATATATATAAATAGATAAATGTTTGTCTTTCTAAAAAGATAAAATATTTTTTAGCTCTAAATATTAAGTATTATTTTTTTATTACTTTTGATCTTATAGTTTTTGTAATAACGTTTAAAGAATTATGTTACAAATTAAAAATATAATAAAAGTATTAATTTAAGAAACTTAAATTTCTTTTAGATAAATTAATTCTTTAAATGTTAAAATTTGTAATAGCTTACGAATTTATTTTTCTCGAATAAAAAATTTCTATTAAACGCAAGTTCTTGCTCTAGTAGTTAAAAAACATAGAATTTGTGAATTTCAAAATTATTTTACTTAAATTGCTAGAAGAATTGTTATTAAATTAATATATAACATTTATTATAAATAAGAATCTTAATATTGCGATTATAAAAAAAGATTAATATAAAATATAAATGTTAACACATTTAATAACGTTTAATACATATAAATTTATTCTAAATTTCTTAATCTAAAACATTAAGAATAAAAAGAATAATTCTTTTTTCTTAATTAAATTGATCGTTAAGTCGAGTTTTAATATTAATATTTTAACTTAATTTAAATACTTAATATTAATCTTTTAACTTAACTTAAAATTAACTTAAATTAATGATTTTTTAATTCGACTTAATTAACTCGTTAAACAATCGAAAATAATATTAAAATGTTAAGATTTTCTATTTTTAAAAAAATTCGCATAATTTAAATTATTAAAAATAGTTTAAAAATAATAACGCATAAATAACATATAAATGCATTATTTAAATGCATTATTATATAATATTATAAACAAATTAATTAATTTAATTAAGTTAATTAATGCATTTTTTTAAAAATAATTTAAATTTTTTAAGTTTTAACAAGTTAAACTAAGTTATACGCTAAGTATTTTATATTTATTCTTTAATTTAATCTAAATACTTAAATTAAGATTTTTAACTTAAATTAAGTCTTAATAAGCTAGAAATTTAGCTCGAACTTAATAATTTAATTCGACGTAATTAATTTATTTTTAATCTTTTTTATCGTTAATACATTAACTAAGTTTATAACAAAAGAAATTAATATAAATATCTTAATCTTTTATATAATTTCTAAAATTTATAAGACGTTATAAAGTATACAATTTATTATATTTATACATTTTTATATTATAAACAAACTAGTTTAATTTGTACAAATTATGTTTTATTCTTTAGAAATATACTTTTTATAAATGTATATATTCTTTAAATCTTTTATTTAAAAGATTCTTCGCTATAATAAAAAACATAATTATGTTAAAAGACTTTTTCTTTTTAAGAATGTTTAATCTATGTATATTAATGTTTCTTATAAGAAACTTTGCGACGTAATTCGCAAAGTTCTAAAAGAAAATTTAAATATTTTAATTATCTTTAGAATTTCTTAATTTAATTTATAATTTTCTTAAACAATACAATTTTCTTTTAATTTAAAGATTAAATTTATTATTAATTTAAAGAAATTATTATAAGATTTCTTTATAATCTTTTATTAATAAATTTATATTTTATTTACTTTAAGAAAGAGCAAAACGTTAATATTATTTCTTTTTATTAAAGATACATTAATAATTGCTTTGCAATTAACTTTTTCGTTAATAATGTATTAAAGATGTTTGTATTTAACTTAATATTAAATTAAATTACATTATAGAAACTTTTGTTTCTAGATATTTTTGTTCATTTTTATAAACACAATATTTGTGTTCGTTTTTATATAAAAAAACTTAATTATTATTAGTTTTTATTATAAAGTTTTGTTTACTTTTATTATGTTAAGAAAGAAACAATTAAAACAAAATTATTTCGAACAACTTATTTATTTACGAAGAAATTTTACTTCTTAAAACGTAGAAAGACATTCTAGAAAATTCTAAATATTTAAAACTATTTAGAGCGTATAATAAGTAATTAGTTTATATAGATAAAATAAAAAATTTCTAGAAGCGAATTTTCTTATAAGAAGAAAATAACGCTTTTAAATGTTTTGTTTGTCTTTATTCGCTATAATCTTACATAAATCTTTATTACTTTTTAAGAAATTTATAACGAAATATACGTTTATTAAAGAAGAACGATTTTAATCTTAAAGATTTTATTGTTTTTTATTAAAATAATAAAGTCATTATTTAGAACGAAGTTTATGTAAGATTTTATTCGAAAAATTAATAAAGAAGTTTTATCTTCTAACAAAAAAATCTTTCTCTAAGAATGTTTATTATTATTAATGTTTTTATTTAATATAAAATTAATATTTAATTTTAACTTTAATCTTTAACTTTATTCTTAGAATTAAAAATCAAGATTAAACTATATAAATTTTAGAAATTAATTAAAATTAAGAAACTCTAATTAGTAAATTTAATAAAATAAGATAATAAAACGAATTTTAAATTAAAATTTGTTAAAATAAATACTTTAATATTTAGTTAAATAAATAATTATTTAAGTTTAAATAAAACAAATATATTAATTATTTAATTAAAACTAATATATTTTGTAACAAATAATATATTTTCGTTCGTTATATTTTTTAATTATATATATTAATTTAATAAATTGCAATTATTTATTAAAGCAATAAAAAATATTTTTATTAAAGATATTTAATCTTGTTTTATTAAATTTAAGATAATATTTTCTAAATATTAATTAAATTTTAATTTTAATTCTATTATTATTTTGTTTTATTAAAATAAACTAATTATTTAACAATTTATTAAAATGTTTTTTCTTAATTAATTATTAAATTATGTTTTTTTTTATTATTATAAAAGTATTTTATATATAATTTATTTATGTTAAATAATTAATTATTATTGTTTTACGTTTTATTTTTTTCTTTAATATTTAATTAAATATTATTGCGTTTTTAAGAATTATTAAAATAATTATTATTTTATTTACTTTTATTATTTTAATAACATAATATAATAATTTTGTTTTTATTATTTCTTTTATTCTTAATTTTTTATTTTATTTTTTAAAATATTTTTATAAAGATTATATTTTTATTTTAATAAATTTAATTAATGCGAACATTAATTAAAATAATAATCTTATATATAATAAACGTATTATTATTTATTTTTGTATTTATATATTAAATAATTATATTCTTAATATTTAATGCATTATTTTATTTTGCAATTTATATTATAATATTTTATTATCTTAATATTTAACTTATAAATTATATTAAATTAATTTAATTTATTTGTTATTTTTGCATAATTTACTTATATTATAATAAAAATATATTTTTTCTTATTATTTTTTTTTATAAATTAAATTATTTTATTAATTCTTAATTCTTAATACATAATTTTGCATAATTTTTTTATTATTTTTATTATTATTTTTTTATATTTTTTTTTATATTTTTTACTTTAATATTATATATTATTATTTTTACATATTTATAACGCAAAATTATTATAATAAATATATTTTTAATTTAGAAATTATTTAATTTTAAAATTTTCTTATTATATTTATTATTAACTTTAAAAACTATTATTTTTTTAAAATATTTTATTTTTTATATATTTTTTTGCATATTTAATGTATTAATAATATTTAAATTGCGCATTAATACAATTATTTTTATTATATTTATCTTATATATTTTTTTTGTTTTTTTCTTTCTTTTAATTTATTTTATTAAATTTATCTTTTTAATTAATTATTGTTTTAAGAATGTTTATTTAATATTTATTTTAATTGTTATTTATACAATTAATAATAAGTTTTATATTATATTTACTTATATATTTATATCTTATATATTTTTCTTAATTTTTTTTTTTTTTTTAGTTAATTTGTTGTTTTCTTTAATTTTTTTTATATAAAAATTATGTTAATTTGTTTATTTTTCGCAAAGAATTCGTTTAATTTGCGCATAAACTTCTTAATAAAAATATATTGTTTAATTAACATTATTATTAAAATTATTTTAAATATATTTTTTTTATTAAATTTATAAAATTTCTTAATCTTTATTATTTTTGTAATAATTTTTGTTATAATTTGTAATAAATTACATTAAAATATATTAAATGCGTTTTAATTATTTATTAATATTACGTTAATTATATTTATTTAACTTTAATAATTAAAATAAATTATAAACGTTATTATTAATAAAAAAATTTCTTTTATCTTTTCTTATATAATAAAATAATATAATATTAATTTTTGCAAATTAATTTTTTTTTACTTAAGTTTTATTTAAGACTTAAAATAATATTTTTGCAATTTAAAAAAAAATGCAAATAAAACTTAAATTAATAACAATATTATAATAATAATTTTATATAATTATCTTATAAATAAAATTCTTTAAAATAATTATTATATATAACAAAAAATAATTAAGAAAAAATAATTAAGAAAAAATAATTAAGAAAAAATAATTAAGAAAAAATATAATATAAATAAATTTAATTAATATTAAAGAATATATTTTAACAAAAACAATTATAATAAAAATATTATTATTATTTTTATTAAAATAAACTAAAGAATTAAAAAGTAATTAAAAAATATTATAATAAACTTAAGAAATTTATAAGAATAATCGAAAAATTAATAAAATATTGTAAAATATTTACTAATTTATAAGAACAAATTTATAAAATATATTTTAATAATTAAACTTTATTAAAAGTTATAAAAGAAATAATATTAATATTAAATTAAATATATTTTAAAAAAATATAAAAAATATATAATGCAATGCGACGTTATAATATTATATTAAAATTTTATTAAATTTTAAAATATAAAAATATAAAAAATTATAAAATTATAAATAAAATTAATAACGAAATATATAAGCAATATTTGTTTCTTACAAATTATATATTAAATAAATTTATTATTAAAAAAAGATTTATTTAAAACAAAATTTAAAAGATTTAATAATTAAAATAATTAAAAGATCAAAATATTACAAAATATTACAAATTTATATTTAAAATTACGCATAAATATATATTAATTATATATTAATTATTTTAAATTATATAATATTTTTTTAATATAATTAAAAATAAATAAAATTAACTTTAATTAATTTTTATATAAATAATAAATACTTAAGATTATAATAAAAACTTATAATTATAATTAAAAATATATAATAATTAAATATATTTTATTAATTTATTTTAAATAATAATAAAAAAAAGCGCAAATATAATTAAAAATTAATATTATAAATTTATAATAATTATTAAATAAAATTAGATTTATTGTTATAATAATATAAATAATTTTAATTATTATATTATTATATTAACTTTAAACAATAATATTATTAATAATGTTTAAACTTTTTTTAAATTTATAAAATTTTCATTTAAAAAATTTTCTTATATTATAAATATTATAATATAAAAGACAAAAATGCAATGTTATTATAATAATTTATTATAAACAAAATAATAATTGCAAATTCTAGTTAATTATAATTAAATAAATAGATATTAATATTATTTATTTATTTATAATTATTTAAATTTAAAGATTATAAAAGTATATAATTTTTATATAAACTTTTAGAAGTATTAAATTAAATATAAATAAAAGAAAGAAGAAAAAAGAAGAAAGAAAAAATTATATAATATAATAAGAAAAATATATTATTTATTATTACAATATAAACAAGTTTATTAATAATTAATTTAGAAAATTTATTAATAAATTACTTTATATAATAAATATATATAATAATAAATATAATTATTGTTAAATTAATTAAAATAATACTTATTATAATATTAATTTAACAAAGATTTATCTAGATAAATATAATATTAAATAATTAATATAAAACTTTAATTAATTAATCTTCGCAATTATTATATAAGTTTTTAATTAAAAAATAAAAATTAATAATTATTATATTATTAAATTTGTTTTTCGAACGTATAAAAATAACATTTCTAGTATATATATATATTAAATAATATTATATTTATTAAATTATAATTATTGTAATCTTTTAATTTAATAAATTTTAAATATTTATTATTCTAAAAAAGTTATAAAATAATTATAATTTAATAAATATAAGAATTAAAATTATTAAATTATAAATTTAATTTTATAAAAATATTTATTAAGTCTTAAGATTTTCGATTATATTTATAAGATATTTTGTTCTTAAAAACTTATTTATAATATTAATAAATTAAGAAAAATATCTTGTAAACATAATTTAATTTAACTTTCTTTTAACTTATTTTTGCGAATATAAATTTAAAGAAACAAATATAAAATAATATTAAAAATTACAAGAAATTATTTATATTTAATTTTTATTTATATAAGACAATAATAAAACTAAAACTTTCGCACAATTTAATAAAGAAAATAATAATAAATCTATATAACTTTAAGTTTATTTATCGAAATATATATAAATTAACGCATAATATTTTTATATTAAAAGATAAAAAAAATAATAATTATAAGAAAAGATTTAATAATTAAGAAACAAAATTTATAATTTAAAAACAATGCATTTAAAGCTTTAAAACAAAATTATTTAAATATATATATATATATAAGAAAAATGTTAATTTTAAATGCAATTTAATTGTAAATATATATAAATCTTCTAATTTATTTATATTAATTACTTATTATTAAATTACTTTTACAATTTTCTTTCGAAAACAATTATATTATTCTTAAATATATAATTATTAATGCTATATTTAAAGTACTTAATTGCGAATCTATTGCATTAATTATATTTTATAATATAAATAAGAAAGATTTTAAAATTTACAAAGATAAATTAAAATTAATAAAAAAATTATCTTATTTAAGTTTTTAATATATTAAATATAAATTCTATAAAATTATAATTTAATAAATAAAAAAATTAAAATTAAAGAAAATATTTGTAATTTTTAACTAGTTCGCAAATACATTAATTAATATAAATATTAAGATTATTTATATAAAATAATATTATAAAAGTCTAAATAAAAATTGTATTAAAATAGAAGATTTTTATTTATTTAATTGTAGAACTTTTTATTATTATAAAAATTTTTCTTAATATTTATATAAAATAAATAATTATTAATAGTATAAATTAACAATATATTATAAATATTATTTCTAATTATATTTTGCAATTATCTAGTAATTTTATTAATTAATTTATAATTTATTAATTAATAGTAAAATTAATTAATTTGCAATAATATTTTATATTTAAGTTTATTATTATATACGAAGCAATTAACTTTGCAAATCTATTAATTTCTACTTTTTAATTAATATATATTTTTGTTTTAAGAGACACAAAATAATTAATTAATTAATAGTTATTTTTTAGTTTTTATTTAAAAATATTGCTAGTTTATTCTAAAATATTTATAAATAACAACGCTAATATTTTAACAAATTATTATTAATAACAATAATAATCTTGCAAAATCTATTAATTTGTAATCTTTTTAATAAATTCGAAGATTTAAAGATTTATAAACGTTTTTCTTATTTATATATTATAAATTAATAATAGTAATTCTTTGTAATAATTGCGTCTAATCTTTAATATAATTGCAAAAACTTTACAATTTTCGATTTAATATTAATATTAACATAATAATATATTATAACAATAAAAAGAAAATAAAAAATATAAAAAATATAAAAAATATAAAAAATATAAAAAATATAAAAAATATAAATAAAATAATAAAGAAGATAAAAAATATAAACAATTATAAGATAAATAAACGCATAAAGTAAATTTAATCTAGAATCTTTAATTTATATAATATTAAAATTAGTTTATATAAACAATATTTAATTATTAATTAATTACAAATATAATAAAATATTGCGTTTATAATAGTTTTTCTACTATTTATTAACAAATTTAAATGTATAATGTGTAAAATTAATTTTATTAAAAGTTGCAAACGTTTTGTATTTGTTAAATTAAAAACAAAGTCTAAATATTGTAAAGAACGTTTTCTTAATTAATAAATAAAAATTAAATAAGTTGTGTCTTAAATTATTAAAAGAATTTCTATATAATTAATATATTTAAATCTAAATTAGTTTCATTCTATTTCGAACGAATTAATAAATTTATACTAGAACGCTAATATAACAAACTAGAAATAATTAGAAATAAAAATGCTTATGCGTTTTTTATTATTGTTTTGCATTTTTCTAAGTTTTCTCTTTATTTATTTTTACATAAACATTAATTAAAGTTTCTAAATTGTTATAATTACATAAACAAAGATTTGATGTTATAGAAATCAAGATATGTAATTACGTTGTTCGCGTCAACGTATAATATTACTTTTTCGTTAAAAGAAAATAAAAAAGATGTAGAAGCAAATACGCGAGATTAATTTACATTAAGTTCGAGAAAACTAAAAGTATCGTTTCGAACAAAAAAGAAGATCATAGCTTAAGATAGAAACGAGTACGAATACAAGTATCTTAACGAACAAAGATTTATACATTTAATTATTACTTAAATTGTCGTTATCTTCGTCAACTCTAGAATAAGAATAAGAAAATTAAACTTAAACGTTTTGCGAGATTATTAGCGAAAATAGATTCGATTCATCTTTAGTATAACATTGATCGAAGAATTGAAAGTAATAAATACAAGAAAAATAAACTTCTTTTAAGAAATTCGTCAAGATAAAATTATAATTGAATCGTTTGTTATCTTTGATATCTTTTCGAACGCTATAAAAGTTGTAGAGAACAATACATTATAAATGCAATAAATGTTTTTAAGAACATAAACGAGTTTCGACTTGCGTCAAGATCAAGTATCTTAAATCTTATAACAACGAGAAATATCTAGATAGTTGCGAAGTTTTTAACGTTTATTATAATACTTTTTTAGATTTCTAAGATAAGATTAGTAATTAAGTTATCGAACAAAGCAATTCTTAATAGCATTTCTTATCTAGATATTGAAGTTAATTTAACGCAAGTTCGTTTATTTCTAGAAAACATAAATACGTTTCGCTTGCTTTCGTGAGTAACATGTTAGATAGAATGCGCAATCTCAATTGAATTAATTCTTTTAATTGAACACTACTTGATCGAATTAACATCTTCCTAGAAGAGTAAATAAATCTGGCGACTTAACAATGCAATTGAATTACTAGTTTAATTTGGTAACAATAATTCAATTCATCTATCCCGTGATTCATTTTCTTTAAGGTAATTGGTCATCAATCATATCGCCCCTTGAACCGTTTCGCGCCCTGACATACCATACCTCATAGATTCAGCGGCTGATTTAGATCCACTTTTGTTCCCACCGAAAGCTGAGGGATCTGCTGGTACTTCCCATGTAGCAAACCCCGTGTATTCTGCAGGACCTGTCAAGCATAGTCAGTATAGCCCACAAGGACGTTGGAAACGCCAGCTACGCACCTCAAGATAGCTCTGCCCCGGTCTCGAATGCAGCGTCTCCAGCAAAGCCCAGCTCATAGCCCCAACATTACTACCACCGATATTCGCATCCGCACTGGTCTGATCATCCCTACATCCACTAAACATGAACGCACTCTTCCCCTCGTGTACCCAATCCTCTTGAAAACGCTCTTCCCCAAGCCCAGACTCATCTGCTGTACTGCCTTCTCCCATGTGTGATAAGCCTTGGAAGAATGACTGGGCGCCAGCGAAAAGTTGTTTCGCATCGTTGACCTTGTTACTAGTGAAGCCTCCCTGGAGCAGATCTTGCGCGGCTCGCATCAGATGCACTCCTTGTTTGACGTTGTCCATCAGGTTCACATTCCCATGTGAATCCGGCTGGTATACAAATGGCAATTCAAGGGCGGAGCCGGAATGGCAGCAGTCGAACACCACAAACAATGTACTTGTCGGATGCAACTTGCTCACAAGACGTCGATGTAGGGTATCGCTGTTCAATTGTCCCTGCTTTTGATAGTCCACAGGCACAATGGTATCGTCTAAGCCGCTCGCTCGATCGCCATCAGGGTCTCTGACTTGCCCTCCGTGGCCGGAGTAGTGGAGAAAGCATTGAGTACCGGGCTCGGAGACAAGCCAGTCCATGGCTGCTAGCATATTGTGGCCGGAGGGGTAGAAAGGCCCTTGGCGGTCGTCTGCGAGGATGACCATCGAGCGTTCGTCGGAGGGATAGCCGCGAGAGACGAGGAATTGGGACTATGAGCGCAAGCATGACGGTCATTCCAGGCCTATGGAAGGAAAGAGACAATGGAGACCGCGGGCATGAAGGATGCTGGGGTTAACTCACCATGTTGCGGACATCCTGCCGACAGCCTTGGAGGGCATGAGACTGCCCCTCATAGTTGATGCCAATAAGGAGGGACTTTCGCCGCCGGGCTGTGGGACGGCCATAGTGGTTGACTTGCTCATATTGACTGTATTGTTGTTGTCGCTGCATCTTGAGCGTTAGTGTCTTTGGCAAGGTTCGAGGGTGACGTTGTCAAAAGGGGGGGAGGCTTAGCATATTTACGCTAAAAATAAGCTTACTCAATTCTGTCTCGTCGTCCAATCAGAGCCCTGGCGAGAGATATTGCATCGTAAGAATTTCTAGATCTTACAATTCGAAGATTGACTCACAAATAGAGCGCGAAGAATCTACTAATAGCAAGCATCAAAGCAAATCACTAAGCATTTGACGATTGCAAAAGTGTTTTCAATCTCTAGACACAAAATTTTATTCACTTTACTCTACGAGTTAACATCTCGAAAATTCGACTTTCTTAATTAATCTTTGTTATTAATTATTTGACACAGTCTTTATAACGCTTATTTTGACTATTTTAATGTTACAAGATTTGCAAATTTTACTATTAATTGCGTTTAATTATTAAGTTTCAAAGAATTTCGACTTAAAGATTGTTAACAAACTTATTTAACTTATATCTAAATCTACAATATTTTTATTAATAGAATACTAATTTACTTATTTATTGTATCTACGTAATTACAATATATAACTCTATAACTTTTGTATATATTATAATTTATAATAGTGTATATTTGCGAAGTCGAATTCTCGAGATGTCGATCTATGGGATAGAGTGCATGAAATTTTGCGCCCAGGGATTGAAAACACTTTTGCAATCGCTAAATTAGCCAACTAATCTTATTGCGCGTTATGCGACTAATATTTAGCTCCAACTTAAGCCTTTGGTTGCGTTTCGGCCCTTTCCCGACCACAACCTTCATGCTTGACCCTGTTGATCAACAATGCGAAAAATTTCAAAGCTTGTCCAAGCTGACTGAAGACTTTCGCAGCGAGGCAACTCCACTGGCCAATGCCTCGGCAATTTGAAGAAGGCTACACGCCCATCTGAGCTACCCGTTTATCCAATCGCAGCAGCGCCTCGACGATGTCGTTAAGCTCCAGGCACTGTGTAACCGATCAGCTGTGAGCCCCATAACGTGTTCGTAAGCGATAAAAACCCAGGGCGTCGTAATGAAATAGGTTGAAGGCTCCAACGATCGTTGAGTACAGCTCTCACACTCGTCGCGTCACGTGTAGTAGCACCTACTCCAAGTGTGAAACCTACGATAGGGACAGAGCGGGAAGTCTTATGCTTTCAATCGATCCCGGGGCTTTAGTAGTCCAACAAGTATCGTAATCACTATCTGCATCGATGCACTCAGCATTAATCGGTACCCACTTCAAGGATAACCTGGATCAGATGGCCTTGCATGATTAAACTTCCAGGCCTCATCGCATGTGCAGTTCTCAGCCCCCTTCGAGGACCCCAACGTATTCCTTCGTTCTCTCTTTACCTCGTGTCTTTTTCCTTAGTTGGCTGGTTCAGTTGTGTCTTTGTACTGGGTTGGCTCTCCCAATGACGCTCATTCTCAACTCGACCTTCCTTTCGCGCAGTCGTCGCTGGTCGCGAGTGTTATCTTAACATATAATTTTCAATGCCACCAGTTGAAGTAAGTGGCTAATATAATCCGCACTCTCCCATGCGCTCTGGAATGCCTACGGGAGATGACTTCCCTAATACAACAAACATAACCGCGTTGGCCCAACAGATGAATGCTGCGTGGGCGCTTGTACGGGGATCCTGGTTCCAGATCGCCATCATTGCTCTGGCGGCTATGAACCTGGCTGCTGCAATTGACATGATAGGGATTATCCTCTACGATGCCTGGACAGTGCGCAAATGGATCTTTGAGACTAACAGACGGTAAGTTCTCCAAGCCGAACGCTGACCAGATTCAGGGCTAACGGAATGACAGGTTTCTGAAAATACACCCAGCAGAGGTGTTCCCCCTCATTATCTCAGCTTCGGTCATGCTTCAGAGCTTGTTGTTCACCTCGATCCAGTCTTTGAACGAAGAACCCATCTTTGACGGATGCGAAAAGACTGGCCAGCTTGTATTTCCCGGTATGAGGCTTGCTTCAAGTGCATACTAGCTATAGCTGACAATAGCAGCGCTCTGGCTGGCCTATACCATCATGCTAGTTTTTGGGCTGGAGACCGCCTTTCGATCGCTACGTCGCGTTCGCTTTTCAAGCCGCAACCGATGGCATATCTCTACTGTCATCGTCGTGATAGCTACTGTGATTTTCGCCGTCTGGGGGGCAACGAATGCAAGGTTCGCAACCGTGCAAACCGTGCGTTTTAGGCCTTAAACCAAACTGAACTGCCGGCCCTCGCCTTAAACCGTGCGTTTTAGGCCTTAAATCAAACTGCACGGTTTAAACTGATAGTGCACTAATAGTAAGGGCCTTTTAGTGATGCAATTGAGGCGATTCTAAGTCAATTATTGGATCTGCTAGATTGTCGAGTCGCTCGTCGATCGATCTAGTGATAGTATATTAAATAGTAATTTTTACCCGTCAATAAGGTTTTTAAGCGTATTTTACCTTCAACTCTTGCAACTCTTTATCAAAAATCTTTCTCCGAGTCACGCCAGGAAAAAAGTCGACACTTCGACGAAGTATTGAAATTTATGTTAGGGTTCTACCTAGGATTAACCGAAACATCCAATGATTAACCAATAGATCAAGATATCTATAAATTATTGGTGCAAACCGTGGTGTAGACCTCTTAAACCAAACTGCACGGTTTGCCGGATGCCAAACTAAACTGCACTAAACCGATTAAACTGATAGTGCACCAATAGTGTGAAACGGTTTGCAAACGCTTGCGAACCTTGAGTTACGAATGTCATTTCCACAGAAGGTGAATGTCTTACCAACTAGATTTGGTGGACTGCACGCTATGCAAAGCTCGCAGTTGTCCTAGCTCCGATCCTACTTGCTCTCTATTCCGTAAGTGCTGTGATCACTCAGTCCAGCTCGTGAAGACGGTCAAAGTCGATAGAGCAGAGCGTGTTGCAGCTACTCGTATGGTCTATTTTTTTGGTCTTCAACACATGGCTCATTGTATGTACAAGCCGACGCCAATCTCAGAATTCCTACTCATGTGATCATAGGCGATCGTTACTCCCTACTACATCCAAATCCTGACCGGTACTCCTGCACTTCTGACGACACAAGTAGCTGAGGTTGCGCTTGATATTGGTGGAATTCTGAACCTAACAATGCACGTATTCCTCCGGTCGAATGCTGACAGACTCGCTATACGTGCTGTCGAGACACCTTGGTCGAATAAGCGGACGATCAGAGTGTTTGGTCCTAGTGACTTGAACTTCCGCGAGCATGTCGGATAGCCTGTCTTTTGGCAAGATGATGACAATGACCTCAGTTCTTCTTTCGCTAAGTCGCAGGGAACCTTACAGCATTCAGCCCCGGTGTGTAACTATAATATCTCCAACGCCAGCGATCCTCCTCAGCATGTTGTGTTCCCCTCTCTAAAGGAGCAGGCGAAACGTCCGCTTACCCCACTCCTCAAAATGGAGCCACCCCGCGAAGTCCCTCGGATGAGATCTTCTTACGCTCTTTTTCCGACCTCAGTCTCAGCAGCCGCATCCCAGTCCTCCAGCACGACTTTTCACAACATCAACGACGATATCGATCTACCACTTCTTCCGACTCCACTTCTCGTTCGCAATCTCGACCGCAGCGATTCCGCGGGGAGCAGTGCCACATTGCAGATTGGTTTTCGGTTAAGCTATACAGATTGTGCTCTAGACCCCATCGAAGCATTGCCCCCTTCCATTCTGGGCTTACCCATGGGTCCTCGAAACGCATGCTTCACCAATCTTGGGAACTGGTCCGAAATTGCCTCGACGCGTACTAGCGCTTCGAGCAAGACGTTGAAAGATTTCGATTCCTTACCTGCACAAACTTACAAGATAAAGGTCGTGCCGCCTTATGATATCTTTTCACGCCTCAGGTAATCATGCCGGATACAGCAGAGCACAGGCCTCGAAATGATGTGCCACAACAGCAATCAGTCCCGGCGGAGCTCTCTACGCTACCCCAGCAGGCCTATAATGGCTCCAGGCAAGCTCCCACTCCACTACAGCCTCCAGTTCAACAGTCTGTACTGGATCCTGCGCGAGATTTGAATGCTCGCACATCTCCAGTAGCAACTCCTTTGCGTGTAGGTCCCTCACCAAGACAATGGCAGAACCTACAGCCAGTGTTCTCTTTACAACCAATCCCCAAGCCTCAACCACCTTTCCCCAACCTGCCGGTGAACAAATCCAGGGTGACGGCTGATACTCGGTCCATTGAGGACCCTTTTGCTGTGGTCAAGCCAGAGTCAGCGTTGCCGAGGCCGTCCGGTTCACCGAGGAGTCAAAAGCCTGCACCAAGCTAGCGTCCTCAAGACTGGGCTGCCCCGAAAACAAGCTCCTCTTGTCCCTAACAAGTCGTTAGAGCGAGGGAAAAGCGCTCTGGAGCTAGGAGGCGCTTCCTACATCATGCAGAGCACAAGTCCAACGACATATTCGACAACGCTATACTACAGGCTGTTCATCATCCCCCAGGATAGAGATTAGAGCTGACAGAATCACGTGTATCGACTATCGAATCTTGAAGCAATCCCACGAGCTTATACTCTTGGGGTATTCGCCGGAAAGAGAAGGTACACGATGGAGCGATCGATCGGTGCATGCCCATAGCCAGAGGGACAAAGAGTCAAAGTATACTGCCAAAAGCCCGTGACACGCAACGACAGGGCCGTCAGGGGGTCTGAGATCTAAAAACTCGACCAACCTTAGCTTTCGAATGAATCTAGAGCGAGATTTTTGATACTTATCTGCCAAACGCTCAATCTTCCTCGGTCTGAACGAGCATGCTGCCCGGCGCGTAATATCAGGGGTTCAATTATACTTGGGAATCAGAAGCAATACGCCTCTTATCAGCGACTCAAACATATTCCGTCTTATCCCTATGGCTCTCTGGCTGTATTGGATAAAAGTAGCTCCGGATGTCTACTCGAGATCTAATTTATAGAGAACACCAGCATGCATAATCGAAGGAGTTATCTATTATCTCTCAATGTAATCAAAGCTACCATAATAAGAGCGTCTAGTTTCGCGTGCTTACTGTCAAAAGCGCATCACGATATGGATAGAAGAATCAACAATACGTATAAAGTCTGTAATGTTATTTAGCTGTACTTTACCGATGCATTTAAGAATCACTCATTCGCCACTTTGAGTACCGCAGGCGTCGCCAATTAAGTCAACCTGGAGCTTGAGAAGAGGTTTAGCGCTCAATGCGGTTTCAATGAAGGAAATACAGACCGACAAGCTCCAGATCGGAGGAGAAGTGGACACATAACACAACCTGGAGACTCTCTACACCTCTTTCTCCTTCTTGTCCCTCCGATCAACTCCTTTCTTAGCCCTCAACCTTACATTCAGCGCCGGCTTATCCCACAGGATGAAAACCTTCTGCCTGGCCCAGTCCCTCGACTCGTCGCACAATTCCAAATCAAAGTGCCAGAGCACTGGAGCCAATATCGACCGCATCTCCGTAAACGCCAGGTTCTGTATACCGAGTCAGCTTGGTCATCACGAACTTTCTTGATGCTGCGAAGTGGACCTACCTTTCCTAGACAGCCTCGCGGCCCGAGGTAGAATGGATGCGGCGCGGTCATCGTTGGCATAGCGTTTATCGTTGAGCCAGCGCTCAGGAGCGAATTCATGTGGGTCTGTAAAATTTCTAGCCGACAGGTGAGCGCTCCAAGGGTGGACGCCGACGGAAGTCTAAGGTGGGAGATGTGTCAGCGTCGTCATTGTCTATGAAGACTTTACTCACCTCCGGGGGAATGAAGCGGCCGTTGATGTTGTCGCCCTCGGGACCTGTTCTCCTTGGGAGGACACTGGGAACTGGCGGATAGAGGCGGAGGGATTCCTCGAGGCAAGCGTCGAGGTAGGGGAGCTGAGCTGTGACAGAGGCGAATGTGATGTCTGATGCGTGAACAAAATTGTTCCGAACTTCATCCACAGCCTTTTTCATGGCAGATGGATTTTTCAGTAAGAGGAAAGTGGCACCGCTTAGAAGAGTGGCTGTCGTTTCGCTTCCTGCGACAATGAGGATCCTACATGTTGCCTTTATCTCCTCACGCGTCATGCCTTTCTCATCGTTGTATCGCAAGATGTAGCTGAGGCGTATGAATCAGTAGGATCTCAACGGTGATCTACACAGTAATGGCATACCTCATGATGTCTTTACGATCTGTCTGTCTATCCAGTCGTCGCTCGGCTTTCTGAGCCGTAAGCGCTTGATGCTCTGCGCCAGCTTTTGTGACCTGAGGGAAGAGCTTCAATAAACTGAATACTATCTTGCCTAATATTGGGTATGCACGAAACACGCTGAACATTCGTACAATTTTCAGGCTTTGAAATAAGCTTGCAATCCAAGAGTGGTATTGGCCCTTTTTGAGTGCTCCGAACGACTCGTCGAAGCAAATATCGCCTAATATGTCGAAAGTCGTGAAGTTGTACCACCGAACAAGGTCGACTTTGCCTTGCTCAGGACCCACGACTTGTTGTTGAAGCTTTTCGATAAGAAGGTCAAAGTAGTGGGTAATCAGCTGCTCTTGGTCTCGTAGCGCCGCGTCCGAAAACGCATGGCTAAGCAGCCGCCGCATTCGAGAATGGTCGGCATCGTTAGAGACTGAGCGTAGAATTTTCTGGAATGTCCGAGACCACGTACCGATGATGTTGGCAACGCCACTTCTCGGGTCATAATAGACCTCTTTGTCTTTGGACATTACAGCCTTGCCTTGTCGATTCCCATAGATATCTTGATTTGATATCAGTCAAAAGGCTGGAATATGTGGGGCAGGCTGAGACCCTAGCCTTACCTTTCCACGCCTGAGAATTGGTATATGACAGCGTTGTAGGAGATATACGAATAGTGTCCCCATATCTGTCATGCATCTCCTGGATCTTGTATACCATTTTACCAGTGTAGATGTCCCAATACTGGGGGAAGCAGAATGCCCCCCGCATCTTGGGACCGGGGAACTTGGCTAGAGGATGGAGAGTGACATTGTATACAGCAGCGGCCACAAGATATACCGTATATTAGATGGAGTTTAGCGGGTATATACCATACTGACAGGGCTGGAACTTACAGGTAGTAGAACGCAGGCGATTACAACTAGGGACACAGGAAGCTGATCCAGAAAAGATGTGGGTGGTAGAAGGCCGGCGCCTTTGGTTGAGAAAACCATGAAGAGCAGGAGTAGATGACTCGACCTCTTTGATGTTATGGTGAGTTCCCTGTCCTCGAGGTGCACTCTGTTAGTGGAGGTGAATCTGAAATCGGCCAGGTGCTTGGTCGGGCAACGCCAACATAGACTGCTTTCCCTGCTGACAACCTCGAGGCGGCGACTCGTGCAACATTGGTGGAACAATCTGGTGTTAGCGAATGGAGCGCCGCGCTTATGCACGCACGATCCTTCGGAGTAATAGCTGCCGCACGAAGATTCGGTACCAAGCTTACAGAGAGCCGTGACATACATGTTATCTCGTGTATGTTGAGCTGAGCCAGGGCTAAATGCTGTTTCGCTTGAAGATCACAAAGTGGCCCTTCCTCTGGTTTCCCTTTCGGGAATTTCGAGGAATTTACGGCGTTGCTTGCTCTAGTGCCTGTTTCCAGCCCTCACGCCTTATCACAGTATCAGACGCTGCGGAACGTGAATGCTCTTGGCATTCTGGAATACCATGTTTCGAATCCTTCCGGGTTTCAAGGCAAACAGCTTCGCCAACAGTGCCTCGTCAATACTTCGTGCATCCTTTTCACCGAATATCCAATTACCCTGCTATCTTGTCGCCTGACGATCGCATCTGGTAGAAAATCATCGCATTTTGAATCCCTTATACCCTCGGGGATCCCAATAATGCCGAGTCGCGGCTCAACTACGTATACTTGCTGCTTGTAACACAACGTCTCTCCACAATACTCTAAGTGGTCATCTCTTTCTGTTATGATTATTGACTATCGATACGCAATATCTAGATCATTTGTTCAAGATATACACGAAATTAAATCCATTATTATGTTCATGAATCAATTTCCAAACTCAAGTCGAGCGTGTAGGGGTCCAGACTCTTCCTGTCGGCTGTTCGGACATTGCACTTCCGGACTCTAAAGCGCCAAGCCCCGTATTAACCGCGCGTTCCCTCTGCCAACCCTGAAAATCAAAGGCTCTAGCTCTATACGCAGCTCGACTCATCTTTGCAATTTATACCTCATCTTCCCCGCCGCTGGAGCCCTTGAAAGAGCCCCTAAGACCCAGCACTCACAGCCCCAGTGCTCTTTTCCACGCGGAATCTGACTCTCCACCACCCCGATGGAAATGGCAGAACCTCCAGCTAAACGAGCGAAGCACAATGATGGCTCTACTATGCGCGACATCCCCGAGTCAAGAGACGGCGGTCATAAGCCCAGTCGAAGAGGCCAAGAACGAGGCGACCGACAAGAGCGACGTGGTGTAGCAAGGGGAGATCGTGATGGTCTTCATTCTAGGGATCATGGACGAGATCAGGATCGAAGTCACAGATCGCGATCGCGATCGCGAGATCGACGAAGAGGGGAGAGGAGCAGATCAAGAGATGGGCACGTAGGACGAGCCAGGAGCGAAGGTAGAGTTGGCCGCGGGGATAGAGGCAGAGATGGTGGGCGAGCTCGTGACGTTCAAAAAGACAGGCGGAATACGGAACGCTCGAGAAGCAGAGACAGGCATCGATCACAGCGAGGTAGTACACCCATCGTTATGCACTGCCTGAGAAAATCACTAAAATCTCTGGCCTAGATGAACAACCAGCCCGCCGCTCCGATCGTCCTCACAGCCGTTCGCGTTCTCGATCTCCGAAACCTAACCGCACATCCACAGCTCGAAAGCGCTCTCCCATTCGTTCACCACCACCAAAGCCATCTAGCCGCGACTCCCCATCTCTCAATACCCCCGCAAAGCCCACTCCACCCACGGGCCCACGAAGCCAAAAACCTCATCCTCCTTCGACTGCACCACCTCAGACCAATGGCTCACCTTCAGTCAACGGCACCAAACCTTCGACAACCGGGCCTTCAGTCACGACCTCTAAGGCTCCTACGGCTCAACCCACTGCCCCAGCCTCGGCGAAAGAAACTATGGACGTCGATGAAGATCCCGAAGTGGCATTGATGCGGCAGATGATGGGTTTCTCAGGCTTCAGGAGCACGAAGCAGACGAAGGTGCCTGGAAACAATGTCTACGGGGTGAGGAAGGAGAAGAAGACGGAGTATAGGCAGTATATGAATCGTGTGGGAGGATTCAACAGACCACTTAGTCCGAGCCGATAAGATATGCTTGGAGCATGCATCGAGACTAGGTGAACGGGCATGAGTCATCGAAAAGTACGTGGAATACCTTGCTCGGGGACGCTGCGGAGCGCGAGAGGAATCGCTGTATGTAGCGCGATACAGGGAGCCTACCCGGCAGTAGATGCACACGCTGCGTTCGGGGAGCTTCATCAGGCATCTGCATTCACACTAGCTCATGCGCTGGCAAGCAGTGCCTAGAACTATAGCCTGGCAGCTATTGAAAGCGCAACATTAAAGCAAATCTACTATCAGATTTAAGAAGACCAGAGCTAGGTATGGCAGTATAATACGCCATGGCTCATTCTCATCAATTTGTGGAATGCGCACTCCATGAGCGTATGGAAACCATATGGGCTTAGGAACATGTCTGTCTCTCGCGTACTCAGCTTCATATGTTACACGCTCTTCCCTTGCTCAAGCCACAGATTCACTCTTTTTGGCTCTCTCAGGGTATGTTCTTCCAGCAACCTCTTCGATGGGCATTGGGCCTTCTCCAGAGCTGGTTCCCGAATTACACGAGCAGAGCAAACAAGATTTGCAGAGATCCTGAAATGCTTGTCGGATACATAGTGAGAATGGTAAGAGGCATCATCCAACGGTTGAGGCAGGTCCGTCGGCCTGAGGAGCTGTATTCGTTAAATGAATTTCGTTCCGGCAGGCAAAATCCAAACCGCTTCTAGGCCGTTCAGAATTTCCTGAACGGGATGCATTTCGTTCCATAGTGGCCTTGCGATATGCCCCTCTGCTTTGCCGCTATGCGCATACAGCATAAATATAGCAATCACATGTTGTAATCAACCATCCGCCCTGCGCTTGTACCGTTATCCGCTGTCGATAAAATGCAAGCCACATCTTACTTCAGCTATACTTGAAGTCCCTGCTGCTGCTTACGGTGAGATCATGAAAGTATCCAGCGCCTCACCGACATCTCTCCTCTCTACTCTTTTCCTACTTTACTTCACGACGCTCTCCCTGACAACAGCCGCCTCAATAATCATTCCCAACACTACACTTGACCTCAAGTGAGTACACCATCACGATCCAACAACAGATCCGCCCATCCCCATCCCCACACACTAACACCCTCCACACAGCAGCACACCCAGCCTCCATGCCTCCAGCATCACCGCTCCTCGCGTCCGCAATCTCATCACAGACTTCACATTCAGCCACGAAATCCGCCTCGCGCCCCTCCAGATCTACCAGACCGCCATCGCCCTGATGTACGACCTCGCGCAGCTCGGCTGGGAAAACCAGATGCTCGCCATGATCGCATCGCATATCGAGGGCTACAAGGTGCTCATGATGTTCATCAACCCCCACCGCCCCGAAGCCGTGCCCCACCTGCAGGTCTCCCACTGCGTCGACACGCTCTTCCGCGCGGTGTCCATCATGACGGACGGGATCCTGTTCTGTCAGCTGCGCTGCAAGCTTAGTGTCAGCGGGAAGGAGATCGGCGCTTTCTCGGTCGCGGCGACTGATAATGCTGCGATCGTTCCGCCGTCGGTTGCGGAGCCGGATACGGCGGGGAGCAACGCTTCCGTCAGTACGTTTCCCTACGGCCGCGGGCAGATTGTGGATCCGGACAATTTCCTGTTCGTGATAGAATACCGGTGGCTGAACAAGGCTATCAAACCTAAGGAGATCTCTCTCGCGATCCTGGATGCGCTGGCGCAGGCGGCGATGCACGACAAGGACGCGGCATGCCAACAGCTCGAGGCCGTGAGCCCTGGCGGCGAGTGCGGTATTTTCATTGACCGGGTCCAGGATAAGCCCGTGTTGAAGCCGTTGACGTATCATTATGTCACGCGGGCCTTGAGACTGATGTTTGATGAGATCGTTGTGCCGCAGAAGCGGTGGGGCGACTTGTATTTGCAGCTGATATATAACGAGGAGCATTTTGGGGATGTTCGGGTGTTGAAGTTTGTGGGAGGGAGGAATGGCACGGATGACGTGGCTGAGGCGAGATAATCTCTTGAAACCCAGCGAGGTCTACTGGGTACAATACGGCTGGAGTATCGGGCATTCAAATATGAATACAACTTTGAAGGCTCCTCGGTGAAGTGGATCCGTTCCAACGAGGCCATACTTTTGATGCTAGAGAACGGTGCTCCCATCGATCGAGGAAAGCCAAACGTTTGGTCACCGTTCTATAGTCAGGCGCAGATTTGCGCCATCCAATATTCCAGTAAGATACACACGAGCCTGTTGGTATCCCCATTCGCGGGCAGGATGCAATCTTCCGGGGCTTCCAGTTCTCGTGGCCAGACGAAAGATATGCTAGCGGAACAGCGACGGATTAAACGAGCCGTGGTGACCCATGAGAGAACAGAGGCAATCAGTCAGCGTGCATCGCGTAGTCAATCTTGACACTCATAGAGAGAGAAAGACCTTGGCACAAAGGAGCTGGAGCATGATTCCATCAAGGTCTCGCCAAAATAGAGCGCACCCGTTCTCACCAACGCAGGGGATATTCTTTGCTGGCACCGCACTTAAGAACCGACTGAAATCATTGGCTACTAGACAAAGTTTGGGACAAGTATGCGTTGGCCTCTACCTGTGGTCCGAGAATTTTGTCTTTCTGGGCTTTTTTCGACACTCTTCTGGTGTCGGAAATATGTCTATAGATTCGTACAGTTTGGAAAGCTCACCAAGTTTGCACACAATTTATCTAAGAAAGCAAGCGAGGCGAGTGGTATGACAGCATTCTATTCCTAATTCTGAAGCCTGTTTGCCAGACCATCATTCCGTACGAGATCCACCGTCGCACAATGAAAGGAACCGCCAATCGAGTTTACATGTCGAAAAGGACACAAAATAGGCTTCATGCCCAAGGTACGAAGCCACTCCGCGAACTCGGTATCATAAGCCTCGACTAGGATTTTCTGCGCTCATCGATGCTCAGAACATTCAACACCAGCCAAGCCGAAGTCATAAAGAGCGGTGGATCCGCACGGTGGTGCACCGGGAAGGGATATGCGCGCAGTTCCCAATCGCGCAAGACGTCGTGCTTTCGCAGCGCTTCCTCGCTGGTTCGATCCGGGTTGTAGATGAGCAGTCCGGCTCGCAACGGCAGGATCGTGGCATCGATGTGCATGGCATGCGGGTCCTCAACCGCCAGTATCTCCACCGAGTAGCCTTGCGGTACGGCTTGCTGCAAGTATTCGACTCCTTTTCTGTTGGTGACGTTACTGAGCTGACCGATCAGAACTTTTCCAAACCGCATAGAATCGGCCGCATCGAACGCCGGCCTCAAATTGTTAATAGCCCACTGTGGTCCACGGTCTCCGACACCGTTCGTGTGGCTATTGGAGTGGCCATTGGTGTAGCCATCGGCGTGGCCATGGATGTGATCCTCGTATAGAGTATCCGGTGACGGGGGTTTCGGAGCTCGAATCACCTTGACATCGCTATCTGCCCCGATCTCACGAAGAATGTCCGCAAACGCGAGATCAATCTCCTGATGACGACATTGCCAGGCAAAACATGCCTCGATGATGTGATTGCCGACGGTCAAGAGGCCATCCCTAGGCATAGCGCCTGTGTAGCCGCCCGATTTCTTCCAATCAACGATTTTCGGTCGATGAACGTTAACGCCCTCGCGCTTGAGGATGGAAGCAAAGTTTTCAAGCTCCGTGGCAGCTTCTCGAATGATCTCTGGGGGGAAGGGTTGGTTTGGTTCGAATCGAGCATGGAACTCGCTGGGCATCGTGGCGGCGATCATGTGCGCTGGCTCGCTGGGGAAGCAGGAGTTCTCAGCCCGCCCCAGGATGACGGACCGCAGGGGTGACCGCTCGTCGTCGGCGGAAACCAATGGCATGACTGTCGGTAAGTTGATGTTGAGTTATCAAGACTGCTGATTGTTCAGAGTCAGGATGGCTATGTGGATGGTCGAATTGTAACAAGAAGCTGGCTGACGCTGTTATAGTCTAGAATTTAGACCGGAGAAGCACATTTCCATTGCGGTCCCATTCATCAACGAAGCTTCACGGTTCACTGTTTGCCTTCCAGGACCCACCTGCATAAAACGATGGATTGCCAACATCGATCCCACGCTTTACGGCGCCATGCAGTCTCATCATCCTTCCCTGGTAGCACAGCTTCACTTTGCCTAAACATCCGAGCTTGTGTTCAAATCAAGGTTCTGTTTTCCGAGCATCGCAACTTCTTCATTGGTCTCCATTAGGCTCACGTTGAGCCGTACGTGCTTCTACTGCACCACCAATGGCCTCAACCCGGACTTCTTCCCCTTTCAGACCGAAGAACAGGCAGGACCACCACCTCATGTGTGCGCTGGAAATGCCGCACGTTTGACATAAAAGCATGTCAACCCTTCAAAAGAGCAGGTGTTCAAGCAAGAGTCTCTGATTCGATCCCTAGACACTGGAAACGTAATGAAACCCGCAAGCCGACTCCACGTTGGCCTGCCTTCATGCATCCCAAGCCTGCAGCTGAGAGAAAACAAACGGGATTGAGAGAGCTTGACTCCTGCATGTTCCATCCATCCCACTCAAGAAGAATTTTCCGAAGCCACCACAACCGATGATCACGATGACATTGGGTACAAGTCGTGATGCCCTCATCAGATGCTTTGACAATTGCAGCCCTACAAACGCAACCCCTATCCCATGATGTGGCTGCGGACAACCCTCCGTTCCCCCTGCATATCTTCGCATAGCGGACAACGCGCGGGAGGCTGAGAGCATCTCCGCGGCCGGTTGTGGGGCTCCGAGTATCACAGGCACTAAAGTTTTGATACCTTAGTCCGTGAACCCAAGTACCTTATGTCCGCTTCGTGGGTTATTAATTCTCTCCACCCGTGACTCTTTAAGCAGTCGAGCAGACGCACGACGCAAGGCACAGTCACTGGTTGTCGTCACAAGCCTCCAGACAACGGTCTTCGGAACAGCAGTTGTCGTGTCGTTTTCCGATTGATGGAGCAGACGAAGCATGGTCAACTTCGAGGAATTGAACTTGCAAGCGAGTCTGAACGCAATTGAGGGTATTCTTAGTACGTACGGTCGTTTGCAGATGAATGCTCATCATGGAGCCCTCATCGAGCAGAGCTTTCTCGCAGTTGCTAGCTTTGCAGCCGGAACTTTTTCCGGTGGCTCTCGGCTTTTTGAGGCTGAAATATCCGCTTTAATTGCACTTACTGGTCTGATAGCAGTGAGTCCGACGTTTAGGCAGAGCTCCATTATTGAGATTCGGAAAATACATCATCGTCCGTGGAACCCGCATTGGAAAATTATGGAATCACTTTTTGCGTCCTCTTTCCACCGATCCCGCCGCGACATCCTTCAAGCCCAAATAAGACGTTCGTCGTACACGTACGACTCGACTTACATCACTCTAGATCTCCTCAGCGTTGCCGATCAATTGATCAGCTTGAACCCAAGAACCAGCTCGTCACTCTTCTCCCCGTTCAGACAACCCCCTTCCCCTGGGCCCTTGTTCTCGCTCGCTCCCTCGTCCCTCACAACTACGGTCTCAAGCCCCGTATAAATCGCCGCAACCGCGTACCTAATCATCTCCATTGCCAGGTTCCTCCCCAAACACATCCGGCTGCCACTCCCAAACGCCCAGAACCATCTCTCCATCACCTCCGCCTGCTCCTTGCCTCTATGCAACCATCTCTCGGGAATGAATTTCTCAGCGTCCGGGAAAACGTCTTCGTTGCGATGGAGACACCATGCATACGTGCTGATGCGAACGCCGGGAGGGATGTTGCTGTAAGGGCCGAGGGTCATGGTTGTGTTATGGGGGGTGACGCGCGGATTTGGCGTGGGAGTGGAGCCACGGAGGCGGAGGGACTCTTTGATCACGGCTTGAAGGTAAGGAAGGGACTCGAGTGTGCGTGGGCCGGGAAGCTCGGTCTGGGATGGGATCAAGGGTCTGGGGATGGATCGCAATTCGGAGCGTAGACGGGATTGGACGGAAGGGTGACCTGAGATGGATAGGAGCACAGAGTGGAGGGCTAGGCCTGAAAGGGTGCGTTAGTGATAATGGATGAAATTTGATTGGGCACCCAGATTTCACCAAATGTGTCTCTTGTTGCAGCTGTTACAGTTAGCGACTTGATTTCGTTTCTGAATCGAAGTTCGCAGGGCTTGACTTGCCAACATGATCTAAGCATTCGCTGGCAATCTCCCGTTTCTGCTCCGGAGAAGGATCGAATAGCGCACCGTGGTCGAGGTCCAAATCTCGTGCCATGGTCAATTTCAGTTGATAATACATCAGAGGCATGTCTCCAGCCTCCGCGCATTCATCGTTTAGGCCTGCTTGCAGCGCATCTTCAGTTGCATCGACCATTTGCAGGCCCCATTTGTCGAACTCGGCGTCTGCGACTGTGTACGACCTAGGCACTACATGGATGCCAAGTCTGCGAAGAAATGTGACCAACTTGGGCTGTTCCTGCAACCAGAACATGGAGCCGTAAGGATGACTCCTGTCGTAATGCTCAAGCCACTCTCGTCGACGGTCTTCTTGCTGAATGAAGTTGGTGCTTCTGGAAAGGCCACAAATGAAGGCGGTGACAAAGTCCAAGCCGTAGGCGAAATTGAGAGGTAGCATATCGATCGGGGTATTGCTGATAGCAGATTCCCGTAGTAAAGGGGTCAGTCGATTTTGTATAAGTTCTCTGAGAATAGCACGGACATGTCGAGAGCTTTGGAGGAGCGACTTTGCATAGACGGCGGAGACACGTTTGCGTCGCATGCTGTGTTCCCCTTTGCCCAGCGAAGAAAATATGTTGCGTGCTCTAGATTCTCGAACGTTGAGAAGATAGTACTTGTCATAGAGAAATGCGAAGCGCCCTAACCATGGTTTACAAAGAAGTTGTACCAGGGAGTCTTGTCGAGATTGTCCAACCCATGGCCATGAGCAGTCCCAACTCCATAGGCGATGGAATTGACGGCGACTTCGTTGGGTCCAAGTCTCACAACTGGGCCCTTCATCTGAAATGCCTCTGAGGTCGTTTGGATTTCTCTACCGCTGTACCGTCTCCAATCCATCCATAGTTGCGTTAATGGCGAAAAAGGATGGGCGTTGGGGATCCTAGCCAAGGGTGAGACATAACAACGATCGACGACATAGTAAATGCAGAAAATGGTGCTTAGAAGTAGTATATAAACCGGGAGTCGCTCGTTGTACGTTGACCCGGGTTCAGCAGACATCAGCCACGTACGAAGTAACTCTGATGGAGAAGAGGCACTGATGTCCATTCCAGCTGGAGAACTATAGAGCTTTTAGGGAACTAAGAAAGAGTAAGACACGATGGGTGTGTGGTCAAATGGATACAGCTATCTCATCAACCTAAGGTCGATGTTCTGGTTTTCAAGGCCGTAACATGACGCGGGATTGAAAAGGTAAGACGAGCTTGCGGAGACATCGCAAGCCCTCTTCAGCTAATACAGTCGACGCTCCCCGGGGCACATCGGCTAGATCCTACGTCCCAGGATTACGTCCTTCAGCTCCCTCATGGATGGAGGGTGCTCCGATATTACTGCCTATCCTGCATATGCGGTGCACCATGAACAGGCCTGACAGCTTGAAGATACGTAATGAGATGAGAGGTCGGGGACCAACCAACAAGATTCACTCTAGAATCCCTTCCTCCCACCTCCACACGTGTCTACTTGGTTCGCAAGGACTGTCTGGTGATAAACCCATTGGCTGGCACTTTTGAGTAGAGTCTGAGCATGGAGGAGGCATGAGGTGGATCTGCGTGTGGGTGGCACCTAAGACCAACAACGTCGATCAATTGTTTGAATGAAGAAGGGTTCTTTACTCGTGAAGCGTGTTGAGGTGGTGAGTCTATTACTGCATCCGGTTAGTAATTTTAGCGGACGCTAGGTGACCGGTTTCGGCCTCGATGCGCTAGTGTCTTGGTACGGACTCTTCAACGGGCGACCTTGTTGTTGAAGAATATTCGATCTCGAATTAATTCAAACTCATCTCGCTTTCCTAACCGAAACTAGCGAGACAAGGATTGAATACTTTAGGCAAAGTGCAAGATGGGGTGTGGGTGAAGTGATGTATTTTCATTTTCAAGTGGGTAGAGTGGTGTGGTTGCCCACTCCACAGTACATGTAATCTAAAAGTACGTGCTACGTGCTCCAGCCTCGATGTAACCTTCTCCGCTACCCCATCCAGTCGCTACTTTATTCGCGAAGCCTCAGCCGAAGGCTCACAAAGCAAAGTACTTCGTATTACTCAGCAGGAAATGACGCCTAGTATGCACACACACGGCAACTCGATCGATTTTATCTCTACATAATGTAGCCATGTAAGGAGACTCATAAAGCCAAGGGGAGGCGGGCAATCGCGCAATAGTACCCACCCTGCCGACTGAATGTGGAGCTTGAATCAGGCTGGCGTCACGGCACTCCAGGCGATACAGGTTGATGGGATTCCCCACACCGCTCGCGCGTCGGCATTTCGGGCAAACGACGGGACGAGACATTGCGGCCCGGCCCAGTTAAGCTCCTTCCTCTGGCTTGCCGGCGGTGTTCACAGAGCCCGCTCGTCACATCACATCACATCAGATCAGCATCCACATCCATTTCCATTTCCATTTCCATTTCCATTTCCATTTCCATTTTTATTTGCCTTCGACCGACCGCGTCGGTCCATCGCTGGAGAGCGTCCTACCCGATCAGGCACCGTCCGAAGAGGTTGTGTGCCTCTGTCACACTAGCCTGATGCTTGCAATGATCAGCCTACCGAGCGCAGGATCTGCCGTCTGTGCCATACCTTCGGCCTCCCAGAGTGGCCTCACCCTGACAGCTACAACAACGCTTGAGCGTTGACCCTGCCGGATGGTAGGGTATGCAGCGCCGCCATCAGCCTTGCCGGATTCGTTGCCATCCCCGCCTCCTTCAGCCGATTCGTGATAGGGCTTTACGAGTGCAACAAGCCCTCGTTTCGGCCTGGAAGCTGGAAGGGAGGCTTGACGCATGCTCCCTGCCAAGATCTTGTACAAGTCCTGTCTTGACACCCGAGTTTCTAAAGTCTCTTCAAGACCTCCGGTTGCACCAACACTGGGCGAACCTGCTTCCTGATCTACTCGGGCATCATCCTTCGAGAGCGATCCATATGTTCGAGCTGTTGAAGTGTGGGCCGTGCCATCTCTTGCCCGCCTCCCGTCGAGCGCCCCCGTTGCAGCAGCATAATACGGTTGCCGCGGTCAAGTCCCGAGAGGAACGCCAGGAATATTTGTACCGCCATGGACTCTATTTGACTACAGATGACGTTGTGCGCTGGAAACGAAGTAGTCCTGATCATCCGCGCAACTGGAAAAGGGCGAGGAAGGCTTATGATGTGGGTTTGATCATCTTACTAGATTTCTGGGCGTGAGTGATGACACCCTTGTCCTTCTCGGGCGATTCTAGGCACTGACAGAGCATACAGCACAACGATTAGCACAGCCGGAACCAGTGCATCCACTTACGCTACCCATGAATACGACATAAGTCCGGTGCTCTCGGTCTTTTCGTTTACCTCGATGTATGTACAAAGGCTCACTCCCTATTACCATGCAATTTACCTTTCGTCTGCGGTCTCGAAAATGCACAGGTTTTCCAGAACCAGCATTGCAGATTTCTTGCCAGGTGCATCAGTGCGCTTAGTCTTGCTCGGACGCTGACACCAATTAGCTACCTGCTGGGAGCAGCCATTGGCAGCATATTCTTCCCACCGTTCTCCGAATCCTTTGGGCGCAAACCTTATATATATCCTCCACTTTTCTCTATGCTGCCTTCTGTGTCATAGTCGCCGCAATACCGTCCCTCTCTGCTGTCATCCTTGGTCGCTTGTTCAGCGGCATACTTTCGGCCATTCCTGCATCCGTTGTCGCAGGAAGTATCGAAGACCTCTTTGACACTCGAGGGCGGATATGGATGATATATGCATGGATCATGACCGCGAACCTCGGTCTCGTTGTTGGACCGATCCTTTCAACGTACATTTCGACACCGCCACTTGGCTGGCGATGGGTCTTCTACTTTGCTGCGATTGTTTCCGGAGTAATCGCCTGCCTTCTATGTTGGATCAGAGAAAGCCGACCGAGCCAGCTCCTGCAACGCAAAATCGCCAAAGTCCGCCTGGAGACAGGTGACGAGGAGCTCAAGATACTGAACCCAGATGTCACACCGGACGTGCACACCTATATCAGAGTGACACTAATCCGACCACTCCGACTACTGTTCACCGAACCGATCGTCATCATGACCGGGACCATGAGCGCCGTCGCCTTCGGAGTGATATATCTGTTCGCCGAGGCTTTACCCGTTACCTACGCCTCCTTTGGCTTTTCCGAGCGCCAATCCTCCCTCTCCTTCATCCCCATCGGCATCGGCATCATATGTGGCTTCCTGCCCCGCTTATACGACGACTGGAAGACTTCGGCACTCCAGAAGCAGCAAATCCCGATCCAGCCCGAAGACAAGCTCTCCGGCTTCTACGCCGCAGCGCCCATCCTCACCCTCGGGCTCTGGTGGTTCTCCTGGGTCATTCCGCCCCTGGTGCACGTCCACTGGATCGCATCGCTACTCGCTCTCGTCCTCGTCGGCTTCGCGCTGAACGAGTTCGATTGCACCCTCACTGGGTACGTGGCGGACAGCTACACCATCTACGCCGCGTCCGCGTTCGCGTGCCTGTCGTTGCTGCGCAGTCTGTTCTCGGCGGTGTTCCCATTGTTCGGCCATCAGATGTTCACTGCCATCAGCCCCAACGCCGCTTCTTCGATACTGGCGGGCCTGGCAACGGTGTTCTGCGCGTCAGCGTACATCTTCAAGCGCTATGGACGAGTGTTGAGAGATCGCAGTGCGTTTGCGCGGTACAGCCTCCAGGCTAGTCTGGAGAATGGGCTTGACAATGTTGAGGAGGAGGAGGGTTTGGAGCTGTTTTAGACAGCTACCGTAGACCATTTGAACCGAGAGAACTTTGTGATGTTGAGTTCGACATACATAGTCTACAGCACGATAATAACCACGTTGGTCGGATTGCTCTTCCCTTGTCTTCTCTTGTAGTAGTACAAGTATAAATAATCTCTATAGTTTGCTAGTTAGACTGCAAGTTTATGAATATGAATATCGACTACCGAGATCCTTTGTTCCTTGTTTTCTAGTATCTTTTTTATTTTGTTCTTGCTATCTCTAGGTTCGATATGCTTATCATTGTTATTCTCGACAATGATTGTTTTGCACCAACTACAAGTCTATCGCAGGAAACCAAATCGTAGGAGACCAAAAGAATCTAAATACTGTTACTCTCGCGCCGTGAAGTCGAGGAATTAAATGAGCATCGAAGCCACCAACCCCGTCGCACGAAGCCAACTTGAGATGCTTTCGAAGACGGATCTTCTCGGAGCCAGCAATTCCAGCAGCCCAGAGCCAATATTATAAGGTGTCTGGAGGCGAGAGAGACTTCGAGATATCGGTCGTAATCAAGACCATTCGTGAATTCGATTTCGCTTTTGCTCTACACCACGAAGCTCCGTCGCCGCTCGGGATAGAACGAATCTTCGGGGTTAGCAAAGGAGCAGGTGTTGTGTTCTGGTGAGCCGGCTGATCCGACAGTACTGGCCACGAGTTGAGTTTGCCACGAACACGGAACAAGGAATGAGTTAGCATCTTGCCATCGAATGGGATACTGGTCGGCTGCGCTGACAGCATGTGTGATGATCTGCGAACTGGACTATAACGCTTTTTGACATCACAAATGACGTCAGAAAAGGGAACGACATTGGTATGTCTGCTGTGAGAAAAAGGCTACGGATAGCAAAGTAATCTAGTCTGACAGAGGTTTGGTTAGGTGCACTGGTCTTTCAAACACAAGTTGCACCTAGACCATTGCCATTTGGTGGAAGAGATGGGGATGAAGGTTTTGGAAAAAGAAGTGAAGAAGCCCACGAAAGCGTCGAACCTTGGAGAAGAATTGCTGTCGCGCTGAAGATATCAACCAGCAAGTCTAGCCTCGACTTCAAGATTGCACGCGCTGTATGCTGAAGGGGCCTGCGTAAGTAGTCCATCTATTTTGAAGAGAGCGAGATCTCTTTGTTGCATCGGTGGGTAGTCTGATTAATACTGAGCATATCGAGTCCATTGTGCGATGTTGTTTGTCAAATCTCTGGCTTAGATGACATACAGGAGTAAGCGCGTCCAAGCGGCTAAGCTGGACGAGAGCGACTCCACGAGAGCGACTCAAAGACGGCCAACGAAAGAAGGGTGATTCTGAACGTGCGGCTTTTGTCGGTGTCAAGGAGCGTTCCTACCGACTAAAGCGTTAGCGCATCGAACAAGTCCGCCAAGTAGGCTTATGCCTACAGCCGATTCGTAGACACTTCCTCGCGTGTCGCATGTTGAGCCACTCATATATCCCGTCGCCGCAGTTGTATTATGCGAAGCCGCTGCTAGACTGTTTATACTTCCCAACATTGAGTCCTGTTGCTTGGATGTCAGCCGCGGACCAGAATTCTCCTTGGTAATCTTCGGTCATGTTTGCTACTGTGGCTTTCTTGTTGATTGCATGCTGTAACTCGCTCGCTCACGCAAACCCTCTGGGACCTAGTAACGGCCAGTCGATAGCCTTGACACCAACCTCGCCAGACCCAGTCTTACCATCAAGTACATCAGCGTCGTCGAATGTATCAGCCCCCCGCATCGTCGTTCAATGCAGCGACGATTATGGAACTGGCCTGGTTCTCGCGGATTGCGAGGATGCAATCGAGCATATCAGTCCCGAGACGCAGAAGGTCGTTTTTGCGGATCGCGATGACGAAAACAAACCCGATGGCGCTGTTCCGCTTCCATGGAGATTGATGGGTGGTGAGTGCATCGCGATTCGGATTTTCTGTGCTTTGTTGCTGCGTTGTGTGCGGGAGCTGGCTGTCACTGACATAAAGCTCAGTTCAAGCGCGATGTTATATCCAGCCGATATTGGCACCTGGTGCCCGGGTTGGTACGACAAGTCTAAGCCAGATCAAGGCCGCGGCTTTGCAATTAACCCAAACCTGTGGATTCTTTCGGGGTAAGGGCGGGATGGCATTCGATATCGGTAGGAGAGGGTTCACATGTCCCAATCTTTCTCGCTGTGCTGAATGTGCTCGCTTGCACAGGCGGAGATGGCGGACTCGACCTCATCATGGGTACCTACCAACCGTCCATCACCTGCCGCGGCGCTCTGCCATCGTGGCGGAATTGCGCAGCCGTCCTGTATGGCATGCAAGCCTCGACCCATATACAAGTCTTTGGAGATCGTGAAGATCCTGGTAGTGAAGTAGTTCTTCCAGCAATCATTAGTGCTGGTAAGAAATTTATCCCTAATCTCTTACTCCATGTAGATGCAACTCGCTAACGTGAGGAGATAAGATCACGGATTGTGCACATTAAGAATCTTCAGGACGGTGAGCACGCCGTTATTTGATATCACTTCATGGTATAAAATGTGGGAGGCCGCAACAGCGGTATTCTCGGCGTGCGGAAGGTCTGGCAGAGGAGGCTTCTTCAGGGGCTTAGGTATGTCGTACCAGACCGATTCTCTGTCCAAAGCTGGGATTCTCAATGTTTGTAGGCGATAATGGTCATTTAGCTGCTAGTTTGGCCGTCGAAGTCGTAACCGCTGACAGAAAACCCGCGAATCTAACCAATGTTTCAATGGTCACGAATGCGAGTCTGTCCAACGCTTAAAGAGATCTGGTCGTATAATCGCTGTGTGGATTGTATTTTTAATCATCGAAGCGGGAAACAACGCCTAAGCCAAAAGCGACCTGACTGCTCAACTCCTCACACAACAGACGCCATCTCATGCGCGAATAAGTGCAGGCGTATCCTTTGTTGGCAAAGATCCTGATAAGGATCTATTGCAATGGATGTCAAGCAAGTACGCAACACGCTTCACTGTTCATGGAGAGACTTTGCTGATAAGACGTATCAGGCTGTGTTTCCAATTGCGACTGTATAATAATAACGCAACATGCGCTGCAACCGAGCTCGATCTATATCGATATCAGTGTGACACGCCAGATACTACTCATCTAGAGTCCGCTCGGAAAATGAAACGTTCTGGATCCCACGAGCGTCAGACAGCAGAGCAAATGCCGCTGATAAGGATGTCATGTTCCAAGTATTAAACCAAGTATTCAGGAGCGGAAACGGCGGGTCTGGGACTATGGCCTGGAGTCTCTGGAACTGCTGAGAGGTCGATTTGCTGTTGAGCTCGGGCAGAACCAGCCTATTGCTTTGCCGTTTGTAGAATCTTGCGCATCCTTGATGACAAATCGGTGTTGTGATGCGTTACATAGTCAATCTCGATACCATGAACGTGGTGTTTTGTGTTTTACCTCTTCTTGCCCGCGACTTGCTGCCAAATCGAGCCACATCGATCGAGCGTATACCTCTAGAGATCCAGTCATGCCTGACTTGGGCAACTCCGAGCCCGCAAAAGCAGCCCCAGTACATCTGCTGCCAACCCGACCGTCCCCACCTGGAAAAACGGATATTTGCCTGTCTCAGCACCCACTGATCCCCAATCTTGACAACACAATTTGGAAATCCGACTGTCTTATGGCTACGTTACCCCGTGCAGTCGAGTTGACAGAGCTGTCGACACCTTGGATTCGGGTCGATGGCTGTGGTCAAGCAATGCCAATACCCTTGTTAGAGCTCTGTTCCTCGATTGCACACCATGCGGTTGCGCGTGTGAGAGACTGCAATGGGCGGTTCGAAGAGATATACGACAAGCTTGGGAGAGGCAAATGTAAAGCATGAGAGCGACCGTTAACGTGGAAGAAGTCCGAGGCGATGCGCCTTTCGAAGGCAGCGACTTCGAGGCGAGCAAGAGACAGATGACGAATGAGACGTGGCCATCTTACCTTCTAGCATGATGTCGCCAAGACTGTCGTTGACAGGACGTTCTATCATGTCTTATAGCATCTCTGCAATATCCACTAAGGCATATGTCCAAGAAGATCAATCACCAAGATATCCTCTGTACTGCTATAAGTTGGGAGCGGAGCTTTCGCACGGCCGGTTCAGGCTTGTCTAAGGAGCTAGATCGGCCGTTTCCCTACAACGATGTTCCCTCATTGTGGGTCTCTTACTGGGAATCAGCAAGTGCCTCGACCTGAATAGTAGCGACAATCGTCGGACGAACTGAAGCTCAAGGTCTATGCAAATGATGACAGAGACTCGACTATCTTCACGATAAAGGATCCAGCAAAGTTCTGTGGCTCCTCGGCTATCCCGCCCTTAACCGAGGATAGCCGAACCCCCTAATTTCCGCCCATCCAAGCGCCTCGGCCCTAGGGGGATTTCTTAGCGTGCTTCTGCTTCTTTGCTTTTCGGCTCCTGCATCGGCAGCAAATATTGCCAGTCCACAGAGCGATAAGTCAAGTGCAGACAGTCGCCCGGTCTTCGCCTCTATAGTAACTCAAGGCTTGGTGCGAGACGTAAACGCACAGCGCGGAGAGGAGAACCTAAGCCCATCATGCGACACGCCCCGGACATTGGCACACTACTGATGATGGGCTGATACACCAGCGATCCGTCGAACGACAATTTCATACAGCCCAAGAATCAACAGCATCGCGGAGAAGATCATGTGAACATCTTGAAGACGACCTGGCTGTATTTGGTTTGAAACCTTGTGAAGTACACCATAGGAGCGCTGGGGTTAATACTCTAGTTTGTAGTCTGATGGCTAAGGTAGTCTCTATTTGATTACTTATTAAGTGTCTGATAAGACGTGGGTAAGCATAATGCATATTGTGGTGAAATCGCAATTCCCGTCACTAGTAAGGCACAAACTTTTGGACGACCCTTTCGTCAGATCAAAAATCTTGCTTCGCACGTTTGCTCCAGCTGCGGATGGTATGCCCATGGTAATAGAGCACAATAGGAACCGGGATGAAGACACAGGATAAGAAGCCCAGCAGACTGGACGCCCAGCCGATGCCCAATCGGCTGTACATCGCCGTGGTGAACAGAGGAAAGACCGCACTTGCTGTCGACCTCATGAACTCGTTGCCTGCCAACACTGAAGCTGCGCAGGAGGGGTAGGCATCTGGAAGATAGTTCAGGTTCGCGTAAGAGATGGTGACGATGGCGATCCCAAAAAAGCCCGACGCCAAAATTGGTACGATCCAGTGTACGCTGGCTCTTGCGGTCCAACCGAACATGAAGAGAGAGATGGGAACGAGAAATGCACCCACCATCGCAGGGGGCAGTCGCTTCTCGGGCCTGATCTCTCCAGATGCATTCGGTACTAGGAGGTAGCGAAGATAGTAGAACATTGGGGGCAAAGCCAGTGTACTACCGACGAGAAGTCCAAGGAAAGCGAGCCCAACCTCACCGAGATTAAAACCGTAGACGCCGTTGAAGACCAATGGGAAAGAGTCAAGCGAACCGAAGAGAATCGCATTCAACAGTGCGATGTAGACATTGATGACGAGGAGGATTGGCTCGGTGAAGCATAGGACGAATGGTCTGGCGAACAGCCTATGTAAAGTTTGCCGCAGGCTCATCGAGCCTCCAAGAACATCCTGCTCCGATCTGAGGGTTTTGTTGCCAGTCAGTACGCGGAGGCGTCGGCTGCGGCGGTACAAGATGTTCGACTGGTTTGTCTCTGGCATGAAGAGGATGAAGAACATGAGGCTTGCACCAGAAAGCCACATCAATTGCCAGATGGTCCACTGCCAGCCGTTGGCGGCTGCTGCGAAGCCCCCTAACAAAGGACCAAGTACTATTCTCATCAGCCAAAACCTCTAAAATGCTAGAACATCACCTACCTGGTGCTGCAACGGAAACGACGTCCCAGAGGATGATAGCGTATCCTCTCTGGGTTGGAGTGTACATATCGTTGATGCTGGCGCCGCCCATGGCAAGTACGGGAGCGCCGAAGATGCCACTAAGGAACCTAAAGGCTAAGAGCATTCTGAAGTTTTTCGCGAGTGCTGTAGGAACCTGAAGGCCTACGAAGACGGTCAGTGTGACAAGGTAGACTGGCTTGCGGCCTAATCGGATCGCTTCGGACATGGGAGACCAGATCATCACACCCAGGCCGTATCCCAGTATAGCAAGACTAGTACCCAGTGTTGCCGCAACTCCTCCGACGCCGAATTTCTCTTGTACATCGTGTGATCCCGGAGAAAAGATGGAAGTGCCGATGTAGGTGCATACTGTCAGGAGATAGATCTGCGCTGTGACGAAAGCTCGTTTGCCGTGCGACCAGTTCAGTGGATTCTATTGCTCGTCAGTCGTGAAGTCAAGTTGCCCTGGATGTGGCACACTTACTGCAGGGTCATGGGGGCCGAGCCAGACTACAACATTGACCACTCGATCTGCAGCGGGGTCGGCAGCGGCTTCTTTGGCAATAGAGCCTTTCGCTTGGCCAGCTTCGAGCTGTACAGCGTTCCAAGTAGTTTCGTTGTTCTCCGAATGCAACTGGAGAGCTGGATTCCCATCTACCTGCCCTTCCTGCATGCTCACGTCCATGCCCTCCTGGCCCATAGCAGCCGTCACCAAGCCTTGTTCCGGCTTCTCATTTTGAGGTGTAGCATCAGCTGTGCTGCCTGCCGTCCATATCAATGCAGTGCTGCTGGTATTTCGAGGGGTGTCTGCGTTACTCCGGGTTTGTGGCGTATCGTTTCTGCTCCAGCGTCGAGGGCTTCCATCGTCAGCGAAGGCTTGCTGGATGTCTTCAGTGCTCCAAGTCCCCGCCGTGCCTATGTTGCCCCCAAGCGGTGGTGATTTGATGTCGATTTCTGAAGCAGGCTCTGCTTTGACCGGTATTTGCGGTGTCTCCTTTGGTTCTGGCGGTGGTGACTGCGCCTTCTCGTTGGTCTCTGCAGGTCTGGGGACCGTGTGACTCTCCGATTGGGGTATTGGATTCTGCTCTTGCGCTGTGGACTTCTCCTCGTTGGCGCGAGCAGCAGATGTGGCCTTCTTGTACTGTTTCTGCAGTCGCTTTCCGCCGCCGCTGTGGTTCTTCTTGACGACGAGCTGCTCCAAGGTCGTAGACTTCTCTGTTGAGATGTACATACGCCATAGGGTGGGATCAACATCCTCGGCGTGAGGAAGGAGCTTCCCATGGCTGACCCATCGGATCAGATGTCCTATAGTCGTGTCACGAAAGAGTTCGATCATAATGTGCTTGAAAGGAAGGAGCAGCAGCTTCAGGTACCTTGAGGTAGAACGCGTGGAGTTGGCCCGGATTTATAGAAAAGAGAACAAAGTAATTGACGACAAAAATACCCAACTCATCTACAAAAGCCAGAGCAGACACGTGGGCTCAATGACGATATAAATCTGTCATCCACAGTGAATAAACGGGAGATCTAAGATCGGACCCTTTCACGGGCCGTATATCCGCCATCGATATTTGGAAAGCTCCATCGACAAGGTATAATTATGGTCAATCAGAGAAATAAGATAATTTGTCGTAGTTCCATGCTGGTTACTCTTTGTCAGGCCTGGTTCTACCTTTATGTTCAGAACAGCTACATGAAACGCTCTTTGCAGTTTATCATGCAAGGAGGAAACTGCAGGAACAGGGCGCAGGAGCGCTTCGATCCTACATGCAGTCCGTGCATGTCCAGGGTCAGCTTGCCATGTCCTGCAATACAAACCTATCGGTTTTCGGGAAAGCGCTTAGATGGAAGGAACCTATGTTGAGGGTCTGTGGGTCGAAGGTCCGTGTGTACAAGGTCGACAAAGAATGAGGCAATAACCAGATCAGCATTCTAATATGTAACGTACATTTGCTCGCCAATCGAGTCTAAGCGGCTGTGGATGAGAGCATGTTGGAAGAAACAATTGCGAAGATTTCGCTAACTACGGAACCAAACGCCCATCCGCCGCTTAGCCACAGTCCTGCAGACAGCCCTGTGTCTGCCTTTCTTGGTGCCCTTGCATACAAGGCAATATTTGGATTGCGTAATATTTCAAAGTTATACAGCGCGTCTAGACTTTAGAAATTAGTAGGAAATGTCACAAGTCCTGGGTATTTACTTGAAAAGTCACAATTTGGCGTCCAGTATCAAAGAAACGTCTCGCGGCGGTATCTGCACGAAGGCCATAGATAGTGAGTCTTGGAAGCATCAAGAGGTTCCTGATCAACGGAAGCTGTCATCACACTGAAACGAGACGACAAGAGTCGATAACGTAAATTCCAGGCTCAGAGCAATTCCGGAATTCAATTGCTCTAAATCCGAAGATGGTCTAACAAAACACCCAGCAGTACTGATACATCAATGCACGCAAGCGCCATAGACTGAAGCACGAAGATGAGAAGGACAACGATGACAAGGACAGCCAAAGATTGGCAAGCCCAACAACATCAACATGAACAAGTAGTGAAGAAGAATTTCATAACTTTTGATTGATGAGTTGCCATAAAGATATAGAATGCCATAAACGTCCCAAAACCTGCTACACCATGCAATGCAACCCACTAATCCCCCAGCCCTACTCCTCCCTCCAGTACAACCCCCTAAAGTCCCAAATCTGCTAACCCATACAATGCTACCCTCCCCCCCTATAATCCCACCGCTGATGCTCCACTCCCCAATCCCACACTCATTCTCCTCACATGGTGACAGCCTGTGATATATATACCCGTTACTGCTCACATATCGTCAAACAGATAGGGAGCCGCATGTCCCATAGGTGGAATCATATCCCCCCAAGTGCACAGGCCCTGAGGCTCCAAGCTGGGCTCCGGAGGCGTGGTAAGAGCAGGCGTAGGCGGCGTCACGAAATCCTCCCCGAGCGAGTCACCCAGACCTGGCGTGGGGTCAATGATCATACTCTCTCCCAGAGAATCATCCAGAGCTGGCATGGCGTCCTGCATATCCTGGTCGTGGTCGGTGATGCCGGGCATGTCGTCGTTGAAGTTGAAATCCAAGGGGAAGCCACCGTCTTGAGCCAGGGCTTCGGTGAAGAAGTTGGGGCCGTTGGTGGAGTAGACGGGGCCGTCGAACATGTTGAGGTCGAGATCGGGTTGCGGAGCTGGGATAGAGGGGGCGTTGGTGATGTTGGACGCGTGATTCAGTTGACTCGTTGAATCGTAGAGGTTTCCAAGCTCGGGTTGGCTGATGTAGGCATTTCCAGGAGCTGTGGGCAAGACGGCCGCCTCCTCGGTTGGCAATGCGAAGTTCCCAGTCCAGTCTAGGGCGGATGCGTGATTCCGTTGACTTGTTGGGTTGTAGAAGTTATCAGTCCAGCCTTGGTCGACCATGGCATCATTGGAGAATGCGGCGGCTTCGGCGAGATAATTCTGCTGAATGAATTGGCTGGGGTTGGTGACGGTGGATGCGTGATTCCGTTGACTTGTTGTGTTGTAGACGTCATCTATGGTCTCTCCGAACTCCTCGTTCAGAAGCGAGCAGGCCGCCGCGTTAATCGTCGGCTGTTGGAGACCAAATCTGTGCACAAATTGACCTTCCTCTGGGTCGGAGACGAGGAGCGCCTTGTACATGTACTTGACGGCGGACTTGGGGAGTTCATTCTTGAACTTTAGGATGTACACCAGTATGCGCGCTATGGGAAGCGGTTCGGTGAGACCGATCCTGTCTATTGGCCTTGGCATTAGTGGCGAGATACGGAGGAGGAGGTGGGATGGGGACTTACAGACGACACACTCGCAAAGAGTTTTGTCAAGATTCGGCATCGCGAACTTGGAGTTGTCGGCCTTGATTTCCCCCCCTCTTTTCTCATAAGCGTTTGTTGTGGGCCTGTAGCCCAAGATTTCCGTCATGCGCTGTGTCAGCGAGTTCTCGTTTTCCTTCTCCACGCCGCGATGGTAGGTGAGCTTGAGGACGCAGACTCGCTTTTGGTTCTCCGCAGGCGCCGCACAGTCGTCTTGGAGCGCGTTGTCCGTGTGTTTGGGACGTGATGAGGTTTTCTTGGGCTTTGATAAGGGTAATGATAAGGTGGTCTGCACGGCGGGACTGTTCGATTCGGTGGCAGCATTGACAATGGTGTTCGGTGCTGGATAGAACCTTGACACCGTGGGCGGTAGGGCAGCATACGCTGGATTGTTGAACCCCATGCTTGGCGGCAGTGGGTTCAGGTGGGCCATTCTCATGCGGGCCAGTGTCTCGCTCACCGAATTCCCATTTACCGGGTTTCCAAAGGAAGTGGGTTGTGTTGATTGCCCGTAGATGTCTCTCATGGTGGGGACGGTGGTATCGTTCGGTGCCATGAGGGAGAAGCCGAACCCTGTAGATCTCTGGTTCGTTTTGGGATCAGTAACAGTGGCAGTTTGGGTGGTAGACATCGTGAGATATAGCCAACGTGGGATGGTATTGGGTATGGTACGATCAATGGTTATGATAGATGCTAGGCGATTCAGAGTTCACATGCAATTTGAACAGAATGGCATATACGAGTGTGAAGATTGAGTTGCCGTGTTAGAGAAGGGATCGGGGGGGTTTATATAGTCCAGAAGTGAGTCAGTCCATAGGCTGGCTGAGAGATGAGGCGTTGGTACAATAGCGATGCCTTCCGGCTGCTGCCAGGTTGACTTTTTTCAATGGACCGAACATGAAGAGAGATATGTCTGGGCTGCGCTCCACTGAGCACATTACCGGTATACACGGATGCCGAAACCACTTCGATCAGGGACTCAATACGCCGTCATGCAAGCCCAAGTGGCAGATGAGACCCACCCGGTACGATCGATGGCCGAATTCGAGGTTTTCTCGGAGCATGTGCTAACAAAGACAGGGAGAACTTAGGCTGTTCCTGCTTCCATCTCTCTTCCGTTCGAGAAATTCGGTCTCCGCAGGGGCATCAAGCCATTCCATGCGAGCTCAACATTTCGTCCCAAACCTCGGCATGATATTCGACACCAAGCACACTCTGCTTCATGATGCAAACTCAAGGAGACATGAGATCTTGGACTCACGATAGTATGAAAGTGCATATTGTGGTATGGAGTGGGACACAGCAACAGCAACAATGACATTTGTATAATACTACCATATGATACCATCGGTATACAATAGGAACAGTAACACAAAGCAGGAAGTACATTACCCTGCTATACCCTTGAAATCCCATCCTGGGCAGACTACAACAGTCCCAAGACCGCAACGGAGGCTCTCCGATCCAGCCCACTTCCGCCAGCATACTGCATGGAACATCGGCGAACTGCAAACCACAGATATCGATACCTGCAGGATACGAGTGAGTCACTCGAATGCCTCTCTTGTTGAGCTCCGCCTCGACACGAAAGCGGTATATCAAGCAGCTGCTCCATAATCCTGTATACGGCAATAAATGTAGCGTGAGTGGATTAGCCATCACTTCAATCGCCAGCGTATCCACCACTGCAACTGGACCACCACATTTTTTACATGCTGGCGTTGCGCTCTGGAACGTCGAATACGCCTTTGTGGCCATTGTAGCAGATATCATTGCGGGTCGATTTTTTTTTTTAAACCGTCACTCCATTCGCCAGCACACTTACGACTGCAGCTCGGCCAGTCGACCTGTTCCACTCTTTTCCCACAGCGGCGTTGCGCTCCGAAAGTCAGATACGCTTCTCTTGTTGAGCCCCAGCATCGACACGGAAGTGGTAGGTATATCAAGCAGCTGCCACATAATCCTGTATAAGGCAATAAATTAGCATGAGCGAATTCATTCCTTCGGCCGCCGAGGTACTCAGCACTACAGCTTGGCCAGCTGACCTGTATCACATTCTAAGCATGGCGGCATTGACTCCGAAACGTCGAATACGCCTCTCTAGCTAACATAGCAGATCGTTGCAGGTAGACGTGGAGAAAGTCGATAAGCAGGTGACGTTCTTTTAAAGCGCTAGGGGATCGTCAAGCGGCTCGACCCTTAGCCCTGTAAGGCTGAACCGAGCTCCTAGTCCTGCCGAAACATCCAAGTACCCATCCCAGGGCACTCAACCACATGCCAGATCGCCGGATGCCGATACGCATCGGTCGGGACAAGCTACTGATATCCAATTCCCACCATGCGGCCACAACCCCACCGCGTGCCACAAAACAGCCACCTCCTGCTTCTGCAGAGCCTGCTCAGCTGCCAGCCCGGAACATCGCCGTTCACGCTCGTGCTGGATACGGTGGAGCAGCCTGCGCGGGGATTACTGAGGCGATATGTTGAGGGTGCGAAGGTAGGGGTTTTGTGATTTGTGGTGTCTTTAGATTTATGAATTCTTGTTGTGTTGGTCTATTGACTGGTGGAAGGATGGATTATTTGTGCGAGAGCTAAAACCGAGATGTTTCTTTTGTGCTCTGCCTTATCAAGGGGCTGTCTATTACTGCGTACTGAAAACAAATTTTCCTAGGCCTCCAAGACAGCAATAATCTTCGTCTCGTTCGAGAGTCCTCCCGCGCCTTACCCATCCATCACGGAGTTTTTGAAAGCCCGCCGGAAAAGTCCGGGGGCTTTGCATGCCGAGATCACGAAAGCCGTCAAGGAACAGGGCGGGAAGAGTATGTCCGGTCTTCTCCTCCCTATGATTACCCCTCTCCATACTCCCTACCGTGTCCCGATGCTCCCATCACAGCTTGCAAACCCCATTGCCCATTGCCCCGCCCTGCCTTGTCTTCTGACCCCGCTCCTTCTAGAAACCCTCCTCCTCATAGATACTCTCCACCCCCTCGCCGCCCTTCCCGAACCCTTCACTCTAGCAACCTACCTCTCCTCCCTCCTTTCCCTCTCCCCTCAGATCTCCCTCCTCGCAGTCTACCACCTCGACATTCCCCTCCCCTCCCCTCCCACCACCCATAACCCGTACCAGCCGCTCCCCCTAACCAGTCTCCGCTACTTCTGCACCACAATCCTAACCCTCCACTCACTCTCGCACACCCTCGCTAGGAGACGCGCACGAGATCGCAGTCTCGCGGAACCAGTTTTTGGCGCCCAGGAGGAGAAGGAGGGTGTACTTCTCAGCGTCAAGGATCGTGTCTGTGCTGATGATGGGGGGATAGTGCTAGAGATTGAGCATCGGCGGAAGAGTGGTCGGGTTGTTGGTGGTGGGGGAATGATATATCTCCCCTCGCCCGAGTCGACGGAGATGCCGATGATATTCAATGAGCATCCGCTTTTTCGGGCGCTGCGGCAGGAGGATGGCCATGGAGAAAAGTCGAGGGCAACGGGAGGGGAGATAGGAGGGACATTTGAGCTGGGATTGACGGAGAAGCAGAGGAGGGAGAGGGGGGGTGTTGTGTTGCCGTATTTTGATGCACAAAAAGGGGAGGGACCGGGTCAGGGCGGAAGAATATTGTATGATATGGGGGTCGAGGACGACTTCGACGAGGAGGAGGATGAGATTTAAAGAGTGGTCGTATTCGCTTCGGATATAGTGCCGCTGTTAATGGTGACTGTCACGGGGTTTATTAGATCCTCTGGCTCCGAAGGGTGCTGAATATCCCAGAAGGGCCTCTAAAATCTGCCCTTCTTTCTTTCCTTTCGAGTCCCTCATGTCGGGTGTTTCATAGGAGCAAGAGATGTGCTCTGATGGACTGTCCTTCTAGCTAGGATTCCCAAATGGCTGGTTCTTCCATCATCATTGCGCCATTACGTTGTTGAGGAGGTGCCCAGCAATGGCAAGTCCCTGGGGTTTGCATCCCGCAAGCGTATCATAGACCATGTGCAGGTGCAATATGGCCAAGAGCGGATCTTCATGGTTGAAGTCATCAATTCTTGCTTCGACTTCTCTGGATTGCTGACGCAGTGCCTTGCGCTCCTAGAAGAGCTACTTCTGGGCTCAGAAATAGGATACTTGATCCTAAGCTTCTCTTGAGAACAGCATCATGTTGGCCCAGAACTCCTATCGCCGTGTTTGATCTTCCTGGACGAAGGAGTTACAGCCACGGCATTCTCAAGTATTCTATTACTCGGCATGTCGAACGCGCTCTGTGCCACATCATCTTGGCTACCGAACAGCTGATCACCCTGGGTATCAGGACCTCTCGTGGGCAGGGGATCGGTGCAAAATAGTAAGAGCAAACGGTCAACCGCTTCGCGCATCGCGTCCTGCCTGACAAGCGTTGTCGGAAAGTGATGACGAAATGCAAAGCAGGCGCCCTTGTAGGTCTGGTGATATACCAGCTTGTACTCGTCCAAATCTTTCTGCGCGGGATCCGACTGCGATACTTGATTGTCATTTACGTCTCTACCTTGACCATCGTATTTCGTGGCCTTTTTCTTCTGTTGGAGGCCATACATACGCATTCCAGCCATGACAATACGGGAAAGAGCCTTGGAGTTGTGCTCCTGGAGACTATTGTCACTGTCAAGCGTCAACGGGCTGTGGGGACCAGAAATGACACTTTCCACGCGATTTAGCCCGGAGCGTCTGCCAGGAATGAAGGAGTCCCGTCTTGAAGGTGGCCGGGACGGTTCCATATTCTGGATAGACCCAACACTGGACGCTCGGGATAAGCTTCTTCTGCGCACGTCCGCGGCTTGTGCACTTTCATCGGTGGCTTTAGTGGGTTGTATGTCTTTCATGTGGTAAGCCTGAGTAGTCTGTGGCATAGGAAGAAGAGCGCTTGTTGGCATCGCATCGGCCATCGCCCTTGAGATAGCTTCTCCGCCTCGGCCTTTGAGCTTCCTCCGTTGTTTCGTAGCATCGTCGAAGACATTGGAGATTTTCCGCCGCTTTGATGTCGACGCGTCTTGGATGGGGGCTGCATTGAGCTTCTCTTGGGGTAGGAAAAAGGCCTTTCCGGGACTGATTGGCTGTTCTTGCGCCTCATGGTTTCCTACGCGACTACCAGTAGAAGTGACGTTGCTGCAAAGCGGAAGTGCAAACAGCCGTAATTTGGTATCGCGTCCGTTTCTTTGCGTTTCTGTTCCCAGACCATCCGCCACGGGTGACGAAGACCTCGGTGGTGTGAGCAAGCCTTCGATAGGAGCTGTCTCTACTACTGCGGCATAGAGAAGGAGCTCCGTCGCTTGTGGGGCCTGAACAACAGCCTCATCGGCTTGGCTACCTCTCACCTTCACTAGAATCCCAAGGTCAGATTGCTGGCTGGGGCGAAGCCACCATGGCCTTGGCGCATATTCCGCAGCATGAAAAACCTCTCCACTTGGAAATAACAGCCCCGTCAGCACCTCTTCGGTGTGAGGGTCATCCGACCAAACGTCCAGCGGGGGACCTGCAGCAAGATAGAGTGGTACATCGCTAGTATGGATCGTCGCCAGAAAACTTAAGCTGGTGCTTTGAGGTAATGGAGCTCTCACATGAGTTGAAGAGCAATCTAGATGGACGTCTACACAGTATCAATCATAGGTTCATGCGGTCACCATTTTCTTGCTCACCTCGAAGCCAAGGCGAAGCGTCACCGATCAGAATGTCCCCGTGCCAAATCTCCATCGCGCCTCATTTTCGAGAGCTAAATCTCATATATATAATCATGCTGCCTGTACACTCAATAAACACCGCAAGCATAGTGGTTGAGACTTACTAAGCACGCGGAAGACGCGTAACGCCACTTACGCGTCGGTCCTATGCCAAGCCTTTGCCAATCACATGCATACCTTAGGTTACCAGTTGACGTTTTTCTCTCTGAGCGTCGAAATACGGGCACATTCCTGAGCATACAGCCAAGACCTTCACGGGACACCATTGTATGAATGTGACTCGACGGCCTGCCATTTCACCGTGGCGTTTATGATAGTTGACGGCTCCATAGTCATTGAGTGCAAACGTTCTTCAAGAGATTCAAGGACCAACTCGTCTTACACCAACGACTGCTCTAGTCAGGATGTTGTGTAGCGCATTCGTCTGCTCACAGTCTTTAAGGCAAATCAAGCATCAAGGCCACGAATACCACTGAATCACTTGCTATTAATCTGGAACATAGCCATTTCCTTACTTCGGTGTCGTAGTCGCCGTCCCTGTAGCTCCCGCAGCCTTGCTCTTCCTCCTCCCTTTCTTATCCTTCGTCGCCGTCCCCGGCGTGATTGGACTCTTTTCTCCGCCCTTACTGCCCTTCCTGCTCTCTTTCGGTAACCCAGTCGTTTGTATCTGCTTCGGAGGTTGGGCCTTGAAAGGGGTCGCTGTAGCAACAACTGGCTTCGGTGCTACCTCTTTTGGCTTTGTAACACGAAAGGACCCTGGCTCACCGACCAAGGGACTGGAATCCATGTATTCGCTACCATACGTGAGGCAGAGATTAAGGGACTCGGAGAGGGTTTGGAGCGCGGTTTGCTCGGCGTTGGGAGTGCTTCGCGTGGTGGATAAAGGTGCTTTGCTGCCTGTGCCGGTGTCTTGTGTACCGGGCATGGGGGTGCTGTCCTTGCTGCTTTGCGTAGGGTGTGTGCTTGTTGTCGCGGTGAAGGGTTTAGACGTGGGTGGGAGATACGTGTGGCCGAGGGAAGGTGTGAAGAGTGGTAGGGGCGACGCGGTCGAGAGAAGCTTGGTGAGACAGGAGACTGTGGAGAGCTGATTCCTGTCAACACTGATCTTCCGTCTCATCAATGCCCGCTACACCTACCAGTCGACTGTTCAGTATGCTCCCCACTGTAGGCGCCATATACACATTCTCTCCAACCACGAAATAAGAGGTAATCGGCGTGATCACAGCATCACTCCCATCGTTCATCTTTCCCTTCTTCCGATTCTGCTTGCGGATGACCCATACCCCACTGTTGTCGACCTTGGTCCCATTCTCCGACGGATCTTGCGTGACCATAAACTCCAACCCCTGCATCTTCCTCAGCTGCCCTTCGAAGGCTAGGCGTGTCTGGAGCAAAGGGTACCATTCCGGCCTGTAAAGCGCTTGGTTGCTGATGACGTTGTTATTGGAGGTGGCGTCGAAGAAGGGCGACTCGGCGAAGTAGGGCAGGACTAAGAATTGGTGTCAATACAGACTGACAAATCCGATTCAAAAGCTTGGAATGTCTTACTAGTGTTTGTGTGAATACCGCCCATAGTCTGCGCTATCTGCGGCGCCCGCCATACTACCTCATCCAATTCTGGTTCCTGTGTGTTCGCCATTGTTGCAGGCATACAGTGGGTTCAAGGCTTGGGAGGTAGGTTAAGAGCGCAAGGGGCGGGCCTCGTTTTCTCGGTCGAAGCCATGCCGGTGATTCTTCTCTAAAAGCACCGGGGTATCACAAAGCGAGTGTCAAAGAGGTTATGTGAAATTCGAGCAAGTTCATTCATATTCTCTTGTCGCAACAGCAGCCCTGACGCAACCCTGATCGATTTCGAGCCCCTTTCCGCATCGACGACTTGTCTTCTCCGCTTTGAAATTCCATTGCCTGCCTCATCGTAAAGTTGTCAATCCAGATTCCATGCATAGTCGGACGCGAAGATCGAAACATTCATCCTAATAGCATTCGACGGAATCATCCACTCGTAGACAGGATTATTGGTCAGACACTGGAGATGCTCCTCAATGTTTGTGATTAAGGTCCTGTCGATTTCAAGAAACTCGACAGTCGAACGTTGACGACGCTTACGCACCATAAGCTCCTCGCTCCTCATGGTCTTCCAGATGACGTTCCTTATCGCGTACAAAGCAAATTACCTACCAACGCCGTCCAAGCCTGTTGAAGACTGTTTCCATTCCCTTTCTATACCGTGGACCTGGCTATCCAATGCCAATCAGCCAAAACGCCAATATACCGAGATGAATCTCAATTGCTTTCAAACACCCGGAGTGTACTCCTCAACTTCGTCATCATCTCATCCCACTCCCCATCTTCAGTGCTGAGGCTGGTGACTGCCCCTCCAGCGCCGACAGTCCACTCGGCCCCCTGGGTATCAGGATGGACTTCTATTCTCTCGTCCTCTGTGCATGAGAGAAAGTCGACGTCCATGGCATCAGAGTTTGTCTCTTCAGCGAAGCTGTCAATCTTGGATTCCTGACTTGACTCATCCCATCTAACGGCACTTCGGATGACTACACTGAAGTCACCGCCGCCACCGACATCCAGATAACCCACGACGCCGGAGTAGACGCCCCGTGGCTTCTGATCTTCAAGTGAACGCAGAATCTGACAGGCTCGACGCTTGGGCGCGCCCGACATAGATCCAGGTGGCAGAGTGGCGGCCAGGATGTCGATGCCGGATTTGGCTCGTTTCCGATCTAGGGGGTTCAATGGCGTGTCTTCTGTGGTCGAGCCGTATGCTTCCGAGTTCATGGTTGTTTGTGGCTTGACTGCTCTCTCACTCTTTTTGTCGTTGGGCCTGGATATGCGCTTTAGTCCGTCATCCTTGAGTCCCATGGCTTGCCTCGCTCCTGGGGTGTACTTTTGGTCAAGAATGAGGTCGCCTTCAATGACCGTCACGAGCTGGTAAAGGGTCTCATACTCCTCGACCACCATCAGCTTTGGTACGGTCACCCTCCCTGACCCCACAACCCCATGCAGATCGTGTCGAATCAGATCGACAATCATCAGGTTCTCTGCCCTCTCTTTCGGGGTAGAAAGCAGAGCCGTTGCCTCTGCCAAAGTGACATCCGGCAATCCTGCATCGTCACGGGCTTTCTTAACCGTCCCTTTGATAGGACGAAATTGACATCTTATCGCTTCTCCTCCTCGATCGGAAGATGGCTGAGATCGCGACCAGCGGAGAAAACGCTCAGGTGAGCTGGAGAGCAGTGTCAGTGATCCGAGGCGAAGATATGCGCTGAACGGTGCTCGGTTGATTGTGCGAAGCCGAAGATACAGTGGCCAGGATGGAAGATGTGAAGGCTCGGTCTTGATGTAGGCTTTACTAGTCAGGCAGAGCTCATAGGCATTGCCCTTACGTATCTCGTCCTGGCATGACCGTATGGCGGACTTATAGACTGCCTCGTCAGGGTAGCTTATGGTTGAGCTGAATGATAGAGGACATGAGCCCGATTCCGTATCGTCTAACGGTTCAGTAGTATTTAAGGACAGAAGTAAGTCTGTGACTGAGGAGACCCACGCACCATCGCTGTCTCGAATAGTCTGAACAGTTATGGTACTGGTCTGGTGGGAAATAACAATGCTTCGCTCCACGAGTACAAAGCTCAGATCAGCCCTGCACGGTCCACGTGTCTTTGGCTCTGATTTGATATCTATGGTATCAAGACATGCTTCATAGGTAATATAACCCATCAAACCACCCCAGAAGGGAATGCTTGAATATCCACCTACCGCCCGATGTTCGGTGATGAATGCCTGGAGGTAGTCGAATATGGATTCTCCAGAGTATTTCAGGTCAACGATCGAGGTAGTCCCACTGTTTCTCTGAATGACGTGATTTACGCTTGAATAGTATTCCAGTCTCAGAGAGTCGGGTGCTACAATGCCAACAATGCTGTGTGTACCGACTTCATCCCTTTGGTACATCTCTGAATCAAGGACAACTAGCTCTTTGTCTGTTGCTCCTAGTATCTTGCATATACTGGGTATCGTCATGCAACTGGCTTCTATCACTTGACTGGTGACTTGTCGGAACTCTTTTGGTGTCGTAGGTGGCGTAGGTAGAGTACACTCGATGTGATACCGTTTCGTGTCCCGATTGCCAAGATATTGGACTTTATCTAAGCCGATATCCTGAATGTCCTTCTGCATTGTTCTTCCAACCGCTTCAATATTGGGCCCACATGTAAAAGCTGTTGGGTTGATAACAGATATGGGTGCTGAACGTTTCCGATCTCGCCACACAAGTACTTCATGCCACCAATTGGTAACGATTGCCCTTGCACTAGCGGACGAGCAGATTGATTCCGGATGGAACTGGATGCCGTGGAAAGGCTTGGTCAAGTGAGCAACGGCCATCAGAATGGCCAGGGGGTTCTCCTTTGCGGAATAAGCGTTATCGTCTGCACAGTCCCACGCCACAGGGATCAAGCCGGATGAAGTCTTCGAAGGTTCCCAATACTCTAGATTATGGTAGCCGATATACTGCCCAAGCCTCACGGTAGGTTCCAGTGAGGCATGCAAAGAATGGTATTGGATTGTCTGTATCGCGTCGTGACCACGAAAGACGCTCTTCCCGCTGCAGCGGATGGTCCTCAATATGCCATGTCTTGGCTCCGGGAGCGGCTCAACGTTGCCACCAAATGTGTGAACGAGGCTCTGGAACCCAAGACAGATACCAAGAACAGGAACAAGATCATCGCCATCAAGCTTCCAGAGCTTGTCAAACCAACCAACGTCAGCACTATTCGCAGGGTGACCTGGACCGGGGCCAGCAACGACCGCTGAGAAGGCTTGGACGAAGGCCGGAAAGTCGTCGATAGTAGCATCGATTTTGATGACGGTAACACCTACATGTAATTCTGTCTCGAGAAGGGATATGATGTTGTTTGAGAAAGAATCGTAGGCGTCAATGAAAAGAATTCTGTGGGGTGCTGAGTTGGACATGATCTTGAACCTCGGGACCATTCATCGACAATTCCTAGGTATTTATGTTCTCACAAACATTACCAATGTGAAGATCGTCGTTTTAGAGAAGCTTGCGATACAAATGTGGTAGAGGAAAGACTGCTCAAATGACCATAATCGCAATCGCATGGAGCGATGGAGACCATTCTTTGCATGTTTACGCTGTTGTAGACAGACTGCATAATATTGCAGAAACCGTCAAGCCGCAGACAAAGGCTGCAACTTGGTTGAACACGATAGTGACCTATAAGATGGTTACTGAAGCGCATGTCTCAGAATGGCAAATTTTGCCTCAATACTCAGACCGACTAATCGTTAGCGCACTCATAACAACAATCTGCTACCACGAAAACACTAAGATTTTCTAAAATAAATACCTTACTTTATTGAGCATTAGTAGGCGACGTAGTGCTGACACCAAAGATGAACCGGCCTCAGCACTAGATCGGTGAGAAAACTTCCGTGGCCACAAAGTCAGATAATGATAGATGCAGGACGGTCATCCACGAAAGTATCTCGGGAATTTGACTCGCTAAATGTCAATGCTTAGAGACTCCTTGCATCGAGCAGTGCGTGAGTGATGGGATCGGATCGTTCGTTAAATGCTTATAGCGCATGAGGTTTCATATCAATAATAATATATCCTCGGCCTCAAGAATATGAGTGGTATGAGCAGACATGATACAAAATAAGTTGCCAATATCGCTAATTACGTCCGTTCATATTATAGAAACCCCTGATTCCAACCGAGCCCTCCGTATGAACGCCCGATGACCCTTGCGTAGAGTACGTGCAGGAGATGGTCTCAACGCATTTCATAAGGTCCTTGGTAGTGCTGTTGGTCATACGGCACCCCTGGATTTCCAGCAGTCCCCTCCACCTCTAACCTACCCGGCTGCTGCCCGTGAGGCACGCCAGGGTTACCCTGCGTGCCGTCCACCTCAGTCACCGTGGGCGAGTTTGCTTGCGTATAATACTTCTGCGCCGCACCTCCATCCGGTCTGGCGCTAGGAGCAGGTGGACTTAGGCCCATGGGTCGTTGTTCGCTAGGGTGTTGCGAAGAAACGATGGAGAATGGTCGAGAGTTAGCGTTACTCGGACTCGGAGTCGCGATGGGGGAGACGTGTGATTGAGCACCTTCGCTCTTTGGCGGGTCCGTAGGGCCGCCAAAGTAGCCTGCTTGAGTGGGTTGGTAGTTTGGTGAACCCTGATATTGAGGATCTTGTTGCGGAACGGATTGGTAGCCAGTTTGTTGCTGCTGCATTGGTGGAGGCGGATAGTTCGGTGGTTGATAGCCAGTCTGTTGCTGCTGCATTGGCGGAGGCTGATAGGTTGGTGGCGCGTGGGAAGCCATGGCCTGAGAGGCAGCGAGCCTCTTCCGCTTACGAGAGCGAAGGCAGAAGAACACAATCACCCCTGCTACGACACAAACGAGGAGACTGATTCCAGCGGCTATACCGCCGATCGCAGCGGCAGCCAGACCGTTGCTAGTGTAGTAGCTTGTACCGCTTGAGGTTGGGTATGTTTGGACTGGGCTTAAAGGGGAGCTGGCAGCCCCTGAGGCAGACCCGGCAACCGCGGTAGCTTTCGCATAAGAGAATGGATCCGTAGTGGGCGCAAGCGTAGATCCAATAGCAGTGACATAGTAGTCTGCGAGGAACTCGACGGATTCCGGCAGAACCATGGAGGTGGCCTGGCAATTGTAGAGATATGTTCCGCCGAAGAAGGAGTAGGTGCCACAGTATGGCAAGACTCCCGGACTAGACACGTCATGAAACGTTAGTAGGTGATTCCACCGGACATTGGGCGAAGAGGAGGTCTACCATTTCTTGATGCTGACATCCGCTTGGCATGCGCCGTTACATGTATCGCCGTAATTGGCACAGGTGGTAAACAGACCACTGCAGTCTCCATTCAAGCTCGGACAGCAGCCGATAGCATTGCCTCGATTGATGCAGGTTAGACCCAAGCCCGTGCTGCAGGAGAGGATGTCATCTGTACCCCAATGTCAGAAAGATTCGAAGCGACGGATCGAGCGTTCTTACTGGGAAGACCCTCGATCAGCCCGCACCACTCGTTGGGCGGGGGGTACATGAGAGCTTGCTGGCGCGGTTTGAGCTCCTTGGGTACGTCGTCGAGACCGGGGGCTTGGGTAGGACGTGGAGAGATGCCTGCGGTCGCCATGAGGCCCACGGGTGTCTCCATAGGCCCCACCCATGGCATGGCAAGACAAGGCTGGAGGCAGCGGAGAGCGAGAGCTAAGGTGATGAATCGAGACATGCTGCTATTCGAGCTTGATCACGAAGCTTGTAGACACCACTTCCACTGACGGTAGCTGGCTTGGAAGCGCACAGAGCGACGATGGAGGAGAGAAGGTGGACGGTCCATGGTCTGCAGACTGTATCCCCTCCCCACGGCTGGAGTGAGTCGGCTGGAGTGACCTTGGCGTGCCTGTGCTGCATCTCGACTGTTCTGATACATGAATTGGGTTTGGTGTCCGACGGACACGAGAAACCGCCTTGGCCTAATTTGGGGGCACATCTGCAACCATCTGCAAGGTCGGTTAGATCCCAGCTCGGCCGGCAAATCATGTCGAGCGGCTGCATGTTGGAGCAGTTGAGTCGAGCTTGTGCATAAGCTCTTTGGCCTCACTATCCGTACTTTAGTCTAGCCGAGGATATGTTTAAGATGCATCAATTATAGTACACGCTTGTTTATAATGTATCACCCTTCCCTGTCAGCGGGAAACCTTAGTTCTGGCACATCCCGAAGGCCCAATTTATTCAGCTTTCTAGCACTGTCGACCCTTACTGTCGCGAGTCTTGGTCGTCGTTGTCGTTCTTATTGCTATTGGCGAGACTTGTCGCGATATAATCGCATTAAGACTATTTCTTGACACAATATTAATAATTAGATTGACAATATCTTTGTAGACATGAACTACAATAAATTTGCGATAGAAAACAAGAGACATAATAAGCTTTGCAAACGACAGACGCGACATTGTGTGCAAAGCTAAATAAATTAAATCTGCGCGATATGTTAAAACCTTGTCTTAGTATTTAGATTTTATAGAATAATTATTGTAGCAATGCGACGCTTAACGCGACAATTTGTAGAAGTTAAAGTGCGACACTTAATAATGTGACGCATTATTGAGCGTCGCATTATTGAGCGTCGCATTCGTACAATAATTATTCTATAGAATCTAAGGACAAAATCTCGAAAATCTATTATTCTTAAAAATAAGATTTCGACGTTATGTTTGCTATGCGATAGAGTCTTAAGTATTACATTTTACATCAATTAGACTACGTTTGTCGCTAGATTTTAATAAGATTTATTAATCTATAATCAAGTTATATACTAATAGTATGTTGTACATGTGTGCTAGCATCAAAGCAAAAAAGCTTTTTTTCATTTTTAAGAATAACAGATTTTCGAGGTTTCGCCTTTAGATTTTATGCGAAAAAAAAGTTTTGCCATCTTATCGAATTCAGCTATTATCTTATTGGATTCAGCACTTGCAAGTGATACATAGTAATAATGCGAAATAATAAGTAAGCATAAGGTCTAAGATCTGAGGCAACCAAAACCAGGGTTTCCCGCTGATAGAGGAGAGTGATGCATCATAAACAAGCGTGTACTATAACTGATGCATCTTAAACATATCCTCAGCCTAGCCTGGCATCGGTGTCCCTACTCAGCCGCTCGGAATCGCAAAATCGCGATGTCGACGTTGTGTAACTAGTACTCTTACATCTCAGCACAAATCAAACCACGATGCACGGAGACACTCATTACTTGTAAGAATGGTAGATGTGAATCTGCCAGCTGCACAGCTAAAGTAGCCGTATCACCTCACCGTCCTCCCGTCCATCAAATTACTCCACCATCACAACCCTCCTCTCACCATGCCCCAACCCTCCCCCTCCTCCCCGCAACGACGTCCCCTCTCAGCCCGCAAGCTCGACATCTTCCACATAATCTTCCTCTCCTTCATCGTCTTCCTCGCCCTAAGTATCCCCATCCCTCCCCCACCTTCCCATCCAACAACTTAACCCCTCCCCAGCCATCGACCTAATCCCCCTCTACCCGATCTCGCTATGGCCCTACACATCATTTTTCTACGAATACTTCCGCACCACCTACAACGACCCGCTCTACGTCAAGGATCCACCCTTCTTCCGTCTCTACACTATTGTTGAAGCCGTTTATACCGTGCCGATGTGCTTGTGGTCCATCAGGGGCTTGATTCAAGACGACAAAAAGACACCCCTTCATCTATTAGTGCTAGCTACACACCTCTTGTCATCGACGGCTGTGTGTTTCGTGGAGGTGTTAGGCGCGCAGGACTGGCCTAGGGAGGTTGTGAATAAGAATCTGCCGGGGTATGTGGGGTTCGGGACTGTTGGTATGTTTCCCGTTTCTCAATCTTTGACTAAGCGTAAAGCGCGGTGGCTAATCTTATTGCAGTGGTGGTTTTGTGGGTTGATATGTTCTTGCGCGTAAGGAGTAGCATGGGTGGAAAAGTGAAGATCGGCTGAGAGGGGACTGTTACATGGTGTGTAGCAACTGTTTTCCGGGTTGGCGTTGGCGCTGTACTGGTCAAATGGCATAACGTCAACTCGTCAAGACGGATATGCAGTGGGTATGAGGGCAGAAGTGTCACCCAGGTTGCATCATGGAGATCAATGACTAGCATGGATATGGGGAAGAAATATCTTCGGTTGACTAAACTACCTGCTCTGTGGGGTATCGCAACCGACAAAACAACCACGCTGTGTGGGGTATCTCGCAGCCCCCAACACCGAAAAGACCCAACAAAGGAAACCGCCCATCCGTCAACTCGCCTCTCCGTAGACGAAGAACTTCTCGCGAATATCGAAGAGCGAGCCCAGGTCCTGTTCCTGGCGTTTGACCCGGATCGATTTCCAGGCGTTGCCGTTGACGTTTCCGCTGAACTTGCTATCCAAGGCAACGATTTTCTCCTCCAAGGAGGCCAGGGAAGTGACGGAGACTGGGATGTAGTCCTCCACGTCGGAGGGGATTGACGAGATGGCGGAATCGCTGGCTGGGGAGGCTGGTGCTTCCGAAAGCGACAGTTCGGCAATAGGTGTTTCTGTCTTGAGCTTCCCGCCGGCAGTGAGGTCCTCCTTGAGGCGACGAGCGTATTTCGCAGTGCCTGGCGGGATGGCGAAGGTTAGGGTCTCGCCCTCGAGCTCCGTAAGCTGTGTCAAGAATTAGTAGGTTGTTTCTCTGAGATTCCGGGCAACCGCTTCTGCGTATGCATACCTTGAAATCTTTCTCCACCAGGACCTTCTTCTTGCCCTGCCCAAATACCCTCGAATAGCTCCACATATCCCCGACCTTGCAGAGATCCGCCTCGATCAAGCGATTCAACTTGACGGTCGAGCTCTGTCCCGCCAACGCCTTCGAATCGACCTTCTGCTTCTGGCCCCAGAACTCCTCAAATTGTTCCTCCTTCCACTGATCGAATTTCCCCTGAGCACGTTCTTCCATCGCGGCATCGGCTTCGGCGAGCCAAGTGGGATCATAGCGGCCGGTTCCAAGATCAAGCTGGTATTGGCGCACGGCGGAGCGGAAGTCGGTGTTGTAGCGCACGAAGTCCTCGGGGAGCTGCCCGTCCGCGGTGAGGTTGATGTGGTCCGGCAGGAGGTCGGCGATCTCCTTCTTGTCTTCGGCGGTGAGGAGAGCCTGGAACTCGGGCTTGGAGAATTCGGCCTGTGAAGCGTTAGCCGGGGGAGTGAGAGAAAGCAGTTGGCTCTGGTGCGATGCAACGTGAGAGGGAATTTACGATGAGGTCCATGATCGAGAAGGCAGATTTGGGATCAGTAGTGAGGTATTCAACCATATCCTCCCACTCGCTATCACCGTCGTCTGTGATAGCAAGCTCGTCCTCACTTCCTTTGCCTTTGGCCGCTTTGGCCCCCGCTTTGCCCTTCGCTTTGGCCTTTGGCTGACGCTTGTTAGGCTTTGGCTTAGGCTCATCGAAATCATCCATGTCGTCATCACCATCTGAGCTCTCGGACCCTGCCTGTACCTTAGCCGTCGGCTTGATCTTGCGCTTCGGCTTTGTCATTTTGACGGATTTATAGTAGAAGATAAGAAGGATGATGGCGACCCCCCATGTGATAGCAATGATCTTCTGGTGGGTCCAATTGATGTACGGCTCTGACCCTGTTGTTGTCGAAGGCGCAGAGGTAGGCGCGATCACCAAGGCGAAAGTCGCAGTTTTCGTGACCGGCGGAAGACGAAAAATAACCAGGCGAGCTGGAGTTGTTGTTCCAGTTGTTGTTCCAGTTGCTGGATGATACGGGAAGGTGGGTGGCATTTCGCCGATGATTAGCCGCGAGGCGTCTTGGATAATGATTCTGAGTGATTTGTGTGGCTCGCTTAGCCTCGTGGAAACGGAAACTAGTTTAGTGGCAGCTGCAAGCTAGTATGTCTTGGCAGACAGGTGGTAGGGCTGACAGGGGCAGCTATGAGCTTATTTCACCTGAGGGAACAGCATTTCTTTCAGAGACAGTGCATGCACACCACCACAGATCTGCACACTTGACTACTATTACAGCTTCACGCATATACAGGATCGACACATTTGAGCTTAGGCACAGACAGCAGCTTCTTCGCAGATCAACTTTTCGTCTCGCAAAGACCTGAGAAGCCCCTCGGGGTAGATTCGTATTGGAATATTGTACGATCCGTCAGAACTGGCGACATGGTCAAGTCTACGCAGATAGCCAGGATTGATGGTGGCGACTCTCTGCAGCAAGCTGAGGACCGTTGCTAAGTGTTTTGTAGGCTTGATGCTCGCGGCCTCGGTCGACGACGAGCAGGTACATAAGAGACCCACCATATATCCTTCCGAGCTGCCATCCAGATATTTATTGCATGGAGTAGTCAGAAGCCGAGCTTTCGGAGCCCAAGTCAAATGCAAAGATGGTCGTACGGCGGCTGAACAGGGACTCGGAGCCTCAAGCCAGCATAGAAGGAGACCGATACACCATCCAGTATGTCCCGGCACCCAATCTCCACCTTCATTACACTCTTCTACTACGCCTCCGCATGGCCATACTATGCCATCCGCAATGTCTGGAAGTTGCCCCACTCCACCACTTTGCTGACAGAGTGCCCTTAGCTACCTCCTCCAATCTTCTCTCATCTTTCTCACAATCTGCGACCGCTCCTACCCTCGCAAGCTAGCCTTCACTTACCTATCCGATCTCGCCACTGAATTTACAACCACCTATCCCTCGTCTGCCTACATGTCCCCCTCCTGCCGCCCTTATGCGTTTGTGGAGTTCGACACCTTCATCCAGCGCACCAAGAAAACCTATCAAGATTCCCGTGCCACCCAAAACCTCGACAAGCTTAATGACGAGCTGAGGGATGTGACGAAGGTGATGACGAAGAATATCGAGGACTTACTGTACAGGGGGGATAGTCTGGAGAGGATGGGGGAAATGAGCGGCCGATTGAGGGAGGATAGCAGGAAGTATCGGAAGGCGGCAGTCAGGATCAACTGGGAATTATTGCTGAAGCAGTACGGGCCGTTCGTGGGGGTGGCGGTCATTGTGCTTGTATTCTTGGCGTGGAGATTTCTCTAGGGATTGAGGGAATCCTTATATACCCTGGAGGAGCAGGACGGCTCTGGGCATGAATGGACACGAGTAGATGGTCTTGAAGCAGAATGATGCTCTGTGCGCTTTAAGTGCTCACAGTGGCTGCATTGGCGGCGTCATCTACTACTATCAGATTACTTTAACATGCAGTTCAACGACCCTTTGTCAGTAACACATGCAGAGAGTCAGCAGCCCATCGTGTCATTCTGACTGCAGGGCTTTTCGTCAGGTTACAAGCACCTATACTAAAGCAACGGCATACTTGGGATCGATGTCCTCGGACTGCGCTATCTCCGAAATCCGAAGACTGCAATTGAGAAAAACAGCGTGAAAAAGAGCCGATGTTCACTACCTTACCATCTGCCTGCACTCACTCCCACCGATCGCCATTCCACCGTCTCCTTGCTTTATCAAGAAAACTGCCAGTCCAGCCAGGATTTATGGGCAGCTCAACATTGCTACTTAGTGATTTTGTCAATGAGTTTGGTCTCCAACAAAGTAACATCATTGATAGTAGGCTGCCATCCCCATATATCATTAAACTTGCGGTTTGCCTCTTCCGCAATCTTGATCACCTCATCTTCCGCATGGGCACGATAAACATCTTTCTCAAAGTTTTCGTAGTAGAGGTCTAGGTAATTGTCCGCTATTGGTGCTGACTGAGCCATTGACTTGGAGCCTATCGATGCTCCATAACTTGCATGGAGTGGATCTTCAAGGCTTGTGCTGGCTTTGTTGCGTTTGCCCTCTGCACTGCTCTTTCCATTTATCCTGGCTGCCAAGACGTTGAGGTCGGTCTGGGACTCTGCGTCTTCACGACCATCGAGGTGGTCATAGAAGGACTCTAGAAATCTCTCAAATTCCCCTTTCTTCCTTACACTTGTCCTTCGCGGCTCGCGTCGGTTGGAAAGCAACTTGTAGGTATGGCTAAGTAACTGCTGACGTTCTTTCTTGGTCCTCTGCTTCGGAGGGTCGACCCTTGTGGCCCGAGAGAAATCGACCGCTATTTGTGCTGGGTCTGTAATTGGTTTGGGATGCTGACGTTCTTCCTCGGTCGTCTGCTTCGGAGGGTCGAATCTAGTGGCCCGAGAGAAATTCATCGCTATTTGTGCTGGGTCTGTGATTGGTTTGGGATCTTGACTCTGTTCCTTGATTGTTGTTCCGCTTTCTTCCTGATTCGCTGCTCCCTCGACCGGAGTCTCCTTTGCCTTAGCTGATTCTTTCAGGACCTCAAGCAATTTGCGAAGGCGTTCTACAGTGCTCGGCGATAGTCTTCTCCGCATCGTCATGTACCACAAGACCCTAACTTCGTCCTCTAAAGCTCCACCCTTTCGGTAGGTCACACATAACTCCCAGAGGTGGTTCCAGGCCTCCGGAAGCGCGACCGTCCAGGCGTGGGCGTTCGCACGTTTCAACGCATACATGTAGTCGATGTTCTCCTGAACGACCTCTAACCCCTTAAAGGGGTTCGGAGACATGTCGACTATGTCCTCTGGCACGATCAATTCGTCCGCAAGGGGGTCTAGAACGCCAAGGACCCTCTCGCAGTAGCCTTTCGAGTGGTTTAGATTCAACGAGTTGCTAATCTTCAGACAGACCGTGTCCAGAACCGTCAAGTGGGAGTCAGTGACACCGGTCAAGGCGAGCATCTTGCACGCCGCCCGCTCCATGTCCCTCTGCGTTCTAACCGCTTCCTCGACCTCCGCGAAGACCCCGACCAAGGCTATCGCGCTCCCGGGCACACCGGTGTTGTGCGCTGTCTTCTTTTCGCGAAGATCTTCCATCTTTCGGGCGACGACGTAGCGGTGCTTGGCCATGGCTTTAGAGAACTTCTCGAAATCCCTTTTCCTCGTATCTTTTGCGTGCTTCAGAACGATGACGATTTCCTTGCCTATCTTCATGTCAACCTGGGTAGCCAAAGCTACATCGGCTAGTGAACTGGAGGAGAGGGCGACCAGATGCTCGATGCGGATTCGGTAGTGCATCTTGAGCTCTCCGCAAGTCATCAGTTCTGGCTCGGACTCGAAACTCTCATCATCTGATAGGTCAGCCATGCTTACTGAGGAGTCTTCTTGCCTATTTTCGAGACACGTCTAGCATCGGATCGAAGTAATAGAGTGCTTAGAAGTCCTTGTGTATTTCTGATGCTGTAGCTAATGGAGTGGATGAAATTTTGTTGATGAGAATAACATTGCACGGCATCGGATGGAAGCAAATAGACCTTGTTGATCGCATTGCTTTTCCACTTCACTCCGGCGCGTCGTAAACAACGCTAATGAACAGTGAATTTGGAGGATGACGCCATGTCAGATACATCACCGACCAACACAACTGCAGGCTTGAGTGTTGCCTTCACTATGCTTGAAACAGACCGCATATTCACAAGATAATCCAGAGATGCAAACCGAAGGCTTTCTGTACATATAGACATTCGCAACACCCACCAACTCCTGGCCTGGCCACCGGATCCGCTCACATCCTAGAAATCCTGCTCCTCCTGGAAAAACAGAGTGAAGCTTATGATGGTCCCGTAGATAAGCACACCTCCGATGATCGACATCGCCATGGCCGGGACTGCAATATGCCCAGTATGCGCAAGCAGGACCGGGAGTGCTACAGATATCACCACCGTCAGCCCAAGCACCCACAGGGTACGATGATAGCACATAGATCTTCGATCAAGAGAGACCGCATCCTCATGGCCACAATGCATCAAAACAAAGAAAGAGTGGAGAAGGCAACATACCAACCCCCATAACGACCAGAAACGCCGTGCAAAACCGCCCAAAATCCACCACCGCGCTCCCTGTGCTCTCCATGAAATCATCGGGGTTCGAGCACCGTCCGCATATCCAATTCGGTAGAGGGGCGAGGATGTAGGTAGCTACGACAAGGAGGGGCAGGTACTGATGCCAGAGGGCGCAGGAGAGGATGACGAGGAGGAAGCCGATGGCGAGGATCTGTGTATTTAGGTTAGCACTGGTACAGACGCCTTGGATACGGTGGGAAGAGATTACGAAGGAGAGAGCGATTATGGTTTTCAGGCCTGCGGCCATGGCTGTACTGTTAGTTGCTGTCGGCGCTTTGAAGTCTGGTTGTGGAGAGTCGCATGCGCGATGGATGTTGGGTATTGCAAAACGTGGATTCGTGAAAGCCGTAAGAGTCTAGGCTGATTAATATAGAGAGAGCCTGGCTTGCTTGCTTGGTGGAGTATACGGGTAGGGATTGATAGCAGGACAGGGTATCGTCGATGTTGCTGACGCCTGGCATTCAATTGCAGCCCGGAAGGCTGGAGGGCGGCTCTTTGCCGCGACAGGGGTCCAGCTCGGACCCCTGCAGCTTCACGTTGCCCATCATCTGCCTGAGAGCTTTCCACATCTGCTTCCTCACTCTCCCACATCTCCACTCTCTGAGGGATTTCTTCTATCCTATTCAGGATGTTTAGAAATAATTATGACAACGATGCCGTCACCTTGTAAGCCGTAATTCACGGACGCTGCATCTACGCTCACAATTCCACAGCTCACCCCAAGGCCGCATCTTCCAAGTCGAATACGCCCAAGAAGCCGTAAAGCAAGGCTCGGTAGTCGTCGGCATAGTCAGCCGAACACATGCCGTTCTCATGGCCGTAAAAGTACTTCTCACTCAGCACTACCAACCCTCTTCTCTCCAGAACTCAAGCTTACATCTTCCCTCTCCAGCGCAACGCCGAAGAACTCTCCTCCTACCAGAAAAAAGTCATCGAGCTCGACTCACACTTCGGGCTCGCCCTCGCCGGCCTCGCCTCCGACGCCCGCGTCCTCTCCAACTTCATGAAGCAGCAAGCCCTTGCCTCGAAGATGACCTACGGCCGGCCCATCCCCCTCGAACGCATCGTCAACCAGATCGCCGACCGCGCGCAGTGGAACACGCAGATGGCTGGGAAGCGCCCGTATGGCGTGGGCTTACTGGTAGCCGGTGTGGACGAGACGGGCCCACACCTGTTTGAGTTCTCACCGAGTGGAATGACGCAGGAGATGGTGGCGTGTGCGATCGGTGCGAGGAGCCAGATGGCGAGGACGTATTTGGAACGGCATTTAGAGGAGTTTGGGGGGGCGAGTAGGGAGGAGCTGATCAAGCATGGGCTGAGGGCGTTGAAGGAGAGTTTGGCGCAGGATAAGGAGTTGACGGTGGAGAACACGAGTGTCGGGGTTGTGGGCAGGGCGGAGGGGGCCAAGAGGAAGGTGGAGAGCTTTAGGCTGTACGATGGGCCGGAGGTGAGTGCGTTGCTGGATACGAGATTGGAGAGTACGGATGCACCGACGGAGGGGGGGAATGCGCCGGAGGCGGCGGCGGCGACGCAGGGGGATTCGATGGATGTCGACTCATAGCTGTTTTAACATACAGCAGGTTCTCTGGTCTCACAAATCTCTCTCCTATGCCTTGGTGCCTCAAGTCAGGCCCTGTATTTGCGTGCCACACGTAGAAACATGCCTGCCACATTATAGAAGCAAAATGCTACGAACATGTTGTCTGCGTTCGTAGCCGATGTTTAAACTTTTCAATTCTGAAGACGTACTTGGTAGGTTCACGGATATAGCTATCGAATCTGGAGAATTGACTTGAACTCCACGCCAAGAACTCCGAACCGTTCTGCACACGCCGAGTAGATCCACACCACTTGCTCCCAGCATCTCAGACCTTCCTAGTATACCTGTCTTCAATCTCTCCCTCCCACTCCCTTCCCACCATGCCCTCCGAGCCGACCCCTCCCGACCCCAGAACCACCTCAACCCCTGCCACCAACGGCTCATTAACTTCCGGCCCCGTCATCTGCGTCTTGTATGCCTCCCTACCTATTCTTCCCCTCCCCTCTTCCCTAATTAATCTCCCCCCAGCTGCGGTTCCTCCACCGGCACCTCCCCCGCCCATCTCGCCGCCGCCCACTCCCTCGCCCAAGTCCTGCACACCCACAACGCCACTCTAATCTACGGCGGCGGCACCACCGGCCTCATGGGCGCCATCGCCCGCACGCTCGTCTCCCTCTCCGGCCCCACCTCCGTCCACGGCATCATCCCCGCCGCCCTCCTCGTCCACGAGCACCACGATAGCTCCCCCAATGGCTCCCCTAACTCCACCATCTTCGGGCGCACAACAATCGTGCAGACCATGCACGAGCGCAAGAGCCTGATGGCCCAGCTCGTAAAGCAGGGGGGACCGGGCAGCGGGTTCATAGCGCTATCAGGCGGGTATGGCACGATGGAGGAGCTGATGGAGATGGTGACGTGGAATCAGCTGGGGCTTCATGATCGGGGGGTGGTAGTGTACAATGTGGACGGGTATTGGGATGGGTTGATGGGGTGGATAGGGAGGGCGGTGGAGGGGGGGTTTGTGGCGGAGGGGAATAGGGGGATATTGGTGGAGGCGGGGAGTGCGGAGGAGGCGGTGAGGTGTTTGGGCGGGTATAGGGTTAGTGAAGAAAGGATGAGGTTGGATTGGGGGGATAAGTGAGGGGGAGGGCGGGGGGAGGGAGTGGTTGCTGGGTGGGTCCGGGGTGGAGCATGCTTGATTAAATGCATAGCGAGGCGTATATCATAAGTGATATTTGGGTAGACATAGAGCATTTCGACCGCGGAGGCTCTTGCATACTTGTGCAATGCTTCGGCAGAGTGCTAACCCGGGTTTACTGGAAGACAAGTAAATCAATGACGATGAATTGAACATACAGCGATAACCCGATGCCACGGCAGTACAACCAAAAAGATGCGCCAAGTATCCTAAGCATTTCCGCATGTGCCAGCGACTCTGCCAAGATCTGATCCTTTACTTCTCCATTGTACTCCATACCTTAATCCACTCCGGGACTACTTGTAGTCTACAAGCCGCTACTGCTATGTCGCAAGTAGCAAGGACTGGCAACAATGCGCAGCAGGAGTCGTCCACAACCGTAAGACCTGGTCATACTCAATGGTCTTCGCCAGTACTACTGTTCCAATGCTGACATTTGATAGTCCACGTTCAAGAGCGTCATCCAGGGCGTCGGAATCTTCCTGCTCGCACAATTTGTTGTGACGCAATTCATTAGCAAGGGCAAGCAAACTGCGGATACACCAGGCGCAGGAGCTACGATTCCTACATACGGTGACCGGCACGACGTCTCCTCAAGCGCAGAATACAACCCGATACCGCAGAATATAGCGCCAATATGGCCAACGAACAGTACCATCGACTTGAGCATCTATGTCTCTCCTTCGGTGGCGATGCCTGCTTTCAAGTCTGTGAAGTCAGAAACCTTGGTGCTAGAGGAGAAGGGCTTCACTATTGGGGACTGGAAGGAGAACCGAGAGATCGAGACCAGCTTTACAGTTTCGAAGGAAGTCCAGAACAACGGTACTCTATGGGCGCACTTCTACGTTGCTTTGCAAGGTGCTGCATTAGACCCTACTGCGAGGGACTACGATGTGGCCAAAGCCTACCACTTCTCTCGCCCCCTCAACCATGTCTTGCCGAAAAAGAAGATCCACAAGACCAAGAATCTGCTAGCTGGTTCCGAGGATGTCGCTATGAAAGAGCCAGATCAAGGGCCGATCTTCGCTTCTTACTACCACCCTAATTTCACCTTATCGTTCATACCGGACTCGGGAGTCATGGGCTACACCACCATCAACCAGGCGCTTCGACAGTATGTAGTCTTGGAGGGTACAGGCGCTCGAGATGCTTCTGGGCAGCATAGCTGGTACTACCCAATACTATTCCCGAACACCTTCTGGCAGCTTAGAGATCATATGACCGAGCTCAACAACACTGTGACAAGGCTACCGTTGCATATCAAGCTTAACAATCTAGCCAACTGGAAGTTCAACCTCTATGCCACTATGGACGACAGTGTCAAGCAGACGCAGAGGAACGCCGCTACAGGTACTGGACCAATGCCAGCAGCCGGTGATGGCAGTGAGTTCGAGGAGTTCAAGCGGGTGCTGGTCGACACCAACATCTATCTTCTCTCCACAACGGCTTTTGTCAGCATCCTACACATGATCTTCGAAGGTCTGGCTTTCAAAAGTGATATCGTAAGTCTCTCTACCGTCATCTTGCAAGAATTTTCACCCTGATCTTTCTCCAGTCACATTGGCGCCACAAGAAGGACAACGTCGGCATCTCTGTCCGCACGATCCTCGCCAATGTCTTTATGCAAACCGTCATCTTCCTTTACTTGATGGACAACAGCGACGGTACCTCCTGGATGATTCTCCTCGGTCAAGGAATGGGTATCCTCCTGGAAGCCTGGAAAATCACAAAAATGGTCGATGTCCGTGTTCGGCCCGCCGAGGCAGGATCTTGGCTTCCTTACAAAGTGACCTTCGAGGACAAGCACAAGCTCTCGGAGACGGAGCAAAAGACGCAGGAATACGATCAAATCGCCTTCAAGTACTTGTATATGGTTGCTGTGCCGCTACTGGGCGCATACGCCGTCTATAGTCTTGTTTATGACAGCCACAAAAGCTGGTATAGCTACGTGATTACCACGCTGGTGGGCAGTGTGTACGCATACGGCTTCTTGATGATGGTTCCGAGCTTGTACATCAATTACCGCCTCAAGGTATGGATCACCCCTACCTTCCCGCCTTCTCATACTGCTCTATCTCATGATTCCACTACCAAAACCTTTTCATTTCTCCTGCTCGAAGGGATGCTAACACCACTCCTCAGTCCGTCGCACACATGCCCGCCCGCGCCATGACCTACAAATTCCTCAACACCTTCATTGACGACCTCTTCGCCTTCACCATCAAGATGCCCACATTGCATCGTCTCGCTACTCTACGCGACGATGTCATCTTCTTTGTATACCTATATCAAAGCTATGCCTATAAGGTGGACTACACGCGGGTCAACGAGTTCGGGCAGGGAGGCGACGACGAGGGAGTAGAGGAGAAGCTGGCGGCGAAACCCCTGTCGGCACCGCCAGATGCGAAGGTTGAGAAAGCAGGGAAGGCGAGCGGGGCGGAGAAGAAAGGAGAAGCGAAGAAGAGGAAGTAGGCTGGAATGTTGGGGATTTGAAGGCTATCGCTTCTGTGAACATATTTGTTCTTTCCCAATATATGACATGAGCATCGCTGCCGATGATTTCTCACTTCGAGTAACAGGTGGGTCAGAGGCAACTAAAATATATTGCCCATATAGTGGAGCGTTGCTCCTACTGAATATCCCTAGCTCGCTTGAAAGTGATTGGTAAAGACTGTGTCGTAGGATATCTCCTATCTAGAAGCCAATAGAGGAAGATCAAGAGCAGCAGCTGCCGAGCCTGCATGAAAAGGATATGACCAGTTCAATGCGTCAAAGCTTGATGAACCTTGATGACCCTTCATCCCCGAGAGATTCTGGCAGAGTATCTCTAGAGACTAGAAGTGTGCAGCGTTTCCAGCGCTTATCTTGGCGCTTGTCGCGGCTATGTAATGTCCGTCCATGCATGACTTGATTCGATATCGCACTGCTCTCGTTACCTTATTAAAGACTGTATTCCGTATATGGTTACAGGTACAACAGAGAGGGTGTGCTGCTCATCCTAGATACCAGTATGACGGTCTGAAAACTATGACGTCGTCTCCCACGGCGTCTATCCCACAGTTCCCAAATCATGCCGGACCAAGAGTCTGGTTCATCACCTCAGCGTCCTCCCCAAATGGCCTAGCTGTTGCCCAAGAGCTTTTGAAACATGGCGACTTAGTTGTCGCGGGCGATGACACAAGACTAACAGCTCCTGAGGACGAGCCAAAACGCGAGGCATTGCTATCACTTTGGGACTATGCCGAAACCCAGAGATGGGAAGAGAGGCTGAGGAAAGTAAGGATTGATGCGAGGTAGGTTAGTTCCTTCCGGGCGACAGATCGTTGTTGGAACTACTAGAAGGTCTCTTCGCTGAGCAGAATGAGCAGAAACCTTGGGCAATGTCAGGCGGCCGTTGCGAGAGCCATCAACATATTCGGCAGGATTGATGTCCTGTTCTGCTGCTCCAGCGAAGGTGCTGGCTCATTCTTGATAAGATCGATGTCAGGTCTCGATACTGACGTTCGATATAAGCGGTTATTGGAGCAGTCGAAGAGCTGGGCGTTTCCCAAGTGACCCAAACCTTGACGCGGAACCAATTCGACACCAACTTCTTCGGACCTGTCAATGTCATCAAAGCCGTACTGCCTTTCATGAGAGCGAAAGGGTCTGGTCATATCATAGTCCTGGCCAGTATCAGTATGTCAAAGAAGCTGCCATTTTGTGAATGATGACTGAGAGCAGCTTTAGCGGGCCATCTCGGAACTCCCGGGTTGGGGATGTATTGCGCTTCCGGATGGGCTCTCGAAGGATTCTGCGATGTTGGTATCCTTGGTGCTTGCATAGCGCTGCTGATGTCTGCTAGAGTCTCGCCTACGAAGTTGCTCCCTTCAACATCAAGATGACCATCATCCAGACCCACATGGAAGTCAATGTTCTGACTAACATGATTAACGCTGCTCCAGAGCTTCCCCAGTACACTCCAGAGAGTAATCCTGCACCGTTGTGTCGAAGCATCATCGGGAACCTTCTGGACCGGATAGAGTATCGCGACGGCACAGCAAACGGGGAACAGAGCCAGTCTAAGCTATCTTCGAGTGGGACAGTATCCTTGTATCCACAGCTTCCGCCACAGATGACTTCGGCAATGCTGGCTGAAACTGTCCACGCGATCACGGCCATTGGAGGCCATGAGAATCCGCCAGCTAGGCACATTGTAGGGCACGAAGCAGTGGCGAGTGTCAAAGAGAAGCTTAAGACGGTGAGTGAGGAGCTCGAAGACTTTGTGGAGGTCAGTACCGCTGTCGATATCGACGGTGAGGAGGGTGCTACGCCAGAAATGGGGCCAAACGGCCTACAGTGATAGGTCCCGAACAAAGCTTTTGCGGGCTTTCCATCACACCAGGAAGCAGAAGAAATAAGTTCCCCAAGTCTTCAGCGCTTCTGAGAATACTTCTTCCTTCCTTCGAGAAACACATGATTCTGATAGCCTTTCAGCTCTGGATATTGACGAAAACACGTTGTCACGCGTTTCCGTTGGATCTGTTTCCCAAACTCGCTATTCAGACATGCTATGATTTTCCATTGTCTGTTATATTATATATCCTACCCTACACGCATAACAAATACCATCTCGCTGTGTGCGTCTATTTACTTGTTTGTAATCTCCCGGGCCAAACCCTTTCCAAAGCACAGGGCTGTCACCGCGGCAATGAGCTGGCTCCGGAACATTCTCCCTGTGAGGTATCACTCCCCATCACATCTAATTTTCTTCCCTCCCTTCTACCTCAACATCATAACAACTACCACATCTTGCACGCCTAAATGCTGGTAAGCCACCTATCTCCTTGACTCCTTCCCGTATTAACACCGCGTCGTGTTTCCAGCAAGCACCATGTCGTCAAGCACCGATCCCTCGATCGCCCTCACCCCTCTATGCGAACTTCAACCTGGTAAGCAAGCCCCATCCCTCATCAACCCGTTCATCCCCACACCACCACTAAAATATCCCCTTCCCCCGTAGCTCTACCTCCGCACGCCACCCTCCTCCAGACCGCCACCGCGACGCCTGTGTCGACGCCGCAGCCGAAGCCATGGGCGCTCTCCACAGCCTATTTGACCCCGCTGTCCACGCCTTTTGCGGGACCGCCGACGGCCACGACGCGATGGCGCTGCAAGTTCAGGTCATGGTCGCGCTTAGGATGCTTAGCGCTGCGGAGAAGAAGGTCGGGAAGGAGGGGAGGCGGCGCGAGAGGAAGTGGGGAGCGAAGATGGTGGCGAGGGAGGAGGGGCGGAAGGGGGAGATTAGTGAGAGTGAGTACACCAACCTTTCTGCCCTCATGCGAGCGTTCGAGGGCCCTGGAGCGAGTCTCAGAGGCAAAGTGTGTTCGCTCTAGGCTTCGCACACTCCGACGCACAGACGCATCGCTGACTCCCAAAATTCGCAGTGGCTTCGATTGCAGACAGCGGTGGAGGGCCGGTGATGCTGCTGCTTGACAAGTCCGAGAAGCAGTTCGTGGAGGCGTTCAATTGGGAGACGGGAGAGGAGAAGGCGAAGGGGCTTGTGGAGAGGGTCGACAAGTGGGTCGCGGTTAAAGGGTGGATCTTGTTATATGAGGACGAAGCTGTGGCAATGAGTGCTTAGGGCGGTGCATAGCAGCGATGATATGGTCGTGCATGGAAGAGCAGGTCTACGGGCTCACTACTCATCGAACTAAGAGTCTAGACTCAGCAACAAGCTGTGAATCATAAGGAACATCTCACGCATCCCACCTACCCTTCGTGCATTGCATAGTTCAGCACCTCTCTCTGTCATGCTCACCGTCACTTAATCCAAACTATCATCCAACTCTCCCAACATCGCTCCTAGATATGTCCCATCGCCGTGCCTGACGTAAGGTCGTACTGTATAACCCAATCCATGGCCAGTCTCCTACTTCTCCGTCTCAACGGGGGTGGAATTACCGACTATGAAGAATTCATTATCATAAGACTCCAGGCTAGAACTTAGACGTATCGTGCATCTATATACACAATCACTGCGTCAGGCTGCCATCAGGCTCTACCGTCCCGCCACTCCCCATCCGCAAGGTCCAAACCATGCAACCATCCCCTCCCCACGACGAACGCAGCGAAAGGCCTGACAATGATGGCCGATCCTGATGCCTAAACATAAATATCAACCTGCTTTCCCCCTTCCCAACAAACACAGTGAGCCCGTAGTCCAAACCCCCTTCCACGACCCCAAACCCACGGTCACCATCCCCCAAGCCCATATTCCAATCCCCACGCAACCGACAAAGACCCAAACTCTGCGTCTGCCTTCCCAAGCCCAAAGAATCGAGAAGAAAACATCATTTCCATTAGTAAAATAGACTGCTCGCTTCCACCTACCTCACTCGCCCACACGCGTAAACTCTAGAAACGGGCTGGAAAGCTATGGATGGAGAGGCAGAGAAAGAAATTGAGTTGCATGTCTCTTCGCTCGCAGTTTTCTTCGATGTCGATGCATATCGTTTGGAAGCTTTAGTTAGGTTTGGTTGGACGCTTAGATGAGTGGCTAGATGTATGCTTTTTTGGTGGGGGGGGGGGGGGGGTGGGCTCGCTCCCCGCTTGTAAAACGTGGGTTTGGGATAGTAGAAGTGGTTTTGGAAAAGTTGAAGGTACTTTAGCCAAGGCTCCCTAAATACATGTGCTTTGCACGACGCCTGCTTAGCATCTAAGTAGCCAGACCGTTTCGTAATCCTTCGAAGGGAAATTATTCTTGGCGAACGTTGCGATGGCAATGCTACCGATGGACTCGACACTGTAGCGCCAGCGATTGCGTTTGTGACGTTTCTGCGACTGAATATCCTAAGATCGAAGAGTCCATTATTGCAGGCTTTGTAAAGCCGATCTGGGCAGTTCCCTTTGTTAAACCCCTTGCTTTTCGTTCGTGATATCAGGGTTTGGAAAGATTGCTGAAACAAATCACAGCGATAGGCCAACCAACACCGAATTCTTTATAGAATGGCATTCGTGGATGTGCAGCACAGAAAACGCTTTTTCACCTTATACTCTGCTCACCTCCGCTCGTATTGACTCACTCCATTGCCGGCCCGAAACAGGGGCCAATATCATGCTTGTTACAGTTCTGCCGGCGAAAATATTTAAAGCTGAATTTGCCAGGCGGTGACCACGGTATATGCTGCATATGGATCTGGAAAAACCGCTCGGCTGGCGCTTCTTCTTCTAGGTGGTGCGGAGCTTGGTTCCGATTGGATACTGTAGCGTTGGAGTCCGGACTGGATAGGAGAGCAGGCCAAGATCTTAGCATAGTAATTGGGACTTTCATTAGGTGCGGTAGCTCGGCGACTTGAGGTCTTGCCCCATTTCTGAACTGGGAAAGAAGATTGTATACATCGTTCATTTCATCAGCCTGCCAAGCAGGTATCAATGATGCTGACAGGGCCCCTTCATCTATCGATCCGAGGCTGTCCAGATTAATCGACTGCCAGGACCAAACGCGATGTGGCCCTTCCCTCCTCCGCAAATCGTACACCTGATCGCCATCATTGGCGCGAGATTGGGTGATTTCAAGAAGATCGAAGTGTAATTGCAAGCGCCACAGGGCTCGATGAACTGGGAGTTCCTCGATCCACGAAGGCTCACTGCACCTCAACGACACACAAGGTCGACCCGCCGGTAGCACCCTCGGGTGTTTTCTCGGGCATTTATAAGACTGACTAAGAAGGTAGCTCTTGGCCCTTCGATTGGAAAAACAACGCAGACGCCTGACGGATGACCGGGGCGGAAGTGATATGGCCTCGAATTACCTGTGACGATGTCGTTGCTTTTGAGAGCGATGTAACATGGCAGGTGCCAAACCAGGGCATGCGTCTTAAGAGATAGCTCATCAGGAAATTTCTGAGAATCTTGGGAGATGCAAGCTCATCACTTCTGCCTGTGGCGTTCGACCGACAGAAAATCATTGCTCGGAGCAATTGCTGCAGCTCTGGTTCATAGTTGGAAAGTATAGCCTCCGTGACCTCTACATAGTATTGTTCGAAATAATAGCTCGCAGCTGGTGATGCAAACAGCAGGTTATGGACTGTCGGCAGGTCTTCAATGGCCTCCATGATGATGAGAGGTAAAGGCGCTGGAAGAGTGGCCAAGGGATCGGGCATGTTGAGATGGAGGATCCGATGGTAAAGTAAGAGGGATAGTCTTAGTGTTGATCTTTTCGCAAGGCTGATGGAAGACACGTCTTACACCTCGCGTTCGTTGCTGGTGAGGCACCTGCTTGCATTGTTAGCTTTACTACTACTCGCCGTCGGCCAATTATATACCGTCTATACAGCAAGCGTATTCGAAACACACATGCTGTCTTCAACCTCTGGGACTTCGATACGATGACCAAGTCTGAGAGATTCCAAGCGAAATACAGCACGCTGACGCGAGGTCTACACACACAATTCACACGAACACTGTATGCGGCAATCAGCGCATTACTTTAGGTGGCTATAAGACTAGGAAAGAGCAGGAAGCAGAAGGCTCCTATATAACCCCTCCCTCTGACAATGTGTCAAAGCATTGCTGCCTAACGAGGCTGGCGTCATTGACCCCAATGGTAATGCGGCATAGCCAAGATAGGCGCTGAGCCTTTATCGCGGTCATAACGCTTGCGAATCCTTGGCCTTATTTTTAGATCCCCGACCCCAACTTCTGGCAAGATAATTTTGGTCAACTTTCGCATTTCGCTATTTAGATATATAAAATTAATCAATTATTACTCTAGATACTATGCGCTTTTAAAATTGCTTTGCTTATAAATTTTGATTACGAATTGCTAGAGCTATAGAAACTGCAAAGTTCGTTGACATGTAAGAAGTTCAAGTCGATCTTTTGTTTTTGAGACACGCTTCGGAACACAAAAACTTTGCAATTAGATAACTTTCTCAATGTTGACTTAAACTCTATCAAAGATATATTGTTGAAAGCGCAAAGTCCACTCTATCGAACGTGAGATTTTAATAGTGATAAATCAAAAAATGCGAAAGTTGATCAAAAGCATCTTGCCAGAAGTTGGGGTCGGGGATCTAAAAATAAGGCCAAGGATTCGCAAGCGTTATGACCGCGATAACTGCTTTGCCGCTTTTCTCTGCCGCTCCAATCCCTCGGACTGTGAAATCCATTCACAACATAGTTCTTTTGCTATCAATTTCAGGGGAGTATTAACAATAACAAAACCTCACAATCCCCCATTCGCTGGTATCAGTGGGTGCTAAACATGCCGGGCAATTTCTCTGGCTATCTTTCTCTCATTTGCCACACCGTTCCTCTAGCGTGATAGCGCTTTAGCGGTGGTTATTCAATGTAACTCCATTCCGGTACCACGTTTTCCCAGATCCTACAGCAGACAGGGTCTTGCTTTAGCTGGCGCATGGGTTTAGAGATCCTTCCAGCACGCGGGACAGAAAGTAGCGACCTTGACCACGGTCAGGTATGCCACCAGGTGACACAGAATCTACGGTTCCCTGCACTCAGTGCGAGGAGTAAACCAACCACATTTGAAGATTTAGTTCGTTAAGGGGATATATCCCTATCATCTGACTGGAGGTACTCAGATGAGTAACACACGGTCATTCACCTCATACCCAGACTCTTCCTTCCGCCTCCCAATCTCATAGCTCAGTACTGTGTGATCATAATAAATCACCAGCAGGCGATATCGCCGATCGCCCCCTCCGCTGTCATTTTCTGCACTATTGGTTCCACTTACGCCGATGTGCTCGTCCCCGAGGCCATGGCCTTGCATCGGCCCCACCGCCAGCCCCAGCAAAGGCACTTCGGGTCTTTCGCCCCTATCTTCCTGACTCCGAAATGGTAAGATATGCTCGACCCTAAAGCCTAGGAGTGACGCTTTGTGTTCAGAGTGCGACTTCAACTTCGTCATCGTGAGTAAGGCAACGCGGCCAACTTGGCTGGCGATGGCCACGATGCCAAGCGAGGGTATCTGGTGAATCATATTCATCCGATCGAAATTGACGAGGCCGTAGAGCCGTGGGGGCAGGGTCTCGTGTAGGGCGTTTGCACATGTGACGCGGCTGGAAATGTGCATTTTGTGAAAGAGCGTAATGTCAAATTCACCAGTATGGAGGAGTCGGAACGGGAGCCGGGGTTCATGCGAAGTTGTTGGAGTTGGTTCCGAGTTGCTCGAGTAGTTTTCATGGATCACGTCTGGCACATCAACATGCTGATCGTTTTGTAGATCGTAAGCTATGTTTGCGAAGCTACGATCTTGGAAGTCGATATCTCTGACGGGTCCAACCGCTGGGAGCGCTGTCAGTCTGGAACCTGTACGAAGTCTTTGAGAGTGGGCCTACAGCCTGAGGGAATATTACCAGCCTCCCATCTTGATAGTTCACTGGCATCGGGCCCCTGCTCCATAGGGCCAACACCAAGCGATTGATCGATCTCAGGGAAAGCTCGATACGCTTCGGCAGAACCCGAATCGCCTTCTTCGGTATCTCCATCACTTGGGTCGGTCTCAATCTCACTGTCTAGCTCTTCGGTCGATTCCGATTGTGGTGAGTCAAGGCTGTGGTCGCGTTGGCTTGGTAAGTAATGATACACACCAGGCACGGAACCAACCTCGGCCATTCCAGAATGGAATCTAGAAGCATCAGGAATATTGTGAATGCAAGCCGAATTGTCCCATAAAGTAGTAGAGTTTCTCATTGTGGGACGGGGCATTGAGCACCCAAAAGTTGTAAATCGATCTTCTGTGGATCTGAAACACCGAGGATCCAAGCATGCAACACCCCATCCACGTGGTTCAGCACTGTCTATCTTCGAGTTAGAGTAGGTTGAATGAGGTCGCGATTCACGGACCGTCAAAATGTCGATCGAGTCTGTCGCCCTCGGAAGAGAGGAAATTCTCGACTCTCGTCTGCCGCCAAACATCCCACACAAAAGTGTTTCCTGCTATGTCGGTGCTAGCTAGGAAACGTCCATCACGATCTGTCTCACTGTTGCAGAATGCTATGCTCGGGATATTGGTGTAATGGCCCGTCAGGCAAACCTTTAAATTCCTCAAAGACCTTTGCTCCGGATCGTACGGTTTCTCGACTGCGTTCCATTTCGAATTTTGTTGAAGTGCTCTGATGAAAGTAGCGTTATTATCCGTATCAGGATCGCTATCTGAAGAGGACCCGTTTCGTAGTGCAAAAGCAAAGACAGTGATCTCGTGCGTGTTGGCCGAGACTGCGATCAAGCGAGCCCCTTTATGTACGGCTAGCCCCCAGGCACTCAAGCCTACGTTCTCGATAAAGAAAGCGTCCAGTCCGGGTGCAGGACACACGGTTTCATTGAGGTCTCGTTGCGCGGCCCGACGAATGGAGCGGACCCGAAATGCTATTACGTCTCCATCATCACATGCTAGTAGGAGAATCTCGTCATTTCCAAGATCGCTAACGATGAGATGGTTGATGGCATGCGAGTGAGAAGGATTGATGTGCCCGCGTCTACGCACAGCAGTCCTTGGAAGAACGATAACAAGGATCGGACCTTGGATCAATGATTGATTTGGATATTCGGGTTCGAATACATGGACTGTATCTTGCGAAGCTACAAAGAGTAGATTGTGCCTTTGTGAAAGGGCAGTCTGTAAAGTACGTTCCTTTAACTTTGCAGGGTGAATGCAGAGGATGGCTCTTACCAGGTTATTGCGGTATCTGGCAACTGGAGGGCTACGACGAGTATCGTCATCGCGGCTGTGCAGTCTCAGATACTTCCATGGAAAGGTAGCTTGCACCTACCGCGGATACTATGCGGAATCGAGGTCAGCTGAATCAGAAGCCACCTATAGAGCTAGACGCTCACTCGAGCTGAACCGTTTTGAGCAGTGCATGACTGCACATCTATAGCATTGGAGAAAGCATCAGTACCAGACATGTTCGACGATTCTTGTCATCACCGTGCATGCTATCAAGCAATAATGAGATTTTGAACTCCACCCGAGATGGCCGACCAATGAGACCTTAGAAGGCTAACTCGGGTCCTGACCCTTATCGATAACGATGACGTACTAAGGATTTTGAAATTGTCCAGAGGACTTCCACTTCATCCACTAGCAGATTGCCAACTACAAGTCAGCTTCAGACCAAGAGTAAGTTCGAACACCTCAACTCTCATTCGGCCTGGCTATCCTCAAAGCGCTCTTCCCACGTACTTGTACACAAGCTAGCATGGCCAGCTCGCCAGAGAAACGCGATATTGTAATCGTCGGTTCGCCTCCTCCTCAATCATGATTACTTGAACGGTCCTCCCATTGACCTTCGACTAACCTCCTTCTCCCAGGTGGGGGTATCATCGGCTGTACGACCGCTTACTTCCTGACGCGCCATCCCTCGTACGACCCTGCAAAGCACACTATCACTCTACTCGAGGCCTCGAAAATAGCTGGTGGCGCATCGGGCAAAGCAGGCGGTCTCCTTGCGTTATGGGCATACCCCAGTAGTATCGTACCCTTGAGCTACAAGCTTCACGCCGAGCTTGCCGCCGAACACGGTGGCGCCGATCGTTGGGGCTACAGGAGGATCCACTGCGGGCAATTGAGTGTGAAAGGGCGTCCGCTGAGCACTCCGACTGGTAAGAATGGGAACAAGAAAGGAAGCTACGGGGCTTCTGAGTCGCTGCAAAAGCGCGATCAAGCTGCTCTCGGCAAGGTCCGCGCTGCTGGCCTACCCAAAGACCTGAATTGGGTCTCGGCCGACGCCAACCCGAGCTACTACGAGATGGGCAACCCCAACACGACCGCTCAAGTCCACCCATTCCAATTCACAACCTCGATGGCCGAGCTCGCCTCAGAGAAGGGTGCCAAAATTCTTTTAGGCGCGACTGTCGAATCTGTCAACCAGTCTGGGAACACTGTTAAGTCCGTGACCTACACGGATGCTTCCCCGTCCGAAGCACATACCTTGCCCGCTACAGACGTTCTACTCGCCGCCGGCCCCTGGACACAGCGCGTCTACCCTCGAGCACCGATCTCTGCCATGCGCGCTCACAGCGTCACCATTCGCCCTTCCAGCCCCATCGCTGCTTATGCACTGTTCACGGAAATCAGCTTGCCCCCGAATTTCGGCCGGACAGACACATTCCAGAAATCCAAGCGCGCACATGGCAAGGAGGTGACGCCGGAAATATACGCTCGCCCAAACAACGAAGCCTACTGCTGCGGCGAGGGCGACCGCTTAGTTCCCTTGCCCAAGACTACCGCCGATGTAGTGACCGATGACTCGAGATGTCAGGATATCATCGACTATGTCTCGAGTATCAGTGATGAGTTGCGAGACGGAGAGGTACTGGTGCGGCAGGCGTGTTATCTACCGAACGTTACAGCAGGCGATGGGCACCCATTGATAGGGGAGACTGGAGTCAAGGGGTTATTGATGGCAGCAGGGCATAGTAAGTGAACCTCTGAGCGTTCTTTACCCTTCCTGAGCATCGACAAGCTTGGCACATGTCTTAGCAGCATCTGCTTGCTTTAATCACATGCGTCATGCTTCCACCTGCTACCAATGAAAAAGAAAAGCTGACTCAGAAATCTGTTTAGCATGTTGGGGGATACAGAACGGACCGGGGACGGGAAAGCTGATGAGTGAATTCGTGTTTGATGGGAAGGCTGTCAGTGCTAAGATCGGAGCATTAGATCCGAGGAAAGTATTATAGAATTAATCTCGCTCTGATAGATGTACGCCATTTATGACCTCTTAACCATTCACACGCGAGCAAGACAGGATGCACTTGTTGTGGCGCTCCTAGGAAAGCCAATTCTGGCGAATAGACGGTGAATGGTTGAATATTGATGATCCATGGCAAGGGCAAGAAAGTACTATGGATAGATCACAGAAGCCAAGTATAAAGCGTAAAGAAGCATAATTAGCGATGACTCGGCTACATCCATCAGCTCCTGAGAAGTGCACCCTCCCACTGCATCGAGTATATCCACAAAACTTGATAATCCATGCTCTGCGTACCCTACCAGCAATAGACTACACTCCCTTTCCAATCCAGAAGAGTGTCTGAGTACACACATCGATGAAATCAGCGAACCATCTCAAGCAAGCAGTAGTCGAGGAAGTTCGTTTATCAGGGCAAAAGAGTGAAAATTATTGACCAAATTGAGGATCGAACTCAAGACCTTATCCGCTGAACAGGAGGTTGTTAAGGATACGTGATAACCAACTACACCATTCGGCCGAATCTGTGAAGCATGGTGTAGTTTTGAATAATCATACACTTTCGTATGTCCGCAATTCCGAGCTCTAGGCATCACTCCGGGGCTCTAGGACTCATTGAGGCCGAGCTCTAGGCGGCTGTTGCACTTTCACTGCCGCGAGTAGCTAGCTTTACGCAGGAGCCTAAAGCTTGGCATCTGTACTTTAGATACATGTACTCTGTCTTGTTCCATCTTCGACTATGATCGTTTCCAGGGCGAGGCGTTAGGAGGGAGAGAGCGCTGATCTCTGAATGCGACTCGGAGATCATTTCCAGAAGTGTCCTGGTAAGTCACAACGAATCTACTTCCAGCACACAATGTCCAGTATCCCATGCGCCAGCAGCAATGGGGTGCACTTTGTCTTGGCAAGAAAGCCTGGTGAGACTTTTCGTCTTGGTTCTGTTCGATCTCCCATGTTGCTCAATGGTTATTATCCCCAAGGTCGCGATACGCTTTGACTGTTTGCCTCTTCTGCAATGGTTGGTCACTGGTTGATCTCTCCATCTTCATAGCGTCGACATGTTTCTTGAGAGTGTTAAGGACTGAGTGGCGCCGTTAAAAGTGCACCCCTGGTGTAAGGCTGATGAACATCCTTTTCTAATTTCAATCACAGAAGAGATGTCTCAATCTCGACTCCTGGCGCTTCCCAATGAGCTCATTTCTCCCATAATCGACGAGATTCCCTCTGCAGACATCGAATCCTTCGCTCTCTGCAACAAAGCAATCTACAATCTGTGCGGTCCTGCCATTCGCCGGATCTTCGAAGAGCGTTATGCAGTCATTGAATTAGGCAGCCCAGAAGATAGGCCAGCATCATATGCTGGCGATGACCCTTCCAGAGGATGCCATCCGCTCTTGTTCCTTGCCCGGATTCTCTCGAAGCCACACATAGCGCAGTATCCCACCGAGCTGCAGATTGACATTTATATCGAAGATGACGAAGATGACGAAGATGAAATAGAAGATTCTGAAAGAGCTGCTCTAAATAACGCCATATCGACCTGGAGCTCTGAGCTTACATCAATTGGAGCAAATAATGCCTGGTTGACAGGCGAAGTCCGCGAAGTGTGGCAGCGTGCCCTTTTAAAACCGAAGAACAAAGCACACTACTTGGGCATCCTACTTACGATGCTGCCGAACGTGGAATCTATCACCATCATTAATATGCCTCATGAGGCCGCGCCTCTAATTACTATGATTTTGGCGATAGCAAAAGCGAACCAAGACCCATCATCTCCTGTTCATGAAAAAGCGCTTGCAAAACTTCATGAGGTCGCCCTTGCGACTAATTGCAGAGAGCAGGGTGCAGAGATGTGGATCTACGAGCCTTTCGCAGCTCTGCCATCAATGCGATCCCTGTATGGCAGTGATATTGGCGGCTACAAACGCAAAGCTCCAATTGATCTCCCACAACACACCAGAGACAAAGGCTGCCAATTCGAGGTGGTCAAATTCGTAAATAGTTTCGTGGACGCCGAATTCTTCGACGCCCTGCTCCAGCTTGCGGCGGCGCTCAAGATTTTCACTTATCATCATGCAATTTACATCGATGGAGATGGAAGATTTAATGCTTTTGGCATCGTGCAAGCGCTGGCCAAACATGCGAATCATAGTCTTGAAAAACTAGATCTGACAGCTGATACTCAAATATGTTGCGAGGCTGAGAGTACTGCGGATTGACGACAAACTTTTACAAGCGCCGCATTGGGGAGGACAAGTCAGGAGGTTAGTGAATGTACTTCCAGCTTCCATCAGTATCGTGAGGCTGGTCAGAGAGATGAGGCAAGACGCGTGGGAAGAGGTGTTCGCCGGTCTGGCCGAAGAGAAAGCGGAGAAGTTACCCAATCTGAAAAAAATCATGGTTGAGGGTGAAAGCCCTATGCATGGGAGGTTGGTGGACGAACTCAAGACGGTGGGGATTAAGATCAAAGGCATCTACATGGTTTGATGCAAAGCAGACTCGTGGTTATCAAGCAAACGATTTGAGGCACTCAGCACGACTTACAACGTATAAGAGGAATATTGATGAGCCGATAGGCGAGTAGAAAGGCATTGCATGAACGGTAAAACGTTAAAACGTTAATGAATACAGATCGTATTGTCGGAGGGCTTAAGCGATTCAAGAATATCATCGTAGAGGCCGCGCAAACAATATGCATCCTTGCCAGATAAGAAGAGGACTGAAGCAATTCACGTAGGGCAGCTTCCTCACAAATTGTCTCCCTCCCTCTCCCTACTCGATACAGACGGCCCAGCGTCGCCGATGTGTGTTATCAATCTTTCCATCGCGTCAAGGCAGCAAGCGCGCAGCCGCTAGCGCATGTGCTACTCAGCACTTTCCCATAGCACTTCACATCACTTTACCTTCACTATCATCTCACCTTGAGCATAACCTACACTGTTATCGTCACTCCTCCATAGCTGAGATATTAGCAAGGATCCAATAGTCAAAGGATGAGCTATCTTACAGACTAGCATGTCATTGTTCTGCCTTAGAATATCGAGACTGCTCGTCCTGTTTATCAGTAAGCCATTATCATGCTCGGACTCTTGATAGCTTCTGATCTCGGCTAATCTCATGTATAGTTCATCACCAGCGATGCCACAATGATGCTGCCGCCGAGTGAATGGTGCTATGCCAGCAGAACGCTACTCGGTCTTCCAGCTTGAGGATTACAATCGTGGTTCTACCGGCTTCTTACGATTAACCATGCGACGCCGTATGGCTGGCACGCAAGATCGTGGAGGAGCAATTGCCAGATGGAATCCAGGTTATCCTCCAACAGTTTTTGATTCCCAACGCTGCCTTTAGACATATATCATGTGGTCTCCCTTGCAGCTGAAAGTCGATCGAGGATTCCATCCGAAAGCGCTCCTACCAGCGTCAGCTCCTCGAACACTCCGAGCATTACTTGAAGGTATGCAGCATGATTGGGACAAGATACTTGAAGGCGCCCCCAAATCTCATGTTGCACTAGTCTCTCTGGCAGTGTTATACGCCGCAACCAGCATGCTCGATGGAGATATCAATCTTCAAGCTCTTCCGCGAATTCTATCCGGGAGACATTGTTACTTACAGGTGCAAGATGCAGCTTGCTCGACAATTGCCACGAAGAAGAAGAAGAAGAAGAATACAGAGTAGGAAGCCACCTCTAAAGTTCTATTCAACCACATATATCTCGGTTGATAGACGACGCTCCTCCGATAGTGCGGAAGAACCTCTATGTGAACCGAACACCAGAGGGTGCTAAGCCAACCGCCTCATCGGCTCAACCACACGCCGTTGAAGCACCTGACAAAGCAATGCCTAAAGGCAACGCACAGGTCGATAGATCGGTGCAGTCGGACAGTGTTGAATCCGAGAATAGCTATGGACTCTCTCCGTCAGTTTATATCCATGCTTAGCATGACTCAGCTCTATGGTATTGGTTAACATGTTACTCGGTACATCATAATGGCCGGCATATCCGGCGTCAGCCTTTTCTCCTCTTCTTCATTCTGGTATTTATGCCATTGATCCTCGGCTTCGTTGTGCCTAGTAAGCAAATGCATACCCACTCTTGTAGGCGATACTAATAGGATTGAGGATAGTCGATGCTACCAAAATCGACGTTGGCATTTCAGCCATGCCGCCCAATGGGGCATGGTACAGCGATGTCTCCTCTTTTTCGGCCTGCTTGGTGTGCTTCTCCCTCTTTATCATCATGGTATTTATGCCATTGATCCTCGGTTTCGTTGTGTCTAATAAGCAAATGCATACCCCCTCTTGTAGACGATATTAATACGATGGAGGATAGTCGACAATACCAAAATCGACGTCGGCATATCTGCCATGCCGCCCAATGGGGCACGGTACAACGGTGTCTCCCCTTTTTCGGCCTGCTTGATGTGCTTGGCACCATCATCATCATCATCATCCACTCTGTAAGTTATCTTCTGTCAGATGTGGTGCAGTTTTCTAAGGGTCCACTGTCTCCACTACCTTCTCAACGCCCGCTAGCATGTTTCAGCAGCGTCCATGCTAGAGGCACACCCCTTGGTTCAAGCAAACAAATAAGAGACGAAATGCTGACTCCAAGATACGATAGATTGATAGAGAGTCCAACTTGGTTTGGTTGGTGTGCAAGTGTGTTGGGCGCAAGCCACCGATCCAGTCCCGCGATGTCCTCCAGATCAGCGCTTTAATTGTCGAACTACGGGACTGCAACGATCCCGTGCGCCTTGCGCAGATCAAGTAAGTTATTGTTCCCAAGTTTTGTTCTCTCGATGTGATTTATATCAAGACCGCCGGGACTTGTGTAAGCAGCTTTTGCTCCGAACACATGTCTAGTAGCATGGTCCACTCACGTCACGCAAAGACGAAATGCTGACTCCGCAAACTAGCTGGTCGATGTCGAGTCCCTTGTGATATGGCTGGGAGGCAAAATTGTGAGCAATTCATTTTCATGCTCAGTATGACTTGACGTTAGGATAGTGGTTGACGTATTACACAGTAGACTATAATGGCCGGCGTTTCCGGTCTCTGCCTCTTTTCTCTTCTTTTTATACTGGCTTTTTTGCCATTGATTACCGGTTTCGTGGTCCCTTGTAAGCAAATACGTGTTCGCAGCTCACGTAGTCTGGCCCTGATACGAATGGAATAGCTTCGAACTCGTCGATTACTATCGACGTAGTCTCCGTCCCCAAGCTGTAAGTTTTATTCTCCAAGCATTTGCAACCCCTTTCGGGCGTACAGGAGCCCTAAGACATGCCTCCAAGGCGAACGCAATGACACATTGCTGGCTCCGATATCTGGTAGGGCAATTGGTTCTCGGCGAACCGCACCATGTGCGGTCTGCTCGGTCTCGTGGCCGCCGTTGTCATCTTCTCTTCGTCGGTAAGTTATCCCATTCCCTGATATGGTGCAGTTTTCGGAATTTGCGCATTCGCTCCCAACACATATCTCTTGGCTTATTCAATTGACTTAAAGACGAAATGCTGACTTTGCAATCTGGCAGATTGACAATGAGTCAAACTTCGTGTGGCTGCTGTACGAACTCGTGGAAAGGAAACCACTAGTCAAGGCCCGAACAGTGCTGCAGGTCTCTGCTTTAAATGTGGAATTACGAGACTGTCAAGGCCCACCGCGCCGTCGTTCAGCCTCCGGAGAACCTAGCACAACCGGAAGGCTTTGGCCGCCTTCCGCCGTTCTGGCGCTAAAGCTGCCGTGCTTTACAGATCCAAAACGGGTACAGAGTCCCTACTGAAACGGGATACCCTAGCGATGCTTGAAGTGGACACTAATCCGGAGGCAATACTGTAAGTTAATATTCTCATTTTATCTTTTTCTCGGTCTGCTTTGCCTCATTTCGAGCGAACTGAAAGCTCTGAGACATGTCAACGCATCATTCGCTTTGGAAATATGCGAGTACCTTAATGCAATGACGGAATCTTGGGTTGCTTTGCCTCTTATCGAGCGACCTGAAAGTTCTGAGACATGTCAGAGCAACATTCGCTTCGAAGAGATGCTAGTGGCTCAGTACAATGACAGAAAGACGTAATGCTGACTTCGGAATCTTGTAGCGAAAGGCTGGCCGAGCTGTCAAGAACCCACCAACCATGGTGGCGAAAATTCCGCCGCGGGGCCAAGGGGACGGAGGGGAAAGGGGTGGAGTAAGCGGCCTGGGCCGAGAAGAAGAAGGCCGGGGGGCCGGGGAAGCCGAGGGGGATGGGGAGGAGGAAGAGGAAGAGGGGGAAGAGGAGGGAGAGAAAACTTTCTGCCTTGCCCGTATGTTGGGCCCACAGCAGGCATGCTAGCAGCTCAGCTCGATGACAGGAAGACCGAACGCTGACTTCGAAATTGGGTAGCGAACGGCTCACCCAATTGTCCTCCGAACATTGGCCCTGGTGGCGGTATCTTTTGAAAAAAATACCAAGAATGCGGAGGAGGGGCTGGAGATGGGGCCAATCGGCCAGAAAATAGAGAGAATAGAGGAAGAGAGGGGAGGGGGAGAGGAGAAGGGGGAGACAGAGGTGGGGAGAGAGGAGGAGCAGAAGGATGAGAGAGACGAGGAGCAGGAGGAGCAGGTGGAGAAGGAGGAGAGTGAGGAGGAGGACGCTACTGCGCCATAGCTTGTTACCTCGCCCGTTTGCTGGGCCTATAATTGAGCACCGAAACAGGACCCTTCGCTTGTTAGACAATTGTTAGTTTTATAAGTTGGAAATCAGTAATGAGATATTGCAAAGAAATATTGGGAATCTGTCCTAGACGTGTGAACAGAAACCGGATTCGAATATCTCTGCCAGAGTATAGAAAGGGATTAGACTACTGCTATGTAGACAATTGTCCATTAAGATTGTACTCAACGGTCAAAGTTTCTGGTAAGTCAAACGAACACCTTACATTTGAGTCTCTCTTGGTCTTCGAACGAAGTATCAATACTTGCTTTTACTTTTAACGCGTTGGCGTTGGATAGGAAGAAAATAAAGTAGTGTACTTGAGAGTTGCCGATTGTGAAAGCGTCAAAGCGTTCAGGCGCTCAAGCGTTGATTTTGAAATTCAAGGGTACGACCTGAGTTGTATGCGAAAAACATCTTAGTATCCGGTAATAGACGCTTGCAAAGGCCAAAAAATGAAGATATCTGCCCACATCCTGTACATCAGACTTATCTTTTTTCTCACCACTGCCCATGACTTCACATGCAGACCAAAGGACAATGAACTTCTCTGTCGATAGAGTTGAATGATGATGACCAGTGAGGCTATCAATTCCAGGATGCCGAGGAACGAGAAGTTTTGGCTAAGCCACGACCCACCGGCCGCTCATGTCCATCCCTCCATCTGCAGCGGGCCGCCCTCGAACTCACCCCCTCTTCCCCGACCTTCATCCTCCCTCATCGCCTCCTCTTCCGTACCATCCGCCCCCGTACCAACACCCCAGCCCATCTTCTCCAACTCCCTCTCGAAGAAGCCCATCTCCTCATCCTCCTTGGCAATCTCCTTCTCCTTCCCTTCCGCCCTGCCCTCCATCGCTCCCCGATAGTTCTTCAGATGCCACCAATGCACCAAGCCCCTCCCTGCCTGCTCCAACGGCACCGCTTCCTCCACAACACCATCCACGTCCCCGCCGCAGAGCCATTCATCCCTCAGCTCAGGCCTACAGTGCAGGTAGATGGCCGTGATGACGCGCATGTTCGTCTGGCGCCATTTGCGGCCGCAGTAGGGGACTTGGCTTTTGAAAAGCTTCAGTGTGTAGAGTCGTAGCTCCGGCTGCGGAATTTTGAGCGCGCGACGGAGGATGGTGGAAGATTTGTATTGGACAAGGAGGAGCGCGCGGTGCGCTTTTCGCTTGGTGATTTTTTGGAGGATGCGAAGGAAGGTGATGGTTGTGAAGAAGAAGCGGGGAGAGAAGGTTATCAGGGGCGACTGTGGGAGGGATGTTGTAGGATAGCCAAGCTCGTCGACTTCTGGCCGAGGAGGTGGTGGTGAGGGTGAGGGAGGCGGGGAGTGTGAGGAGGGCGAGCGGCGGTGTTTAAGGATTGGTGGGGGTGCGGCTTCGTCGTCCGATGAGGCGGACGGAGAAAGCGCAGGTTGTGGAGGAGATGGGGGGTGAGCGCAATGAAGACGGCAGAAGGAGAACAAGCTGTGCATTTTAGCATGACCCGAGGCACTCAGAGCAAGCAAACTGACCTGAGACCGTCACGATCATTTCTCTGCTCAACGGCTCGGTCCACATCTTGGTGAGCGAAGAGTTTTAGAATGAGAGGCAGGTAATTGGCATCGAGAAGGAGCTGCGTCAGGTATTCGAATTTGAGGATGTCTGAGTGACGTCAGCTGCAAGTGATGGTAATGTCAATTACCATGACCTACGGGAAAGCTTGAACCACTTGAGCAGTAAGATCAAGACGCCGGCCAAGGCTTTGAGGGTTATTTCTCTTGTCCGTACGGCGTTCAGCTCTTCAACTTCTGGATCAGTACCATCTCCATTCTCGGCGAGTTGTCCGTGCTCCATGCCATTCATGTTTACAGCGGAGTTGGAGTTCTGCTTCCGTCTGCCGGGTACATCAGGATTTTCTTCTCCGAACGAAAGTCCATTTGGGAGTCCGTTGGACCCATTCTGAGCCACCATTGTTGACACATTGGCGAATGCCAACTTCCACAGCACGACTATCATTGATTGTAGGTGTGGCAAGGCATTTCCCTGGAGGTGACTATTAGATAACCTATCTCGTCGAGAAGTCGTGACTCACATAGTAGGCCTCCACCTGATTCAACCTCCTCTGCACCGGTTTATCTTCAGTCTCCTTTGGAATGATAACTTCTACACTCTTCGACTTGGGACCTTGTATTCTGCGTACTCCATCATGAAGGTGCAATCCCGTAGTTCGACAGTCAATGCGCTGATTTGGAGAACATCGTGGGATTGGCTCGGTGGCTTCTTCGTCGTCCGAACTAGAAGGACTGAATTTCTCGTCATCCGCAGCGCCATTCCATCCCCGTTCATGCTTGATAAACTCTTCTCGTACATCCCATAATTGTCGTATCGGTCGTGACATCCTCATCCTGCTCGCGAAGAGTTCCCCGGCTTCCTGAATGGATGTCGGTACATCGCTCCCTTCCCATCTCTTGCCGACAAGCTTATCCTGTAACTCCGCGCTGCCCTTACCTCCTACCGTATTACTTGTATCATCCAGAGGAGGATATAGAAAAGGGAAATTCTGATTAGTTTGGTAATTTTGTTTCTTGCCACCCTTGCCTCCTGGTCCTGCGGGTGATGGCGGTGGAGAAGGTGCAGGGGTAGCGATATGTACAGGTTGGTTGAAGATGGAGCCTGGATTCAGAGTAACATCAGGACCAGTCCTCCAACGAAGGCTTTCCTGGCTGGTGTGCCGGCTTGCGTGGTTCGGTAAGGGGGGTAAAATCGAGTTATTTTCAGGTTCTATCGGGACCAAGGGTTGAGGCGGGCTGTAGGCGGGGTACTTTGAGGTGATCTCCTGCCGGAACAGGTGATAATCAAGGGGGGACGCTGTAATGAAACCTTCCCGATGTTGGCTTTCACCAGCTTCTGAAGGTTCCTGAAGCACAGTTTTGCTCTTCTCCAGATTTTTACTGTTACCGAACAACAGCAGCGCAGACTTCCAGAACAATTGAAGAACCTACAATCGTGTTGGTCAGCTTTCAGAGAGAAGAAAAGTAGCAAAGCTTCTCACTCGTAGAAGGGGCATTTGGGAGGAATCATCCCAGCGAATCTTGGAAACCATGCTTGTCAGAAAAGCCAAGATGTCAGGTTTCGAGTTAGCTAGAACAAAGAAAATCAGCGGTAATTCAAGAGAGTATCGCTGAAACATTACCAATTGACTCCCGGATATCATATTGAGAGTCCTCGGTGGATTGCCAGCGGCCGACTTCCACAAGCAGATACAAGGAAGTCAGTGTCTGGTTGATCTCTAGCTGCTGGTTGAATCGCAGCATGTCGAGGTCTTCATCTCTCGCCAAAACATCCGAAGACTTGATGTCGGGATCTCTAGTCAGATGTCAGAGGGGGTTTTCGCGACTGGCTTAGCAAAGACGTGGACTGACTGACTGTTCGTTTTCAAATAGGTTGTGCAGGGTATCCAACAATCTCTGAGCGGCTCCCGCATCGGAGAGTAAGCCAACGCCGTGGCGAATCCATCTCAACTGTACTCGAGATCGGGCATAGGGGTCCTCGTTGCCTATACCTAGCTCATTCTCCCCGCGGCCAGCCTCAAGTCCAGCATTGTGAGCCCAAGCCCCAAGAGCAATGTAGGAAATGCACTCTAGGCCTGTAATCCTCGTCGCTGTTTCGGCACTTTCCAAGGCTTGTAATGCCCCATCAATGAAACGCTTCCGAGCCCCCTCATCCACATCCGTCCAGATCAATGCCTCATCGGACGGATCTATACGTGTAGCTTGCGCTTGCTCCCACTTCTCGTCGAATGTTTGCTTTGCCCGTAATAGCATGTACCGCTCCTCCTCTGTGTATTGAAACCACTCATCCAGCTCTTCTGGAAAACTCCTTGTGTCCGCATACTCGTACGCGTAGGCCGTAGGTTCAAATTTCGGTAGGTCTGTCACCAGCCGTCGCAGCTGCTGTAAACTTAGTGAGTCTGTGTTGCCTGGTAGATCGCCAGGCTGCTGTGGAGGAGCAGGCGGAGGAGGCTGCTGCGGCGGGGGTGGAGCGGAACCTTCACGTTTCAAAAAAGGACGGGATAGCACTTTCGGAGGACTGCCAGCCGCATTGGCAAGGACTTTTGGGCTCCCATTGTCTTGGGCATCCTGAGCCCTTCGAGTCTCGATGCGAGCTTCGAACTCAGACGGCGTGTTGTCGGTCGGAGAGATGGCAGATATGTCAGCACCAGCCTCGTCCACCTCGTCAGCCTTGACAATGATGGCAGCAGGATCATCTGCCACACTCCGTGACCCTGTGTAGTCCATACTAAAGGGTGATGTGAAAGCTACAGAACCCTTGCCCAGATGATCATACTAGGGAAGCCTCTGTAGAAGGCAGCGACAGATGATCCAGACATCGCGAAAGCCAAAGTGGGAAGTAGCACTTGCCGTGGCAGGAAGCATAGTGAGAAGCCACAGACAAGAGTCACGATAAAAGGTAGTAAGGACCGAGGGTCGAAGGATTTCAAGCATTATAATAGCACGTTGAACGCGCCAACCACTTCAGACACATAGTCAAAGCATAAGTGAGTCTTTTCGACTCAAATCGAGCTTCTGATCTGATGTTGAAGTTCTCTCATGCATACAAGCCCGGCAAAACCGGCTGGAATACGTTTATGCTTTATACTGGAGGCCAAGCGCTAGCAAATGATCCCATCCAAGCCTGCTGCCATGCTCATGACCACCCCTCGCCCGATGATGCATGAATTCGCCGTTAATGCGTATCAAATCCTGACAGAGCCACCATTCATATCCAGCCCGCCCCTGAAAAGCAGCTTGATGACTTTACCTTGTCCCACAGTCGCTTTCAGAATCCCCTCAACATGCTTTGGCTCCACTCTGCCATACCATATGCCTTTTCCCGCAAGAGGATGAGGGCTCATGCTTGGAGGGTGGTAGATTATGATATTACCGGCGAAGACGTGGCCTCCAATATGACTGACAATCGAAACCTCAGGAGCTGCCTGCAAACGCCCTTTCCATTGCTTGTCGATCTGCTGCTCAAACTCACTGCGAAGCAGCGGTCCCAAAACGCCGCAGCGACTGTCGCGACTTCCATGGCCACAAATCATTATCAACGGGCTCCTGTACTGCATCGCCTTCTCAAAGGGTCGACTACCAGGGGGTTCAACACGCTGAGTCTCCGAAACCAGAAGCATTTTGATGAAGTCGGAGTAGACGCCGTCATAGTCCCGCAAGCCTAGGTATGTGTCGCAGTCAGGGAATATCGAAACGCTTCCGGCAGGGCCCGCCGAGGAGTTCGTGACCATTACGCTGTTGGACGTTGCCTAGAAAGCGGGAAAGTATGTAAGTTACGGATCCGCGGACATCACTCAAGAATTATACTCACATCGTAAAAAGGCCCTTTGGGACCCAGTAAAGCCTTCAGTTCTCTCGCTATATTCGGCGTCTCCACGTCGTCTTCAATGCGCTTCGCCCAGTCCACTCGTCCAGTGTGCACCACTACATGCTTCGCATGAGGTGATATTGTGTTGATCAGAGGCTTTTTCCGGTCAATTTCCAGCTCAGGTGTTTCAGCGCAAGGGCAGGTGGGCGACGGGCAAATATCCACGAAAGGTACAGTAGACGAGAAGCGAATGTAAGACCGGGGCCTGAACTGCCATAGACAATACTTCGTAGCAAATGCTTGTCCACGTTCTAGGCAATCCCTTGCTTTTAGCATGTTGTGTTTGAACCATGATGTTTGTGGTGTCCCAAAAGTTTTGTGCGCTCCATACTGTGAAGAACAACTTGAATGACGATGACGCCAAGTGGTTATTTCCTAGGGTATTTTTAGGTTTGTCCATGGTAGTAAAGACCCAAAGCTGAGGCAAACCGTTAAAGCATTCCTCTCAATCAACCAAAATACCCAAGAGCAGGGCCGGAGAAGGCCCTGAATCCATACGTGATACGAGGAACCCCTGAAAAATGCACTTTGCCGACCCAGGGGACAAGGTACGCCTTATCAAGAATTTCTCGTTTCTTGGTCTATTCGGCTTGCCGGGCAGCATCCTCTTCGTTCCTGTTCTCAACCATCCACAGCATCGACAAAGGATCCACTATGTTGTGACTTGAGTACAAAACAGATGGCCCGAAGCCACCGAGCGGGTCTCTACATCAGCGCTTGAACTGTAGAACTACGGGATGTCGCAGATCCCGAGCGGCGGGCGGACGTCGACGAAGGACTGGACGGATTAACGAAGATACACCGACTGCAAGGAGAGGGTTGTAGCAGCATACTTGACTGAATCTGCAATATATAGAGATACCCCTGTCTTAAAAATACAGAGACGGCTGCGAAGCCACTGAAACCAGCTGATAGTAGTGCTGCAGGCCCTATCGGCTCAGAAGCAACCACATTTCTTACTCCAATATACCGGCCGTGATGGCGGGGAACGACGAGAAAGGAAGATTGAGGTGTGCAATTGCGGCCAACTGGTTAGACATTTGAGAGAAGAGGGAAAGGGTTTTAGTGTTGACGCTAGTTGGTCCTGTGTCCTGTAGTATTCAAAGCCTGCCAATCTATAGAACAGTCGTGACTCCAATCAACAAGAAATGGGAGTGGTAAGGATGGCAGGGAGAGGAGCATGACAGCGTCGACAAAGGCGCTCATACTCTCAAACGCAATAGCTTGTATCGTTGTTCTCTCTCTTGACCACTCTTACCGTAGCCCCTATCAGAACCATAGTCTATGTTGTATGACCTCCAGCTCAACTCGAGTCATCTGTCAAAGGTGAAACCGCAGATACTAACAGTGCCTCCAGGTGGAGCAAAAGGCAATGGATTGTCCTAATTCTGGGCCAACGATAGGGAGAAAAACAGCGCAATAATCTTTTCAATTGAATCAGTCCTTCATGCTCTCCCTCTTAACGTTCTGTTATTCACCCTGTCTTTCATTGACAAGAAGCATATCTCTGGCATATTGCTCGTATCGATGAATGAGTCTATGATGTAGTCTCCAGGACATCGTTACTACGATTTCATACCATCATTGCGTTGACTGTCCGTCTTTCAGAAAGGATCGGTATCGGCAATGGCATCTTGAAGACAGTTCCACGACCCGAAAGGCGTCAATGCTGTGCCCAATCACGATACTACAAATGCCGACTGAGAGAGTTGAACCATGGGAATACCTGCAAATTTTCCCTTTCGGGTAATCCCCCGGCTCGAGCATGAGAATCAGGCCTGGCTATATCCGGCTCCTCCGTGTCTACGTTGGCTGTTATAAACAAGCATTTTAGCATTTTTTATCATCACAGAAAAATGCAACAACTCAACCTCCCATGCGTATTTCACTCGCCAACGGCCTCATCGCCGCCCTATCTCTCACACCTCTCCAATCCCGAGCTCTCATACCGATATCCGACTTCTGCACTCTAGGATACACCTACGACGACACCTGGCACCCCGATCGCGAGTACGGAGCCAAAAACATCCACGCCACCGTCTCCGACAGTGAATTCTGTTGCAATCTCTGCTACAGCAATAACTACGACTGCGCGGCCGCGATCTGGGACGAAGACACATTCGACTGCAAGATGTACATCAACGAGAAAGAAACCGGGGAGCCGCCAAGATATAAGTGGGAGAAGGAGATGTGCCCGTTGGGCATCTCCATTGAAGGCATCATCAGCACGAAAGTCTATAATTTGACCCGGGTCTGGATTGGGCCTTGTTGGGAACCTTCGGATTGGAGCAATGGGATCAATATCATTTCGAACCTGACATTACCCGATTTGTTCTATCCTGCTCCTGCTGGTAGTGGTAATATATGGGGTACAGGGAGACGCCTCGAAAGGCATGCGCGGAAGTCTACTGCTTGAAGGGATCTTATCAGGCGTTCTGTGGTTGCTTCCTCAGGGCCCTTGGACTCGCTCGTTGGAATGTTTCGACGTTTGGCCGCTTTGGCTATGAGACGTCGCTGGTCAATCAATCCATGGCCGAGCTTTCAATCTGGTTCTCGAAAAAGAGAGATATACTATTGTTTAGCCAGTTGAAAGGAATAACTCCCTGCTAGAGTATAGAATGTATACTATTACCTGACTGGGGAGTGTTCTGTGCAATGGCAAGAAACAAGTGCACAGTATCTGGCGCTTTGCAAGAAAGCGTATTAATGACGTCGCGATGGACCGAATAATCAATGAAAGCCTGATTTTAAACCAGGCTAGTCAGCTTCCCCGATCCAAGACCCGACAGGAGGGTTCAAAGAGGCACTGTTGATCAATCCAAGACAATGAGCCGCTAAGAAGTGAACTATAGCACTGCGTGGCATAAGCCAATCAGACAGCGCGTGATTTTGAATAAACTTCTGCTCAGCTTAGAGTGTTGGAACGCTTGGGCGTCATGCTGGTTTCTTTTGGGTCATACAGAGTGATGCCGTCAAGGACCGTCGACATTAACAGTATGCCTATGCAGCCCCAAGTCTGAGACTGAGTGTATCTTTCAAGCAGCGGCTGTGCTGTCTCTGTACTCATGAACACGATCTACAGAAACCTCACGAGGTGATGCTGTCGTGGCCACGATGGAAATTGAAGATTCCATACTCAGTCTTGGCTCCTGGGCTGAGTGGTAAGTCAGACAGGGGCCATATTGTTCCTGCAGTCTCATAGATGCGTTTTACTGAAGACCAAGATAGCGTGGTTTGATCGATCAGCGACGCACGATGAAGTCGCCACGCTCAGTATCCAGTCTTCGGGCGGGTGGTATCTCACGCACTGTTTCTAATAAGGGAGGGTTTGTTCTGCCCTGCCAAAGCCCCGATGGCTGTCGAAGTAGATATTCTACGTCTCTAGGGGTCAGTTCTTTGGCCTATATTTGGTCTCCCGTGTACCAGCAGGATGGGCGATCCAAGAAGCACTTCATTGATCGCCGATGTATTGAAGCATTGATACTAGGGTGATTGACCCGTGCTGCTTTGTGAAAGCGTTTTAGTTGAACCCTGGAGAGCGTGATGCTGTCGAGGGACGACGCAGGATGAAGCTGCAATGCTCAGCCTCGAGTCTCAGGTTGGTGGCCATGGGCATCATGTAGTATATAAGCCCAAGGCACTGCTCCTAGCATATGGTCTCCAGAACTCGAAGACGACAGCTTCTACGGCCTGATTTTCCATCAGCACAGCGAAACAAAAGAACTTGAGAGAGAGAGCCTAGCGTATCAAGCCAGCAGCTAGGATATCCTTGAGGTCCTAGTGTCTAAGTCCAGGAAGAAAGTATCCTCTCCATAGGCTAGGCCCAGGATATGTCGGATCACCGTCGCAATGATAGGTTGCCGCCACGGACTACGAATCCCGGTTCCCAATACACGAATGCATACGCTCCCCCAACAATCAATGCGCCTGCGTTGTATACATACGCTCCCGTTGCACCCATAACATACACATACGCTCCTGTTCCTTCCCCGTATTTGGCCAGGCCGCCCGACAGCCAGCAGCAACGAACTTCTCCGTCAGGGAGGCTCACACGAGCTGAGGTGACCAGAACTCCATCTCGTGAGACAGAGGCGGCAGCACAGCACAATTTAGATGACCATTACCAACAAATAGCTGAAAGTGATCAAAAGCGAAAGGCCAGAGACCCAGATGCATACAGAACACGTAAAAACGAAGCCTCAAGACGACATCGCGCGCGAAAGGCCGATACGCAAGCCTCCGGTGCTGAGTCCGGACGTCGACGCCATCCTCAGGAAGAAGAAAGTTAGAATTCGGATTCAGAGCAGCCCTCGGGGCCGTTGCGTCCGGAGGCGGTGACGGCACAGCAGAAACTAGACGACCTACGGCGGAGGCATGCAGATTCCCAACAGAAGTATCGGAACAAAGACCCAGCAAAAATCAACGCAAAGAGTGCAGCATCCCAAAGACGCTCTCATGCAAGTCGAAAGGCCGGAGATGAGCCACGCACTCAAGTCGGACGTCAACGCCATACTCCGCTCAGAGACAGCCCAAGCCCAGAACCGCAGCAGCCCTCGAGGATATCGCGCTCATCTAGAGACCATCCATCCCTAGCTTCATACGATACAGCTGCTCCACCGGCACCTCAAGCGTTGCGGAGTTCTTCACGTCTGCCAGTATCCCGAGTTTCTACTCGCTATCCCGTACCGAGGTCGCGTAGCTCTAGTGAATCTCCCGGTGCTCAGGAAATAAGTAGGCTTGTTCAAAGAGCGCGCGAGAGATGCGAGAGGGAGAGGCCACAACAGGCCCGAAATCGGTCTCCAAATTTTAGCCGATCACCTCGAGCCCGGCAAATAGCTAGTGATATACAAGGAGTACGCGAAAGATGCGAGAGGGACAGGCCACAGCAAGCCTCTCGGCGGCCGGAGCCAGCTAGAGGAGTTGATCTCGCGGCAGACACAAGCAGGGGCAGAAAGCGTGCAAGGTCTCCTGACAGATCTCGAAGCGGTTATGACGTTGCAAGCCATTCATCAGCTCTGTCAGCGAGACCAAGACCTCCCATAGTACCTGTGGACGAGCCTGATAATGATGCAATAGCCAGATTAGTTCAAAGGACAGGCGACAAATTAAGGCTTGACGCCGCTGCTGCGGCAGCACAGGCAGAGGAAGATCAGATACGCGAAGTAATTCAGGGGACGCGTGACAGATTGAGGCGTGACGCTGAACAGGCCCGGGAAGCGAAAGAGCGAGAGAACGCTAGGGCTAGAAAAGGGGGGGACAGGAGGAGAAAGTAGGCAATCAAGGCTAGCCCGATCTCCCTGTTCTCCTCCTTGCTGCCCTTCACGTTCGCCATCAACCAGGCGTGAGGGGCCCGTATCCTCATCGCTTGCATTGGATATAGCAGGATGGCGAATCAAGGGTTTGCGAGACTTACATATCTAGGTTTCTTTTGTGTTGTATTTGTGCTTGGGATTGCCGAAGTATTGACGGAGGCTTAATGGGGTGAGGTTGGGGGGGATTATAGCTTTTTCTTCTCTCTTTGATTCTGCAAATTGAATTAGTGGAAGTAATATTAATACTAAGCGACTTTAGACTTATCTGATAGCTTTTGTTTTCAGGTTGCCACTGACTAGAGTGCTCCACAAGGACTAAAGAGGCAAAGCAGTTACTGCAGTGTGCCATCAACACCTCTATAAGCAGGCGTTGTTGTCGATGTTATAACCCTAGATTAATAAATTGTCAGGATTACCTTCTCGACCAACTCTGAATTGCCTCTATAGCCGACTCCCTATTGGTCAATCAATGCGTTCATGGTTCGTCATAATATATATGGAGAGTAGCGAGGGATAAATGCCTTGGAGAAGTGCATCCTGCCGTCGTATGATATACATTTCGAAATCGAGTGAATGATCAAGCATTGGCTTGAATTTCTCTCTTCACCCAGTTCTCCAAACCACCTCGAGCAATGATCTCTTGTACATTCGGAGGAAGCTCGCCAACTTTCTGACTCCAGCTCGGACCTCCTGGACCTTCCTGCACCTCAACCCTACTACGCCGGACATCCCAGGTGAGCTTCCAGCCGGTTCTTCGGGTAAGTTGCTTTTCTCGTGGCGGCTTCTTCTGAGTTGCTGGTGGCGGCGAATCCAGGGACTCCCAATTGCCTTTGGGCTCTGTCACGCTCTGTTGATCCGCTTGAACTTCGCCTGTGGAGAAAGCTTCTCGTAGTCGATGGATCAATCTTGGAACCTCGACGCCCATTAAGGCATTGTTGATGCTGTTACGCGAAAAGATGTTGCCAAAGCTTCCAGCAACCACCATCGGAATCTTTTTGGCGAGGATGGCTGTTGCAGCTTGCTCCCTAGAGCTGCCGCAACCGAAGTTGAAGCCCGCGACAAGAATGTCACCTTCGCGAGCGATGGTGGGAAATTGCTCATCGTAATTCTCCATACAAACAGTCGCCATCTTATCCTTAGTGACATCATCTTGGTATGTATATTTGCCAGGGTATATGCCATCCGTATTGATGTTGTCGGCATCGCAAAAGACAATCTCGCCTTCTACCTGTTCTGGGAAGCCTGGAAGAATTTCTGTGAGACTAGCATCATCTGCCTCAATGCCATTTCTCTCAGCAAAATCGCTTTCAGCTGACTCAACCATGCTGTCAAGCTGCCCGATGACTTTCTGAAAGGCTTCTTCAGGCGTAACAGTTCTCTCCTCCTCTTTAATGCCGTCGCCCTCACCCAAGATAACGCCTGACCACCCCTGTGGCTGCTCATACGAGGACGGACCGCTGATCTTACCGCTTAATGCACTTGCTGCCACAACTTCTGGGCTCGCAAGGTAGGCTTTGGCATCGGTCGAGCCCATGCGACCCTTGAAATTGCGATTGCTTGCACTAATGCCTACCTCACCAGCCTCAAGCAGACCAGTGCCAAGGCCAATACATGGGCCACAACCAGATGGCAGAGGCTGAGCGCCAGCGTCAAGCATAGCTTGCCAATCGCCAGCTTCTTCTGCGGCAAGCTGCTCTTTCTGTGAAGCTGCAGCAATGTAGAAGTTGACGTGCTCGGGGATCTTGGGTATTGCTCCATTGCTGTTCTTGGCTGCATCTCTGAATACTTTCGCAGCGGCTGCAAGATCAGAAGCCCTCGAGTTGGTGCAAGACACCAAGTAAGCTCTATCGAGCTTGATATCCTGAGCTTGGAGATTTTGCAAAGGTGTCGCAACCTTCACCGAATTCGGCCCGGAGACATATGGCGACAGTGTAGAGAGATCCAGATACAGCGACTTCGCATACATTGCCCCTTTATCCGCAGAGAGCAAGCTGGGGTCTGAAAACAAATCGTCCAAGCGGGCATGGGTGAATTGAGTCTTGCCAAACGAATCAGCTAGTTCCGATGATTCATAAAGAGCCGCCTCAGTCGCCTTGTATCTCAACCAACTCTGTAAGGTGGAGTCAGCTGGGAACAACCCGGACAACGCGCCCCATTCGGTCGTCATGTTAGCGATTGCGAGCCTATCATCAATAATTAGGCTCTTAAGCGTCTCCTCAGAACCCGTGAATTCTATTGAGTGGTTCAATACTTCGTCCTTATTGAACAAGCCGCAAAGCGCCACGATGACGTCTTTCCCCGTGACACCCTTAGGTAGTGACCCAACGAAGCGGACATTGGCTACAGGGGGTATCTGCCACCACGTTCGGCCGGTTGCCCATATGCTCGCAGCGTCGGTTCGGACGACAGGAGTTCCGAGGCAAGCAATTCCGCCGTACATGTTCGAGTGGCTGTCCGAGGCGACGGCAACTGTTCCGGGCCATGCATATCCCTGCTCGACCATAATTTGATGTCCGATGCTGCGCTCATCAGCTTTTGAATGACATACGCAATGCGATCAACTATCACCCTCTCCCAGCAGGATAGAAGTCAACTCCCTGCTTCTTCGCAAACTCTTCAATCTGCCGATATTTCCTCTGGTTCGACTCGCTCTTGTTCTGCACATCATGATCCAGTGTGATGATGATTTGCCGTCGATTATATATCTTAGACGCCCCAATTGACATGAATTTGGTCGCAACGGGCCATGAGTTGTCGTGCGTCATGCACTGTTGAGGCGCCAGCGTCACATAATCTCCAGCTTTGACCCTCTTGCCTTGCGGAAGACCTACGGCGTACCGCTGGACTATCTTCTCGGTCAAAGTCTGGGGTATAGCTGGTGAAGTTTTCAGGGACGATAAGACGGCGGCCGTAGATGGATCTTCGAGCTGCGCATGAAAAACATCTTGGTTTCTGCGGGCGAGGACTGAGAACCACCGCTTTTGTAGCGTCTGATCTTGGATCAGGTCAAGATGGATTTGGTTGCTTGACTTTGCAGGATTGACTTACTAGCATATCTGCACTGTCCGGCTCTGCTGAAGCTCCTTCACATGTTCTCTCACAAGTCACAATCGATAATTAGGAGACTAGAAGACGAGGCTCATTAAACGCGCGAGACGCGCCGCTAGATAGACGCGGCTTCTCCACTTCCGCCAAGGCCGGTCTCCCAATAGGAGGCCCATTACCTCAATATTCAGAATGTGGTTCCCCCCACCTTAATTTCTGGCCTTGTTTTTTTTTAATCGTACAACCTGCAAATCAACTTTTCTGCATTAATTAATCATTATATCTTAGTTATTTAATTAATTAATAATTAAACAATTACTTGTCAATATTAAAATATTTTATTATTTGTTTCTTATTTAATCTAAATCTCGTACTAAGTATTAGAAGAAGAACAACAACTCTAAAGACTATTATAGAGAGCATTGTCGTCGATATATACAAGTCTTACAAGTCTTTAAAAAGAAAATCTTGCGCAAAAGCGTTGTTGTCGTCTACTAATACTAGATTGCTATTATCTTTCTCTACTTATATATCTTTTATATTGTCGACGACAACTTTAGAGTTAACAACAATGTCTTACACAATATATTGAGACGTTTAATATGACAACGCTCTTATCTAGCAAATTATAAAGCTCTTGATTATCTTTAACTACTATTAGATTAACGTTGTCTATATTTAAAAATTAGACTCAAAAACTAATAATTGCGATATTGTTTAACACTCTTGTATTATTACGCTTTAATCAAATTTCTCTAAGAAAATCGCAAAGTTTTTAGTTAATAAGTCGAAAAAATTTTAAAAACTTTATAAGATTGTCGTTTAATAAGTAATAGACAAAAGAAAGAGCGTACAAATTAATATTATTATTAGATACAAAAGCAAGTCTAATAAAGAGTTGTTCAATACGTTGTTAAAGTCTTTTACTAAATCGATCAATAAAGTTACAAAATTAAACTCTATTAACAAGAAATTATATTATTGTCGAAGAATAAACTTTGCAATAAAAAATAAACAAAGAAAGATACAAAAGAAAAGCAAAAGCAAAATAAAATAATTATCGCAAAAATTATACTAAAAGCGAAGAGACAAAAGATACTTAATAAAGAAATAAATAAAAACAAACACAATTTAATAAAGTAATAAATATACGATATAGTTTGTCTTGCAAGCAATAGATTGTATTATTGCTAAATTTTTTACAAAGTTAACAACAAGCATTTCTTGTTTAATACAAACTATATATTGCAATAAAATAAAGAAATATTGCTTTAAACTATAATTAAGAAATCTTTTAATATTTTAAAAGACAAACTATACGCAATAGCAATAACAATTAAGAATAAGCAAAAGAAATTGCAAAAAAATCTAGATTCTAATCAAAAATTAATTAAGAAAAACTCTTAGAAGACATTTTTCTCGATAATATTTCTAATATTTGCGCAAATATTATTGTTAATTGCGACAACAACTATGTAAACTCTAGAACTATATAAAGCTTACAAAGCTTTATTAATAATATATAATATATATTTGTATATATTGTTTATCTATTAATAAGCAAAACAATCTCTATAGATAATGCAATTATTAGAGAGACTTTATTATAAATATAACAATTATAGTTAAGATTTATTATCTAATTATTATTCTAGACATCTATTGTTTTGTTAATATTTATTGTATTATTATTAATTAGAATCTTTGTTATTCTTGAAGTTAATAACAATTAGAAGTTGATTTACAATTGTAAAAGAAAATTTATTGTTAAAATTGCAAAGCAATTCTATACAAATATTGTTAAAAAATACTCTAAAACTTCTTTTAGAATATTTTAAATAATAAATAAGACAAAATTTTTTAAAAATTGTAGATATTAAACACGCGTACAAAAGACTACATAACGAGCGTTACTCTTTATTCGCATTTGGTAAACCCTAACTTTAGTCCTAGGTATATCTAGATTTGTCATAACAAAAGTCGCAGTTTTCTATTACTAATATTTGAACTTTGTGCGAGATCAAGATTAGAGCTTGTGAATCTTGCATTATCTGCGAGAATCTAGAGGTTCAAGCCAAGCTTTGCGAGAGATGATCTTGGCATTTCTCAACATTGCGCCCATGAATGCGCCTGTCCTATATAATAATTATGGTCTATCTACGTGAGATGCGCACACGTTCTCTTAATTCATTAGATTTGTCCCAAAAGCAAAGTTTGTTCGAATCGACGAAATCTAACGTCTAAATCGAAAAACGTGATGGTTTAACGCAATTGTGAACTAGCGAGCAACTGCAAACGTTTGTGCGCATCGCGAAAATCAAAACTTTACGCGCCAAGACATAGTTTAATTCAATTGAGATTTCGCAACTTTGTCGAATATAAAGAAAACAAAACAAGTTCTTTGAGTAGATCTTGCTTCGACAATACTAATTTAAGTACGTAGAGTAGTTAGATCTATAAGATTTGCAGATTCTAGCAAATATCTTGATTCCTATTAGCTCGATCTGTCTCTCAAAACGCGAATGTTAAAGCAAATAAACAAATTCGAAGCATTTAATTAAAAAGAGTACAAGATATAGAAAAAGCTCGAATTTTGTCTAAAGAAACAAATAAAGAACTTCTTAATAAAGCGCAAAAATAATAAAGAAGATGCAAATAAAGAAGATGCAAGTAGAAATAATAGCAACAATAAACTAAATATACTTGTAGAAACAATATTTGCACTTTAGAACTTTACTTACAATTAATATATATATATAATTAGAAATACAAGAGAAGTATATAATTAGAAAAAACAATATTAGATGCAAATGTAGATAGAAATCGATCGTTACAAATCTAGTTCGAAACAACGTAATATATAATTTACGACACAACATATAATACAAAGCACAATTATTTATATGTTTAACAACTTAATAAACAAACAATGCTTAATAAGTTCAACAACGATTAAAACAAACAATGCTTAATATGTTTGACAAATTTAATAGCAAATAAAGCAAACAATGTTCGACATACTTAATAGCAAATAAGATAAACAAGAAGAATCTTCTTTAATATATAAATCTTCGAATACAACTTTTTTATAAATTGTGTTCAACTTATTTTAAGTCTTTACTTATTGTTACTTTGATTTATTGAATTATTTTTCTTTGATTTATTAAATATAAGATTGTTTATAGTTGCAATTCTTGTTATTAAGTAATTGCTTATATTGTTTGAAGACGTCTATAAATTTCTTCGATAGCATAATTTTCTCTAATATCTTTTGCGAAAGTACTAGCGTAATACTTTGAATATTTTAAGAATGTTTGTATTAGATTAACGCGTTTTTATCTCGAACATTAACTTAACAATATAACGTCAACTCTTTGTTAATAAAGACGACAAGATAAGAATTAACAAGTCTAACGTCTATTATAAAGATTATATCGATTTAAAGAATTAACTTATGCAAATAAATATTTACTTTATCTTTTATTTTGTTTTAGCAAACAAAAAGACAATTTTCGCATTTACATTTCTTAAAGAAAGAGTTTAATATTAACTTAAATTAAACTTACGCAAATATCTAAAAAATTATAACAAAAATTCTAAAACAATGTTTACGAATTTCGATAATTTCAAAAAAGAGTTTCGAAGAATCTTCGAAACATTTAACAAGAAACAAATTGCAAAAAAAGTAATTTAATACTTAATTTAACAAATCTTTGCAACACATTACGCAACAAGATTCTAGAAACATATTAACTTTATTAAGTAAAACAATATCGCATTTATAACAATGATTCGATAAGATTTTAAAAACAATCTTAGAAACAAAATTATACGTAATAATAGATTTATTAGCAACATGTTCGATTTTATCGAATTAATTATCGATTTCGACGCTAAACTATATAAGAGAGCTATAAAAAAACAATACAATCAATTCTATAAAAGCGCAAAAATCTTTTTTGAACTAATAATCGAATATTAGTAAAGAGAATTTTGTTCTAATTAGAAGTATAACAATCTAGACTTAGTGTAATCGTTAAGTTGAGTTTCAACCCAATTGAATTAACTCGCCCAACCCTAACCCTAGGGTCAGGCAAATTTCCTAGCTTAACAAGGTGGAACGAACGAAGAATGCGCGTCGAATGTTTAATTTGACTCACTCAATCACGTGACGTCACGTGACACGCTATTTATATGTAATTAGCGTGAATTCTACACTAGTCTAATTGGGCTAGCTTGAATCCTGCGCTAGCTTAATCGAGTTAGCGCATAGATAAGATAAGATAAGATAAGATAAAATAAGCGAATGTTAACGCGACGAAGTTAGCTTAAATTCTTGACATTGACTCGACGAAACTCGACTCTAAGATTGAATTCGCGTCTTAATCCTGGCCCAACCCTACGAGGTCCAAGAGAATGAATCGAATTAAGAAAAAAGTGTTTGACTTAACTTAACGATTACACTATCTAGACTATTGTAAGCTTGCATTTATAAAATTGAATTTTATCTAGCAATGCAAAGAGAAAAACTCTAGAAAAAAGCAAAATAACAAATTTTAAAAAACGTGCTATTTATATAGTAAACTAAATTATTTTACAAGAGATTGTCAATTACGAAACTTAATAAATTATCGACAAATCAATGCTATATTAAGAGAAATACTTAATAGTTAGAACGACATTAAGAAGAAAATCGATATAGAGATAAACATTTTCAAAATTAAATTAAACGACAATTACTATTTAATAAAGAACTTAAATTAATTATAGAAAGTTCTAGATACAATACTATAAAGTAAGATACTCGTATTTACGCAAAAAGTTAATTAAGTACTTTAGAAGATTATTAAATCTTATAGCTTAATTATTGACTTAAATAAAGAGTATAATTAAAAGAACTTTTACGAATGCATAGAAGATATTACAAATTATCTCGAGACTTTAATTAACTTATCGAAGACTATAAACAAATACAAGAAGAAACTAGAAAGTTATATTACTACAAAAAAAACATATTCGATATAATAATAAAATAACTAAATCTTATAGTATACGCAAATCTTAATTAAATAGCTTGTTATAACAATTTATGCTAAATTTATCTAGAAGAAAAGAACGAAATTAATTAATTTTTTAAAAAGTTAAAGTTAGCAATTTAGCAACAAAAGAAAACTTAACGCAAACAAACATTCGAAGCAAAAGTCATAGCATAGAAGCAAGAAAAAGTTTAAATTTTTTAATAAAAAATATATTAGAGAAATGCAATATATTAGTCTAATAATAACAACTAAACTTAATAGCGTACGTAAAATATTTTATTATATTAGTTAAGATTAACAATTGTTAACTTACAACAATAGTTAATTTTAATACAATAGATAATTTTATAACTAGAGCTCTTATAGATAGATTAATTGCGTCGAGTTGAGTCATCAAGTTTGAGCTAGATTCCTAGCTCGTCAAGACTCAATTTGGGTTAGAAATCTTGATCCAAGTATTTGGGTCAAGTCAAAGAGTAGATATGAAGTACTTAGCGTATAACTTGGCTCGACTCGCTAAGACTCGAAAAATTTAGATTATTTTTGAAAAAGTGCATTAATTAACTTAATCAAGTTGATTAATTTAATTAATTTGTTTATAATATTATATAGTAATG
>JAABUZ0100000432.1_pt1 | contig 104567 bp, 35 predicted proteins | sample 5562091 | NCBI WGS metagenome assembly JAABUZ01 (sample SAMN12813069, study PRJNA571459) | rock metagenome | isolation source: Antarctica rocks | place: Antarctica: Victoria Land, Linnaeus Terrace sud | collected 2015-12-21
AATAACCAAGGATTAGTTTGATGATTAACCTTTTATTAGAACAACTTTAACAAGATATTATTATCTTTATATTATTCTAATTCTATTTTTAATATTAATAATTTGACGAAGAAAATGTTAAGATGAGTTCTAGATTTATAATTAAGAAGACGTGGATTGAAATAACCAAAGATTTGTTTGATGATTAACCTTTTATTAAAACTACATTAACTAGATATTATTATTATTATTATTAACAATTCATTAAAATCTTATATATTATTAAACCAAAAGTCATTTGAGGTAATTATTAATTCTAACTTTATCATCATTACATCCTATCTATTATTAATTCTCGTTCTTCTACAAATTATAAATTATAAATTATAAATTATAAATTATAAGTGGAGTATTTTATATTATTATTAGTATTATTAGTATTATTATTATTATTATTTTTATAATATGCTAGTATTAATTGATAATAACAGACGCAATAAATAATAAATATTAACATTATATTGTCAGATGTATATTTCTATAGTTATAATAAAAGGTAAGGAAAATATTATTTATTAACTTTATATTATAAGATTTATATTTCTATTTTTAGTGTTATTAATATGCAGTAAGTTAAGAATATGTTAGTTAATATACATAAATATATTTATTTTAAACAAGACGTGGATTGAAATAACCCTTAATTAGTTGATGATTAACCATATATTAAAACTACTTTAATATTATTCTTAATCCCGTTTCTTAATCAGAATAATCTTATATTTTATTAACTTTAGGGTTTTATTTAATATTTATTAATTTAATGTTATTGCTTCGGTATTTATTAACTTATATATTTTTAATTCTCGTTGTTCATAACTATATTTAATTATTTTCTTATATTTACTTATTTATATAATACTAATAATAATAATAGTTGTTATAAACATAAACAGGTTAGGAGTTATTTATTTTTATATTTAGTTTATCTTATTTATATTCCTAGTGTTAATAATATTGTTTGCAATGTAATTTATGAATTATTATTATCATAATATTACATCTATATTACTAAGATTACTAATATTCCTAAGATTATAGCGAAAGGTAAGGAAAATATTACTTATTATCTTTATTTTATAATTATTATTATATTTATACTTTTATAGTTTATATTAGAATAAGTAGCTGATTAAAACAATAGTTAATTATAACAGTATATTAAGATAAATATGCCCATATTGTTTATAATGAGAGATAAGGAACATATTTATTAGATCATTATCTTTATATTAACCTTGATTGTAATGGAAGATTAATAATATGTGCAAGAAAATGTTAATATATATATATATATAGATTTGTTTATAATTAAGAAGACGTGGATTGAAATTAACCAATGATTAATTTGATGATTAACCTTTATTTAAACTATATTAACAATATTTTTATTATTAACAATTCATATTAATCTTATTTATTATTAATCAATCCTAATGTCGTTAGAGGTAATTATTAATTCTAACTTATTCATCATTTTATTCTTCGTTATTTCTAACTTAGATCTTCTATCTTATTCTTATTATTATTATTATTATTCTTATTATTATTATGGAGATTTATTTTTATATTTATTTTATCTAGTCTTATTAATATTATTTTAACCTTGTTTATTCATCTTTTTATTCTTATTTATTTCTTATTCTATATCTTCACCACTTATCTTTTATATTATCTTATTTAGTATTATAATATATCTATTTAAATATTATAATATATATCAACAAGTTAGGGAATTACTAAATATTTTAATTATAAAATAAAGATAAATCTTAGTTTTAAATCAATACGTTTATTGGTTAGTAAGGAAAACTTTTGCCTGTTTTTGTGTTTTTATTTTTTGACTCTATTTGGAATTTTACCCTTATTATTGACAATTTTAGTTTAGTAGATTTTAACATTATTTCATTATTTGTATTACATTAAATTTTATACAAATATTTGTTATAATTCATAATTTATTTTATTAGTATTATTATTATTATATTTATTTAATTCTACTCTTAGTATTTATAATGAGAGCTAAGGATTTTAATTATATTGTATTATCATATCAATCTTTAAGTTAAACAAGCCGTATTCAATTAATTAATTATTAATACATAGATTCAAATTAGGGTTAAAACAATATTAACAATATTATTAATCCCGTTTAAGATAATAATAATTTTATAGATTATATTAAATATATTAAATACTGGGACTTATTAATAATTATTAATTCCAACTTTATCATCATTACATCCTATCTATTATTAATTCTCGTTCTTCTACAAATTATATAAGTAGAGAGATTTATATTATTATTATTATTATTCTAATTTTAAACTAATAGTTGTTAATAAACAGACAGGTACAGGTTAGGAAAATATTATATATTAACGTTATATTTTAATATTTATACCTATAGTATTTATATTAAATAGGTTAAGTAATATTTAGATATTTAACTTAATACAAATATTGGTTAGTAAGGAATTTTATTTTATTTTATTATCTTATTATGATAATTGTACCTTTAGTATTGATAATGATAAGTAAGGGATTTTAAATATATAGTATTAACATATTAAATTTTAAGTTAAATAAGTCGTAATCAATTAACTAATCATTAATATAAAGATTCAAATTACGGTTAAAATAACATTAACAATATTATTAATGCCGTTTAATATAATAACAATGTTAGATATTATATTAAATTCTGTAACTTATTAATAATTCTTAATTCTAATTTATTCATCATTATATCATATATATTATTAATCCTCGTTCTTCACCAAATTCATTATAAGCGGATTATCTATATATTATTATTATTATTATTCTTATTCTCATATGATACTAATAGTTGTTAATAACAGGTTAGGGAATAGTAAATATTAGCATTAGTTTATTATGTTTATTCTATGTATACTGGTATAAATTAATATGATAGGTAAGGTAAATATTAATTATTATCTTTATATAATCATATATTGTAATTGAGTATTAATAATAAACAGTAAAGAAAATGTTAATAGTTATATATTATATATATATATAGATATATTAATAATTAAGAAGACGTGGATTGAAATAACCAAAGATTTGTTTGATGATTAACCTTATATTTAAACAACTTTAACATATTATTCTTATTAATGTTGCGGATTATCTTCTTCTTCTTCTTCTTCTTCTTCTTCTTCTTCTTTATTGATCTTTCATCTTACTTTATCGATTATTTAAATCTAAGCTATTCATCTTTTTTATTGTATATATTATTAATCCTAATCTTCATCTTTATATTTCTTTATTTTTAAAGCAATTATTCTTAATCAGAATCTTTATTCATCACATCACTATAATTATCATAATAATATTTATAATAATAATAATAATAATAATAATAATTATAAGTATAATATAACTAGTTATACTATTAACGATAATGAATGTTGGTAAGGAACATAACATAACTTGTTAAATTTGTTAATAAATATTTATATATTAATAATTAAGAAGACGTGGATTGAAATAACCAAGAATTAGTTTGATGATTAACTAATATTTAAACTACATTAACATTATTATTAATCAACCAGATTATTATTATTATCTTATTATTTATTTATCTTTCATTTTACTTTATCGATTATTTAAATCTAAGCTATTCATCTTTTTCATCTTAGATATTATTAATCCTAATCTTCAACCAGATGATAAAATATCATAAGAATAATATACTCAAACTACATTAACATAATTGGTTATCATCATCATTATCATCTTAACAATAATATTAATATTACCATCATCTTTCTATTGTTGTTAATAATAATAATAATCTTAAATATATTTATATTTATGTATACCTCTTAAAATACTAGAGGGTGTAAGGATAATTTTATATTTATATTTATATTTATATTTATATTCTTGATAAACAAGTACGATAAGTATATACTTGAATATGATGATTAATTAACTTAACTTCTAATAATATAACAATAATAATGTTGTTAATCCATTTAATAATAACAATATAAATGATTAATTAAAGGGTCTTGACGAATAATTCCCAATTTAAAGTTATTCTTCTTCTTCTATATTATCTTAATATATTAATAATCCTAGTCTTGTTTTTTATATATTACGTTATATAGTTTAATTATTATTAATCAAAATCTTCAATCATTATTATCTAATTATTTCTTTTTAGAATAATAATCTAGTACAACATTAACATGATTTATTATTATCTTGATCATAATAATAATATATATATACACCTTATTATATATTATTATACACTCATTGTAGTTAGTAATATATTAACACAGATGATGAGATTATATATAAATATAAAAATATAAATATATCTTTTTGAAGATCCAAGTTAAGTATATACTATAATAGATAAGATGAATTAACTAAGATTAAAACAACTTGATCAATGTTTTTAATCCTGGTTTTAATATTATCTTTGATTAATTAAATAGTCTAGCTGGATATTTTTAATCCTAAGCTTTTCATCTATCTTATTCCATATTTTACTAATCCTAGTCTTCATCAATATAGTTATTTATTTTCCTCACAATCTTATTCTATTACTATTACTATTACAACTTTAACTTGATTGATTATCATCATTATCATCTTAACAATAATATTAATTATCATCATCTTTCTATTAATAAGAATAATAATAATAATATTAACGATATTTATATATATATTTATCTTTACCTCTTAAAATACTATAGGGTGTAAGGATAATTTTATATTTATATTTATATTTATATTTATATTTATAATTTTGAAGACTTAAGATAAGTATATACTAGGATAGATAAGATGATTTAACTAAGATTAAAATAACAATAACAATGTTGTTAATCCTACTATTAATCTTATTCCTTGTTAATTATATCTTGTTTATATTTGTTAAACCTAAGTTTGTATTGCTTTTGATTTCCAATATTATATATTATTAATCCTAGTCTTAATCTAATATATTAATAATTAATTATATGCATAATAATCATATTAATCATATTCTTAATATATATAATATGATATTTATTTATATTAACATGTATCCTGATATTATATAAAATATTATGATAGGTAAGGGAATTATTATTTTATCTTTATATTTTTGAATGATCGTAGTTTAGTATACTAGATTAAGGTAATAGATAAACTAATATTAAAACAACAATAAGAGTAATTTCAATCCCCGTTACTTATATTATAAACATTATTATAATAATAATAATAATAATAATAATAATATTAAATATAGGTTCTAATATTACTAATTATACTATCTAAAATACTAATTGATGGTAAGGATAATAAATATAATATATAATATATGTACTTTTTAGAAGAACTGGAATACTTAAACACTAGAATATGATGATGAATTAACCCATGTTAAAAACACAATAACAGTAAATTTAATCAGTTTAATAATAATAATAATATTATCAATTAATAAATTACGGGGTTTAGTTAATCATTCTTAATCCAAAGTTATTCATCTATATAATCTTAATTATTATTAATCAAAGTTCTTCATCATTATTAATAATCAATTATATTTGTAATATTAATAATAATAATCTTAAAGTTAATCATAATAACAATAATAATAATAATAATAATCATAATAATAATAATCATATTAATTATATTAATCATAATATTAATTATGTAATACTATATAACTATTACTACTATATTATATACTAAAGATGGTAAGGAAGATATTTATAATTTAATTATTTTAATAATTTTTATGAGTTCCAACTATTATTAATTGGTAATGTTTACTTTAGCAGGTAAGAATAATAGACTATTTAATTAAACAAGCGGTAATTGTAATTGTATTAATAAGATAGAAGATCGGGATTTGAAAGAACTAATGATCTAATGATGAATAAACTTAAGATTATAACAATAATAACAATAATAATAATAACTATATTATTAACCCCATATAATAATTAAAATATATAACTTTATTGAATAAACATTTAATCATTTATCTTAGGTTATAAAAATCTTTATAAGATAATAATGTGCTTTAAAATGTTAATCTAATACTTTATTAATCCTAAAGGTGTTTATGTATATTCTTATTAAATTTGAGTATATTCATCATTATATCAATAGTTATTTAAAACCACGTTCTTCAATCATTTCATTTATACTACTTAATTCGACATATAAACAAAATCTTTAGTGTATATAATTGTTTAAGTAGTTATTATTATAATGCTTTTAAATTCAATATCATAATTATCATAAACGATCTAGTAGATCTTCAATAACATTTAAATATATATATATTAATAATATATAAAATATTAAGGGAACATAATTTAACTGGTTAAAATATAGACTTTGCACGTCTAAGTTATGGGTTCAACTCTCATTATTTCCAACAATATATTAGAATTAGATAACTTGAGAATAATATAAAAATATAATAACTAAAAGTAAATTAAAGTGTTATGATTAAAGTTAAAACTGTTTATTAAATAAAGTTAAAATGTAAGATTATATAATTATAAGTATATAGCCTAAATAGCTTAGTGGTAAAGCACGACTTTGAAGAAGTTGAGACAGAGGTTCAATTCCTTTTTTAGGCAAATATTAAATAATTAACATTATATAATATATATTAACAATATTAAATCTATATGTTTATGTTGATCATAATATTTATTTTTATGAAGATCGAGAATTATACAAACCAATATATAAAACCTGGGCAATATTTCGAATTCAATAAGAATATTAATCAAAATTAAGGGTTAAATAATACTAAAATTAAACAAAATCAATATAAAGATAATATTGTTCAATAATTGAAACCAAATAGAAAGATCGAGGATTAAAATAACTAAGAATAAAAGAATGAAGATATTAGGTTTATAAGAATAACTCATTAATGAAGATTAAGGTTTCATACATCATTCAATATTATTTAAATTATGAATTACTGCGCCAGATATTAAGCATAAACTTTAATTCATTTATGTGAAGATTAATCATAATATGAATATTAAATAAAATATCATTTTAAGTTGGAAATTATAACATCAAATGAATAATAATAATAACTAATTTAACGGTTGTGGCGGAATGGTAGTCGCGATTTGCTTAGGACAAATTCATTTTAAATATAATGTTAAGGGTTCAAGTCCCTTCAACCGTAATAAATATAAGACTAGTTTAACTCAACTACTTAATCTTTATTAAGACCACTTAAACACTTTAAATATCTTAACACTTAACCACTTAACCTAACCACTTAATCACTTAATCATAAAATGTTGTAAATATATTAATGGGTATTTAAATTCCATAACTATAACCAAAAGCTAAAATTATAAAATATAAAAACTGGTAATATTTGCTAATATTTGTTTGATGTTATAAACTTCGAACAACTTAAATCTGAATGAAGACTATGATTAGATAATTATTCTAATTAGTTAGATGAAAAGCTAAGATTAAAGTAATAGTGTTAAATAATAAAGTCTATTATGTTGATAAATAACATTTAGATCATTAAGATAATTAAAATAATGTTTCTAAAGTTAATTATGGTTAAGATTTAATTAATATAACTATTTATAGGTAATACTGTAAATATTAATATAGATTAAATGTATTAAACACCTTTAGCTAAATGGTTAAAGCGGCAGTCTTCGAAACTGTGTATTATAGGTTCGACCCCTATAAGGTGTTAAAGTGTGAATAATAATGTGAATCAACTACTTCTACTAGCAATATAATCATTAATTAAGGTTAATAATTAGTTAAGATTAAATTTATAAATATTTGTTGGTCTAGGTTAATATTACACTTATTTATAAATATAACGAGTATAGGTTAATGGTAGACTAGATGCCTTCCAAGTATCTTATACGGGTTCGAATCCCGTTATTCGTAAAATAAAAATATATGTTAAATATTATTCTTTATGCATTTATTTGTTTTTGTTTATTATTATTATTACATATGTTATATAAACTTCAATAATTTCTTTAATATCTTATTAAAATGATTTGATCTTATTATTATTTTACTTTAGGGTTTATAGCTTAATTAAGGTAGAGCTCTTACTTGTCACGTAAGAAGGTGCCCGTTCAAACCGGGTTGAGCCCGTAATAATAATAAGAATAATACTTTAAATGTTTATAATTAGATCATTAATAAACCAATCTATTAAATGATTAATGTTTAACGATAAAGATAATTATAGATCTTGTGAGGAATATGTTATATAGTGGTAGTTAAGTTAATAAAAATAATAATAAGATAAATATAATTGTTAACTATATTGCTTATTATAAATATATATAATAAATATATATTTATATATTAATCATGATAATTTGTTAGAAGATCGATAATTAAAACAACTAATCATTAAATGATGAATAAATATAGATTAAAACAATAATACGTTTATAAGAACGAGAATTAAAAGAACTATCAATACAATTATAGTTAAACTTTATATTATAAAAATAATTTGTTTAGTTGAACAGGTATTAAAATATTTAATAGTAAGATTATAAATAGATCAACAATATAAATATAGAGATTTAACAATTTGTACCAAAGTTATTAACATATTTAGTTTATCATCAAGATTATTCTAGGGTGTAATAATAATTGATCTTCTTAAAATAAGGTTTAAAAGAATATAAATTAATTTAATTACTTTGTTGCGTTTATATTAATTTTGGTTAGCAAGAGTGATATTTAATATTACTTCCAGAGGTTTTAAACTAAACTGAGGATTAAAAGAACTATTAATTAAATAATGTCGTATAATATAAGATTAAAAGAATAATCTATTTATAAGATTTGGAATTTAAATAATATATAATTAAATAATGTCAGATATATTAAGATTATTAATCTCTACTATCCCAGAGATAAAGGAATTAATAGAACGTGGATTAAAAGAATATATAATAAAAAGATGATTAAGCTATAAATTTAATTACCTTGGGTAAGAAGAAGAACGTAAATTCAAATAACTATGAATTAAATGATGATTAAACTTAAGATTATAACAATAATCCGTAGCAAATAACCTGGAATTAAAATAACTACTAATTTACAATATAGCGTAAATTATTAATATTAAGATTTAACTATTACGATATAAGTTCTTAACATATTTAGTTTATCATCAAGATTATTCTAGCGTGTAATAACGATTGATCTTCTTAAATTAAGGTTTAATAGAATATAAATTAATTTAATTACTTTTATACGTTTATGATAAATTTTGGTTTACATATTTACTTTAATCTTTAATTATTGCAAATATAGGTTTTATCTGCCAAAGTTATTAAATTTAATTATTCATAATGATTAAAGTTGATGATACATTTATTTGATATAGCATTATTATTTTGTTAAACAATATTAGTCGTTTAATTATGTTATTAAAATATTTAATATTAATATTATTATTATTATAAGTATAACCAATTAAGTTATGGTTATATAAGATAATATAAACAACGATTGTTAAAAATATCGATTCATTTATAGAATAGCTAAAAATATCGATTCATTTCATTTATAGAAGAGCGTGGATTAAAAGAACTAATCATCAAATGATGAATAAATATAGATTAAAACAATATTATGTTTATAAAAATGAGGATTAAAAGAACTATCAATATAATTATAGATAAACTTAAGATTATAAGAATAATTTGTTTAGTTAAACAGGAATTAAATTATTTAACAGTAAGATTATAAATATATCAACAATATAAATATATATATCTAACAATTTACACTAAAGTTATTAACATATTTAGTTTATCATCAAAATTATTCTAGGGTGTATTAACCGATACGATTGATCTTATTAAATTAAGGTTTAAAAGAATATATATTAATTTAAATACTTTGTTACGTTTATCTTTAATTTTAGCTAGCAAGAATGATCTTTAATCTTGTTAACAGAAGAGAAGTTTTAAACTAAACTGAGGATTAAAAGAACTATTAATTAAATAATGCCGGAGAAATAAAGATTAATAGAATAAGAATAATCCGTTTACAAGATTCGGAATTTAAACAATAAACAATATATTAAACAATGTCAGATATATTAAGATTATTAATACCTATCCCTGGGTTAAATGAATTATTAGAACGTGGATTAAAAGAATATATAATAAAAAGATGAATAAGCTATAAATTTAATAATCCCGGTTTAGAAGAAGAACGTAAATTATAATAACTATGAATGAATTGATGATTAAACTTATGATTATAACAATAATCCGTAGCAAAGAATCTGGGATTAAAAGAACCACTAATTCTCTTTATTGCATAAATTATCATTATTAAGATTTAACAATTACGTTATAAGTTCTTAACTTATTTAGTTTACCAACTAAGTGTTCCTAATATCTATTACTAATTGCACCACGCATTATAAATATTTAAGTTGTCTATAAAATTATCTTATCTACCATTATTATTTTCTTATTATGTATTAATGATGATAACATAACTTAATATTAATATTATCCATAAAACCAATTATATATTTTTAATTATTATTAGCTATATAACCTAATATATTAAAGAATAAAGGTAGTATAACCAAATACATTAAAGAATAAAGGTAGTATAACCAAATACATTAAAGAATAAAGGTAGTATAAGGATAGATGTTCCACCATAAACCCAGTTAAGAAAGAAGATCGAGGTTTATAACAACCAAGAATAACATGATGAACAAATTATCAATATTAAGATCTCTTAATTAGCATAAAAGTTATTAACATTTATGATGATTTGTAATACTTAACATATATGAAGTTTTGTAATATTTAACATATAATAATATTTATTATACTCAGGATTCTAGTATATAGTCTAGTTTTAGTTTATTATGATCCCAATGTTTAAAACTATAAGCTTAATACTAAATCCCTTGCATGCCTTAATCTTTAATTATGAATTAGTAGTTAACTTTAACCATAGATTATCTCTAATTTTATTCTTTTTGATTGTTAAATCCAGATAGAAGATAGAAGATAGAAGATATAAGATAGAAGATAGAAGATAGAAGATAGAAGATAGAAGATAGAAGATAGAAGATAGAAGATCTTCATAAAGTATTAGGTTTGAATACGTGGATTGAAATTACTACTATAAGTTCTAAACAAAAAAGCAATACAAGACAAGTATGAAAGTAATAGTTAATCAAAGATTTAATCATCATCTATAAGATTAATAATATTATATAAGATTCAAGTATTATCTTTAAACTATTAGCAATATACTACTACTACTACTACTATAAAATAAACCTTAATATTTAAAATAAATCCTTCTGGTATCAAGATGAAGATCGGGATTGAAACTACCGCAAAATAAAGTAGATGATTAGCTAATATTAATTTAATAGTTAATCTAAGATTATTATTCATTAATCAATTTAAAATTTATGTTAGAGATTATTATTATTATTATTATTATTATTAGGAAAAATAGTCATAGGTAAGACAAGCTATTTGCTAAATATCTGAATCAATATATTCTGAAGGGTTCGAATCCCTTTTTTTCCGAATGTTAAATGCTTTTATTGATTAAACTTTAAAATAACTTAACATTAATAATTTAATTTTAATAATACAACAGTTAATTTAGATTAAATTTACATAAATTATAATATTATTAATTATTTTGATCTTAATAAATCTTAGTTAATTATAACTCTAATTGTTTAAGATTAAGGATTAATAATCATCTAAGTTAGGAAATAAAACGCAATATTCTTTGATTTTAACAACTTTACTTTATCAAGGATTAATAATCATTATGATTAAAACATCCCAATAAATAATTTAAGATTATATTATTATTATTATTTAGATAGTTATTACTTAATCTTAGTTAGTTAGTTAGAATACTGGATAGATGATCAAGAATTAATAACCAATTATAGATTAATGTTATAGTGATTTAATGATTATAACACCTTTATGAAGGATTACAACATCTCACTTAAGAATTATTAATTATACAGTTAATAATTGATTTTATATAGTTATAATTATAATACCGGATAGAAGATTAAGGATTAATAACCAATAAGATAAATATGATGATAAATTATAGATTAGAATAACATCTTGATGATAGATTAAACCTTGCCACCAAAGAATTTAAGATTATAATATTCTTATTATTATTATTAATTATATAGTTATTATTTAATTTTAGATAGTTATAATTCCGGATACGGATAGAAGACCAAAGATTAATAACCAATAAGATAAATATGATGATAAATTATAGATTACAATAACACCTTGATGATGGATTAATATTATGATTAAACCTTACTACCAAATAATTAGAGATTCTTAATTATAAATAGATTAATATATCTGAGATAGTTATAATTCCGGATAGAAGACTAAAGATTAATAATAATAATAACCATTTATATATTAAAGTTATAGTTAATTAATGATTACAACTTACTTCTACTCTACTCCTATTGCTACTCCTACTTTTACTCTACTCTACTCCTTTATGAAGATAAAGATTTAATAAGGAATAAGATAAAGTAGATGAAGAATTAAATATTATAAATATAAAGATTTTAACAATATATTAAGAATAAATATAATTAACAAAATAAAAATAAAAATTAAAAATCATTTTATAAGAGGATAAAATAAAAAATATGGAATGTATAAAAAACTTATTTAACCGAGATTATGAAAATATATTAGGATTAAGATTTATTAATTATAATATTTAATATATTAGTAATAATAATAATAGTTTAATTAAGAAAGTGTATAAAGGGATTATTATGGAAACTAACTAATATATCAAAACAAATGAAAAGTTAAATATTATTCTTTTCAAATTTAGATAGAAAACTATCATATAATTAACAGAATGAATTGAAACATCTTAGTAGTTCTAGGAATATAAATCAACAGAGATTTTATAAGTAGTGGTGAGCGAAAGTAAAATAGCCAATAAATATATAATAATAATAATAATCTTTAATGATTATATTAAATTAAATAAACAATAAGGAATTAGCAGTATATAAAGAACTCTAGCCAAAGAAGGTTAAAGCCCAGTAATTATTGTAATAAATATTTAAATAAGTAAAACGGAAGATAATCTGTTTGAATATTAAGGGGAACCATCCTCTAAGGCTAAATATGATATATTAAGTAATAGTGAAAAGTACCGTAAGGGAACGTAAAATAAAGAAAATGAAATAATAATTCTAAAAGTAGTCGAATGTATTTATGAATAATAAGTAAGACGGCGTACCTTTTGCATAAGGGATCAACAACTTTGTTCTTATTGCAAGCTTAATAAGCCTAGATAACTCAACTATTAATAGTAGTATAGTAATAAGAATTAGACCCGAAACTTAGTGATCTTACCATTTTAAGGTGAATTAACGACCGAACGGGTGATTGTTGCAATAATCTCCGATTAAGAGTGGTAAGTTAGTGAAAGACAAATCTGACTAAGAAATAGCTGGTTTTCTGCGAAATATATTTAAGTATATTGTCCATTATATTACTTCCAGGTACAGCACTTAAGTTCATTTATTTAATTAAATAAAAATAATATAATATTAATTATAATATAATATATTAATGTAAATAAACAAGTCGGGGGATTATAATGATTCTATCGATGAATTTAAAACTCGGAATAGTAAGTAAGATTAAAGATGGATAATCAGACAATTGGTGCTAAGGTCCATTGTCAAAAGGGAAACAGCCCAGAACAAGAATTAAGGTTCCAAAATATATTTTAAGTGAAAATAAAGATGTTATATTGTTTTTACAATTAGGAAATGAGCTTGGAAGCAGTTAATTTTTAAAGAACGCGTAATAGCGCACTAATCTATCTAATAATAATATACAACTAAAAATGTAACGGATCTAAAAATATTACCAAAATCTTGTAATTATTTATAATATTGATAATCATCATAATACTCTATATATTTATTTATATTACGATGTTTATAATATATATTATTCATAATTGATAGCAGAACATTTAGTAAATCAATGATATTTAATTTGTGATTAAATAATATGATATCTAAAGAGATAATGCTGACATGAGTAACGTTAAAGGATTTAATAATCCTCACCGAAAACTTAAGGGTTAACAATAAAGTAACGGTCTCTAAGTTATACTCATAATGAGTAAATGATGAGAATAAGTGTATTATATTATATTTAATATAATCGACTTAACTAACAAAAATTTATAAATAAAGTAGAAAGAAAATACGTAAATTCAGGAAAAAAGTTAGTTAATAAATATTAATAAATATTAATTAGGAATAGTTAATAAATATATAATAATAGAATAAAACCGTACCTAAACCGACACTGGTAAGTAAGTTTAGAAAACTAAGGTGTAAAATGAGATAACTATCGTAAAGGAACTCGGCAAAATGACTTTGTAACTTCGGGATAAAAAGTACCAATATGTTGACAAGATGTATTAGGTGGCACAGAATCGAGTTGTACAACTGTTTACTTAAAACACAGTACTTTGCAAAGATGTAAATCTTAGTATAAGGTATGAAATCTGCCCAATGTCGGCTGTTAAAAAGGATAACTAATTATGGTTTGATTATAAAACCCGATAAATGGCGGCCTTATCTATAAGGGTTCAATCTATATGATTTTCTATACAATATTAGGGCCCTTGTAAAATTTAGCTATATGCTGGAATATTCTATTTAATAGTACTAATTCACAACAATTCTTATTATTATTAAGAACAATCAGCAGGAAAGAATTAATAATCAAATAATTACCGATTATTTTTAATCCTCAGCGACCATACGCTAAACGATATTTAAACTAAACTAAAATAAAGGATAATTAAACATTGATGATATGGTCCAAATTATTAATATTTATAAGATTTAAATATTAAAGATAAAATATCTATAAATAAGAAATAAGATATATAAATGCCTAAGGTAGCGAAATTTCTTGGCCGTTAAATGCGGTCCAGCATGAATGATATAATGATACAACAACTGTCTCTACGATAGACTCAGTGAAATTACAATATCGGTGCAGATGCCGATTACCTTTAGTTAGACGGGAAGACCCTATGCAGCTTTACTATAACTAATCATTGTATTTGATTAACTAAAGTTTTAGAGTTTAAGTATAAGGTAGTTTATTATAACAACTGTGAAACACCTTTACTTTATTAATCATTTACTAAACATTAGATTTAAGTTTATATTTTATATATTATTATTATATTACTTATTTCTTTTAACATATTATTTGGACATTGATTAGTTGGTAGTTTTTGTGGGGCGCAATTCTCAAAAATAGTATCTGAGAAGTCCAAAATTAAGTAGATTTATTTTATTTACTTTTATATTATATTATAAGGTTTAGTTACACTGAATGGAAATCAGTATGAATGTTATTAATATCTCCACTATCCTTAATATATTAATTGTTTCTAATATAATAATAATAATAATATTTAATATTTATTAATATTTATAATATATATATATATATTTGATAAAAGCTTTAATAATAATTAAGATAAAATGATGAGAGATTATAAAGATTATAAATAAGTATAATGGTAAAACTAAGCTTAACTGTAAGACAAACAAGTCAAGCAGACGCGTAAGCGGGGCATAATGAACGGATGGTATAACAACAATATGGAATGGCCATCTATTAACGAATAAAAGTTACGCTAGGGATAACAGGCTAATTGCGTGCGAGAGTTCATATTGGCCACGCAGTTTGGCACCTTATGAAAAATAATTAGTAAAATAAGAATAAGTTATTTCAAATAAACAAATTGATGTTTTAATTGGAATTACCGTAATCCTTGTTACTAATTTACTAAACATCGGGGAATTATTATAGTAATATAATTTTAGAAGTTGGCTATATGCTGGAACCTCCTTATAACCCTTAATACTCTTTAGGAGTGAAAATTTAAGTGGATTGGACAATCAGCCGGGAAGTTATGATATAAAGATGATCATAATCGAATTAAAATATCATAACCCTTCAACGATCATACGCCAATATCCTGAATGATATATCTAGACTCAATATACAGGATAAAGATATGATCTGAACCATTATTGAAAAAGGTGGAAGATGAAAGAATATTACATCTTAAAGTAAACAAATACTTTTAACAAAATTACGATGTCGACTCAACCTATCCTCCTGATGAAGCAGTTAGGAAGGGTTCGGCTGTTCGCCGAGTAAAAGGTTACGCGAGTTGGGTTAAGTACGTCGTGAGACAGTACGGTCCCTATCTTCTAAAGGAAAATTAAATCTATTAAGAATTTGTTCTTTGTACGCAAGGACTAGAATGAACTAACCCCTGGTTTAACTGTTGTTGATTACTCCTATTATATCTTGTTATATTAATGTAATTGGCATCGCAGTAATGCTATGTTAGGTAAAGATAAGAGTTGAATGCATCTAAAACTCGAAACTTATCTTTTGAGATTTGTAATATAACGTAATAGATTATTACGTAATAGGCTTTAACTGTAATAATAGTAATATTTTAAGGTGGAAAGTACTAATTTTAATATTAACTTTTTTATACTCTTATTCTTATTTTTATCCCCCATCACCCTTAATTTTATTCTATTCTATCTTACTTATTAAGGAAATTATAATTTTATATAATCCTTGATTAGATTAGATTAGATTAGATTAGATTAGATTAGATTAGATTAGATTAGATTAGATTAATTAAAGGGTTTATTAATATTTTAATAATAGTGTTTCATCTAAATAAAGGGTGGTTACTTTAATCGCTTATCTTGATTATGTTAATATTATTCTAATCTAAGTAAATTCATTTAGCAGATTATAAATTATTGTTTAATTAAGTTATTCATAAACCAGATTTAGTTAAAATAAGCAGATTTTATTATTATTATTATTATTATTAATATTAATGATTATTAATCTTTATAACTTTTTTGAATATTTAGGTTATTATAATCCAAGTTGAATCATCTATTTAATCAGTTAGTTTGTTTAATTAAGTTCTTCATCAAGATTTAGTTTAAGATTTAGTTTAAGATTTAGTTTAGGTAAATATATTAATCCATTTACTTTATTGATATTTAGGTTATTATAATCCAAGTTAATTGTTTATTATTTACCATTTAAATGATTGTTTAATAAAGTTATTCATAAAGATTTAGTTAAGCTAAATATATTAATAATAATCCCTTGTGTTATTATATTATTCGGAATAAGATTAATAATGTTATAAAGTTTTAAAATCATTTAAGGTTAAATTATAATAAGTGAGTAATGATAAAGATTAGCCAGGTTAACTCAATTAGGCTAGAGTGTCCGATTTGTAATCGGTTGATATTGGTTCAATTCCAATAGCTGGCAAGATAACTAAGGTAACAACTTGATTAAAACTTTTATAAGCAAGTTAAGTTAAATATTCGGGATTTAAGATTAGGATTGAAATTAATGATTAAAATAAAAGCATTCATTATGGATTAATAATACATAATAGATTAAGATCACCTATTATTTGTTAACCCTAATGATGTTATAGTTAACTGTTTGATTAAGACAAAATGATTAACTTGAAGATTAAGTTAAAGTTAATAATCTTAATTGAATATGATTAATATTAAAATAATAACTTATTTATATTTATATTTATATTTTTAATGAAGATTTTAGTTGACAATTACTTAGTTAAATTAGATGATAAACTAACTATTAATAAATATATAAGCGAATAAGAAAATAAAGATAAGTTAAATTAATAATTAAGCTTTATTAAATAATAGCTATATTCTGAATAACGAACCTTAGCTTAAGATTAAAACTTCAATTTCATCTATAAGTTAATGATCCTACTTGTTGGTTTAGTAGTTAAATATTAAAATTAATACTAAAAGCGATATTTTTATATTTTTAATGAAGATTACCGTTAATAATAACTTAGTTTAATTAGATGATAAACTAACGATTAATAAATATATAAGCGAATAAGAAGATAAAGAGAAGTTAGATTAATAATTAAGCTTTATTAAATAATAGTTATATTAAGATTAACGAACCTTAAATTAAGATTAAAACTTCGGTTTCATATATAAGTTAATGATAGGAGTTATTGCTTTTGAGATAAATATTAAAATTATAACTAACGCAATATTTTTATATTTTTAATAATGATTACCGTTAATAATGCGTTTAGGTTTAACTTAATGATAAACTAATGATTATAAGAATAACACGAAAATGAAAATAAATAACTAAAGTAATTTAAGGATTGTAACGAAAAAGCTTGACATTAATGATTATAATATAGATTAGGATTATGATTAATAATAATATATATATTAAGATTAATATTATTAGATATATTAATAATTATAAAGTGAGTGTTTGTGTTATTTAACGCAATGGTCTTATCGTCAAACAGGTTAAGATATAGCAACTTCACTGCTATGATACCGGTTCAAGTCCGGTTAAGACTAGATAATCAAGATTAATATTGTTTTATGCGGTATAGTGTAATTGGTTAACATAATTGGCTCATGTCCAATTGATATTTTGTTCAAGTCAAATTACCGCACTACTACTACTACTACTACTACTATTACTATTATTCTTATTATTATTATTACTACTATTATTATTATTACTACTATTATTACTTTTACTACTACTACTACTCGTCGTAAACTCTTATTATTACACTACGTTAATTCATATTTATACTCCTCGTAGGGTTAGATCTTAATTGTCATCAATATAACATAAAACTTATATTTGATATGGTAATCGTAAAGTAAATGGTAATGGTAAACTAAATAGTAATGGTAAAGTAAATAGTAATGGTAAAGTAAAAGATAATGGTAAAATTATTATTATTCTTATTAATATATCCAGAATTTAGAGGCTATAGCTTAATGGTAAAGCCTACTACTCATAATAGTTCAATCTTGGTTCAATTCCATGTAGCCTTATAATAATAAATATAAAGAACTATATATATCCGGCATGTTATAAATAAACACGATTTATTAAATATGTGATCCGTTAAATAAGATTAAGATTAAGGTTATTAATAAGATTGTATATATTTAAAGATAATATAAAATAACGGGTTAATAATAACTAAATATGATTGAAGATCGAGGATTAAAACAACGTAATAGTTAAAAAGATGAATTACTTGGATTATAACATACGAATATGAATATGAATGAAGATCTTGGTTGATAATATCGATGATTAAAAAGATGAATCAACTTTAATTAAGAGTTGTTTGGTTTAAGTTAATAATAATAATAATAATAATAATAATAAACCGATTTTTAATAATTAATTATTGATTAAAGATTAGGGTTTAATATTACTAAATATCACAAGAACCGCATGCATGCAACAATAGGGATTAGAACAAGATCCTTTTATTTTGCACAACTTAGTTTGAGAATATCGAAGATAAGTAAGATAAGATAATATATATATATATATTTTGATTAATAGTTTGCTAAATAGATATATATTTAACTATGATTCGATTATAAAATACCGCTTTGTTAGTTAGACATAATGATGATTATTAACCACATTCGATTATATATTTATTCTTAATCTTGTTGATCTTATATTTTAAACCTTAATTATTTAACCTACATGCTGAAATTTGGTAGCCAGAACAAAGTTAAGTTTTGTCATCTTATCGATATATGGGTTCAAGTCCCATTGTAGGTAATTGGGTTTATCTCGACAGAATCAACTCATCCATCTAAACTCTTCTGTTTTCATTCTTCTTAATTCTTTTATATTTTCTTATTAAAGCAATTTCAATTCCTGTCTTTGTAGGAATATTTATTTAATTATAAATGTAAAATCAAAGATCAATTTTATTATTTTTACAACTAGTTTATTCTTTATTTATATTAATATGTTTATTATTAGCATTATTATTATTATTATTATTACTAATACTAGGTGAATTATTATTATGAATATTATTAACAAGATCTTTAATATTATTGTTATTATAATTCTTAGTTATTCATCTTTTTAATTATAGTTTATATGTATTCTTGATCTTCAACCACTAAGTTATGATTAATAGAGTGATTGGTTAGATTATAGATTATTATTATTACAATTTAAGAATTTAAAGGTAAATATTATAATGTAAACTAATAAAGTTTTAGTGTAATATTTAATAATTAAGATTAATGATCAAGTATCTAGCTAGCATTTAGCTCGTAATATGATAAATATATGTTTTATTTAGATAAACCGAAAGAAGAAAGATAATAAAAACAAACTAAAATAAATTGATGAAAACACGACAACTAAAGAGATTAAATATTTATAATGTTAATAATTATAAACTTAAATTAAATAATATTAATCAATTTGGTTTTAATAATAATAATAATAATAATATTATATCTAATCTCAACATTAGTAAACCTAAACCGGTAAAACAAAGATTATTATTATCTACAACTTTACCTTTAAATACTTTAGATAATAATTCGATTAATAAGATCAATCCACATTATAAGTTATCTAATAAAATAGATTGGTGTCCTCTAACTAGAGAATGGTCATCAGGTAAATATTTCTATAATAATTCAGAATCTATAACAACATTAAATTATGAAAAATTGATTTATGAATTAATACAACATTATTTTAATGGTAAAACTAGATCATATTTACTTAGTTTAACTAGTTATAAATATAGTAATAATACATTAATTATTAATCTGTTTTATTATAAATTACAAGTTAAAAAAGATTCATTTAATAATAATAATAATAATAAGAATGTTAATCATGTATTAAATACTGAATGATTATCTCAATTATCTTTAGATAAATTAAATGCTAGATTATCTAAACTTATTAACAAAGTTGTTAAATTAAAGTTTACTAGATTATATTATCCATATTTAGATAGTAAGATATTTAGTCAATATTTAGCTATATTACTTAAATCTAATAGTTTTTATAGAATTAAATCTATCTTAACCAAGAAATTTAATATCGGTTTTAATGATAATAGTAATATTAATCCTGGTAATAATTATGATAATATATCAAAATTGTTGAATAAGGTATTTATTAAACAATTAGTTTCTGATACTGGTTCAATGATTGATTCTAATTCTGAATTAACATCTGAATTAAAACCTTTAAATGAAAATAATAATAATAATATCACTAAAATAGCTATAAGTAATATATTTAACAATATAAATAAATCTATTATGATTAATAATTATTTAAAAGAAGAAGATTCACAACGATTATTAGCTTCATCTGCAGCAGCATTACCTACACTTCCACCAACTGGTCCACCATCAAGGAATATTATCTTAACATTATTTTTAATATTATTATCATATAAAAATGTTTCAGGTTTATCTATTACATTAAAAGGTAGAATGACGAGAAGAAAAAGTGCTACTCGTTCACGTATGTCTCAATATACTATTGGTAGTTTTACTAATTATTCTCCACATTTACAATTATTAAGAAAACAATATAATTGTAATGTTGATATTGCTAAATTTACTAAATCTAATAATAATGGATTATATACTGTAAAAGTATCTTTAGCTCATAATTAATACAATATAATTTATATTTTACTTGATTCGTTTATACAATAATCTCAATGATAGATTATAGATTATAGAATATCCAATATATGTTCCCCCCCCTTTTTAATTATTATTATTATTATTATTATTATTATTATTATTTTAACGATATATTTGGATTATTACTACTCTCATCATATCAGGAAGAAAGAGGTTTGAAATTATATCGAATAAATGGATGAATAATTAGGATTAATAATATTATTAACCCATATTAAGTTATTAACATATTATTATTATTATTATTATTATTATTATTATTACACTAAGCTTTTAACGTTTAAATTATATTAAATTAGTTAATTAACTATAATGATTATTATTATTTGTCATATTATTAATATTATTATTATTAATATTATACAATATTAAACTATTTTTATTAGATATAATTCACATTTATTCATCAATTAATCTTAAGTTATTCCAAATCTCGTTCTTCAAAGTTATAGTTATTGTTAATTCAGTTTAATTAATAATATTAATGGAATTAAACCAAAGGGTCGTTATTAGTTATAATGTTTAATATTATTAATAGTAAAATTGTTATTATTAAGCTAATATCTAAGATTATTAATATATGAAGATATTAAGATAAAGTTAATGATCCAAACATTCTTTGGAGTGAAGACTGGGATTGAAATTAAATATAATGAAAAAGATGATTAACTAATGATTAATATAACAGAGATTAAAAGGATTAACAATCTGCTTGGATTAAATAATTAAGTTATAAATTTATTATCAATAAGATTATTGAGATTAAGATATTAAGTTATTATTAAGATATTAATAACACAAGAGGTTATTTAATATTAACATTAATTCTCTAAGCAAAAGTTATTAATATATTATTATTATTATTATTATTATGATTATTAATATAGTTAATTTCTTGTTAATATAATAGTAGTAGTAGTAGTAGTTATAATCCATGATAATTCATCAATTAATCTTAAGTTATTCCTAATCTTGTTCTTCTCTAATAATGGTGTTTAATTATATAAATATATTTAAGGATTGAAAAGTTTTATTTTTACTTCAAAGCGAATAATGTTTAGTTTAATATTGCCGATTATTTTATTATTCTTATTATTCTAACTATATACTAGGATTATTAAGAATAAATAACGAAGAACTTGGATTAAAATTATAATGAATAAATGGATGAATTATTAGGATTAATATTATTATTAACCCAAATTATATTATTAATATATTATTATTATTATTATTAATATTATTAGTTAATTTCTTGTTAATGTGATAGTTACAATACTCACTAATTCATCATATAATACTTAGTTCTTTCAAACCATTATCTTCAAAGTTATTGGAATTCGAGTTTAGTTATAAATAGTTTATTGGTTTCAAACTAACGAATCGTATACCTTGATAGTTTAATAATATTATTAATATTATATTGTTACTATTATTATAAGTACCATCTACTACTTGAATTATTAATAAATATTAACCGAACCAGGAAGAACTTGTATTAAAATTATATTCAATAAACGGATGAATTAACTTTAGATTAATATAACAGATGACGTAAGTTATTAATATTATTATTAACATTAATTATACAAGCAAAAGTTGTTAATATATTATTATTATTATTATTATTATAGTTAATTTCTTGTTAATATAGTAGTAGTTATAATCCACATTAATTCATCACATAATACTTAGTTCTTTTAAACCTCGATCTTCTAAATTATCATCATAATAGTAGTTTAATTATTATTATTATTACCTCATTAGTTATAATGTTTAAGAATATTATTATTATTATTATTATTATTATAACCATAGACTTGGATTACTAATATTTCTAAGCGAAGAACTTGGATTAAAATTATATTGAATAAATGGATGAATTATTCGGATTAATATTTGATTAGATTGATATTTCCGACTATTATTAAACGATATTAAATTATATATTTATATATTATTATTAATATTAAGATCTTTAGTTAATTTATTGTTAATGTGGTAGTTATAATACTCACTAGTTCATCAAATAATACTTGGTTATTACAAACCATTATCTTCAAAGTTATAGTAATTCAAGTTTAGTTTTAAATAGTTTATTGGTTTCAAACTAATGAGTTCTATACCTTTATAGTTTAATAATATTATTAATATTATATTGTTATTATTTTTATTATAAGTACCAAGTACTACTTGTATTTTTAACAAATCTGAACCTAACCAGGAATAACTTCTATTAAAATTATCTTTATTTCTTCAATGATTTAACTTTAAATTAATATAACTTATCACCCAAGTTATTAATATTATTAACATTAATTCTATAAGCAAAAGTTATTAATATATTATTATTATGATTTGAGTTAATTTCTTAGTTAATTTAGTAGTAATAGTAGTTATAATCCACATTAATTCATCATTTAATACTTAGTTCTTTTAAACCTCGATCTTCTAAGTTATTATCATAGTTGTTTAATTATTCTTATTACGTCATTAGTTATAATGTTTAATATTATTACTAGTATTATTAGTATTATTATTATTATTATTATAACTATAAACTTGGATTACTAATATTTATAAGCGAAGAACTGGGATTAAAATTATATTGAATAAATGGATGAATTATTAGGATTAATACTTAATTAGATTGATATTTCCGACTATTATTAAACCTTATTAAATTATATATTTATATATTATTAATATTAACATCTTTAGTTAATTTATTGTTAATTTAGTAGTAATTATAATCCACGATAATTGCTTTTATATTCCCTAGTTAGTTCTTTCAAACCTCGATCTTCTAAGTTAATATAATTATACCCAATCGGTTATGGAAGAAACAGGATTTAAACTATATTTAATTAAAGGATGAATAATTGTAGATTAGTATTTGCTTAGATTAAAATCTCGGATTATTATGAACTCAATTCAAATAAATATACAGAATTATATATTGTTATTAATATTATTAGTTAATTATAATAAGATTTTTCGATAGTTATAATCCTAATAGTTCATCAAATAATTATACGTTCTTTCAAACCTAGATCTTCTAAGTTATTATCATAGTAGTTTAAATAATTATTTCGTTGGTATCACAAGATTAATATTTAGTTATACCTGATAATGTTTAATATTATTATTAGTATAGTATTATTATTATAACCATATACTTGGTTTATTAACAATATTGATCCGGGAAGAAAGAGGTTTGAAATTATCTCTAATTCATGGATGAATTACTTGAGTTTAATACTTGCTTAAATTAAGATTATCTGTTATTCTTAAAGTTTTTAGTTAATTTCTTGTCTATATTGTATTTATAATCCTCATTTATTCATCATTTTATTCTTGATTATTACTAACTTCGTTCTTCTATCATATTATTATTATAATTATTATTATTCTTATTCCCTTTATATTTATTTCTATTTATATTTATTTTATCCTACTTATTAATATTATTCTAAACCTTTATTTTTCATCTTTTTATTTTATTATATTTATTATTCTTGATCTTCACCACTTATCTTTTATATTCTCTTATTTAGTATTAGTATATAAGTATTACAATAATAGAATATATATCAATAAGTTAGGGAATTACTAAATATTTTAATTATAAAATAAAGATAAATCTTAGTTTTAAATCAATACGTTTATTGGTCAGTAAGGAAAACTTTTCCCGGTTTTACGATTTTTATTTTTACTTTTATTATTTTTTCTTTTTACTTCTTAAATTGATAATTAGAGTTTAAGTATATTTTAACATTATTTTATTTTAAATCTTACATTAATGTTAATACAAATATTGGTTAGAGTTAGTAATTTATTTTGTTAGTATTCTTATTATTATAAATTTATACTTATAATATTAACAGTAATGACAATAACCTAATCTGCGAAGAAATAGGATTAAAATTATATTCTATTCATGGATGACTAACTGTAGTTTAATACTTGGTTAAATTTATATTATGATTATTATTATTATTATTATTATTATTATTATTTTTATAAGATAAGATCAATTATATATATTAATATTATTATTATTATTCGTTAATTTATTGTTAAGGTAGTAGTTACAATCCACTATTATTCATCATCTAATTATTGGTTAAGACAATACTGGATCTTCTAAGATCCTCACCAGGAGTTTAAAAATAATTAATTCGTTATAATTATTTGATATATATATATATTTAGTTAATAATGTGTTAATAATGGTGAATATTTTAAGTAATATTGTTATTTAACCATTACTGGGTCAGAGTTGAAGAACATCAAGTATTGAAACTATATCCAATAAAATGATGAATCAAACTATCATGTTAATAACTGATCAAGTATTAATATCATCGATTATTATTAAGATCTTTAGTTAAGTTAATGTTAATATAGTAGTTATAATACACATTAATTCATCAATTAATCTTAAGTTATTCCAAATATCGTTCTTCTCTGATATTGAAGTTTAATTATAGAATTAGTTCCTAGGATTTAAAAGTTTTATATTTACTTAAAACCGAATAATAATGTTTAATATTATTATTATTATTATTATTACTATTTACTTGGATTATTATTTATACTCACCAGCGAAGAACTAGGATTAAAATTATCAGGCATAAATGGATGAATTATTAGGATAAATACTTAATTAGATTAATATCATTATTATGATGATGATTATTATTATTATTATTATTATTATTAACCCAAGATATAAAGTTAGATATTATTAATATTATTATTATTATTATTATTAAACTATATAAATATATAAGAGATTATTAAGAATGACGGATAGAAGCCAAATTGGAACGGCACCTACTTTGGGTGTAGGAATTAGTTAGTTCGAATCTAGCCTATCCGATAAAAGTATTATATATATATTTATTATTATTACTCATATTTATTACTCAATACAAGTAGATTCATTACTCATTATTGAATAGTGTTAAATATTCTGCACTATTACTAAAATATAATTAAAATAAGCAGCTTTAAATTTACTATTTATTAAATATTGTGAATAATAAAGGAATTAATAATTAACCTAAAGTTTAAAGTATAAAACAACTCGTATTAAGTATTAAGTGTTAAATGTTATATGTTAAATTAAATGTTTAAATATCTAATAAATAACTAAGAGGAATAAATAACTAATTATAACTATATAAAATAATATAATATAATATAAATATTTATTTAATATTAAGATTAAAAGTAATGACTAATATAGAAAGATCTGCATTTAATGGTCATCCTTTCCATTTAGTTGAACCATCACCATGGCCAATAATCTCATCATTTGCATTATTAACTTTAACAATATCAGCTGTATTATCTTTTCAAGGTTATATGTCAGGCTATTATTTAATAATAGGTTTTGTTTCAGTATTAGGTGTAATGATATTATGGTTTAGAGATATTATAGCAGAAGGTAGTTATAAAGGTGATCATACATTTGCAGTACAAAAAGGATTAACAATAGGAGTAGCATTATTTATAGTATCAGAGATATTTTTCTTTTTATCAATATTTTGGGCATTTTTTCATAGTTCATTAGCTCCTACTGTAGAATTAGGAGGTATGTGGCCACCTAATGGAATAGAAGCATTAAATCCATTTGAATTACCATTATTAAATACAGTATTATTATTATCATCAGGTGCATGTGTGACATATGCTCATCATTGTTTAATAAGAGGTAAAAGATCAGGAGCAATAATAGGATTAATAAGTTCAATAACATTAGCAATATTATTTACAGGTTTACAAGGAGTAGAATATTGGAATGCACCATTTACAATTAGTGATGGGGCATATGGTTGTTGTTTCTATTTTGGAACAGGGTTTCATGGTTTACATGTAATAATAGGAACATTATTTTTAGGAGTAAGTTTATATACAATAATAACTTATCAACAATCTGATCATCATCATGTGGGTTTTGAATCATCTATATTATATTGGCATTTTGTTGATGTAGTATGGTTATTTTTATTTATATCCATCTATTGGTGGGGTTCATAAATAATATATTAAGAATACAAATATAGTAAAATAAAATAAAATAATAATGTTGAATATAGAATTAATAAAAAATATTCTAGGTATTATATCGTTAATAATTATTATTATTATAAATATAATTATACTAGTAATTAGTTTTATTGTTTTAATAGTTGTAATATATTATAGTATATTTACAAATACTTGGGGATTATAAAATCTGTTTATGTATTAACACTAAAGCTCGTAAAGCAAAACTTGTAATCGGGTTTATAATATCAAACATAATAAATATATCCGGCATATTGATAGATTTCTGAATTAAACAATCAAGTTTAAATAAAATATTAATATATTCGAGATAATTTGATTAAACAGATCATTGGATCAGTAGATCATTAAATATATAAGTGGATAATGCTCGCTAGTTTATAATAATAAGATTAAACAGAGTAAACATTAATATATATATATAAAGTAATAACAAACGGGAGTTTTATAAAATAAGGGTGATGATAAAGCGATTAATTATTAGCTATTATTAGCTATTATTAGCTTAAAATCACCATTAAACCATTAAGTTCAACAAACAAAATTGAATCAAAATAATAATTATAATTCTAATTTCTAATCAACTAATAGTTATAATTCAAATCGTCTAATGTTAGTAAACCTAATTCTAATCTTGAAGATCTAGATCATTTATCTATATAATAATATCTAAGGTCAATAATAAATAATAAATAATGAATAATGAATAATGAATAATGAATAATGAATAATGAATAATTATTAATGAATAATGAATAATGAATAATTAATTTAGAAAGACTGGGATTATAATAACTATAGATTAAATGAATGATCCACTAATGCTTGAAGATTATCTCTATATTAGATCTATATTATTAACAATAATATTCTAAACAACTTAATGATTATAATAACTATATCTGCTTGCAATTATAATTATAATACTAATGTTAGTAATACTAATTCTGTTGCTGATGATAGCTCTAGCTCTATATCTATATATAAATATATATCTAACATTAATACTATCTAATGATAACTAATGAATAATGAATAAATAATAATAATGTAGAAAGACTAGGATTAGAATAACTTTATTTTAATGAATGATTAACTGATTGTTGAAGATAACTTAAGCAGGAGATTAACAATAATCGATCATGTGGAACAATATTATTAATACAATCTTCCTTCTTATTCTAATTATTCATCTTATTCAATAAGATATTTGTTTAATTTAGTAATACTAGTATTTAAATTAGTAAGATATCTAATAAGTTAATTAATTATAAATATTAATCAATAATGAATTTAGAAAGACTAGGGATTATAATAACTTAAGATTAAATGAATGATTAATTGATTATTGTAAAGATCTTGATCTGAGATTTAAATATTATTATACTTTAAATCAATAATTATAAATCTTTGCTACATTGAATTAGAATATAATAATTAAGATATTTAGTTAGATTAGATTAAACAATTTAGAAAGACTAGGATTAGAATAACTTTATTTTAATGAATGATTAACTGATTGTTGAAAATATCTTAAACAGTGTTGATCGATAATCGATTATCTGGATACAATATTATTAATACAATCTAATGATAAATACTTTTAATACATCATCATTCTTATTCTAATTCATGCTTTTTTATTTAACAAGATATTTGTTAAAGTTAGTAATACAAACATGTTGCTTGTAAGATCTATAATAAGATTATTATAAATATTAATCAAGAATGAAAAGCAGAAAGACTAGTATTATAATAACGATAAATTAATTGAATGATTAATTGATTGTTTAAAATATCTTTATCTGTAATCAACTAGAATAATAATATTAATTTGCTTGCTTATTAAGAATTATAAATGGTTGATTAATTGTAATAAAATATAACATTAAGTTGTAATGTTGATTAATGAATTATGAAAGACTAGGATTAGAATAACGATAAAATTAATTGAATGATTAAATTTGTTTATAAGATCTTCTATATCTGACAATTACGGTATCAATAATAATAATAATAATAATAATAATAATAATAACCCAGCATGAATAATTATAAAAGTTTACTTGATAAATATTTTAAAACAATATAGAATAATTTAGAAAGACTAGGATTATAATAACTAGAGATTAAATGAATGATTAATTGATTATTGAAAAGATCTTGATCCCTTCTATATTTGAAATTATTTGCTTCAAATACTCTAACCCTCTAATGAATAATTAATTATAAATGTTTACTCGATAAATATTTTAAAACAATATAGAAGAATTTATAAAGACTAGGATTTTAATAACTTATGATTAAATGAATGATCAACTGATTGTTGTAAAGATCTTTATCTTAATTCACGAAAGATATTATTAAAGATAATACACCAGCTTTTAAGAATTATAAATATTACATTAATTGAATATATAATAATTAAGAACTTATCAAGATTAAATAATTTAGAAAGACTAGAATTATAATAACTTAAGATTAAATGAATGATCAACTGATTGTTGTAAAGATTTTGATTTTAAATATTGTAAGATATTAAGATATTAATGATATTAACCAGCTTTGTTTAATTATAAATGTTTGCTGGATTGAATTATAATATAACATTAAGATCTTAGCTTAGATTAAATAATAAGAATAATAATAATCATAATAATTTATTTAGAAAGATTAGAATTATAATAACTATAATTTAATTGAATGACTAAATGAATGTTGAAGAGATGTGATCTATCTCTTAGAAAGACTAGGATTATAATAACTATAATTTAAATGAATGAAGAAATGATTATTAAATGAAACCATATAAGAGATTTAAATTTAAATAATATTCTGCTTTAAAATGAATAATTATAAATAATTCAATTAATTGTAAAATAATAATTAATAACTAAAGAAAGAATAAATAATTTAGAAAGACTAGAATTAGAATAACTTTAATTAAATGAATGATGAAATGTTTGTTGAAAAGATCTATCTTTTAGATCTTAAATAATATGAGGTTTAATTAAACTTAATATAAACGATTAAAACAAAATAAAAGTAAAATGATTATTGATTATTTAATTAGTTCGTTGAATATCATCAAGAATGATGCACCTAAACCATGGGGTATATATTTCCAAGATGGAGCAACACCATCATTTGAAGGTATAGTTGAATTACATGATCAAATTATGTTTTATTTAATAATTATCTTATTTGCTGTAAGTTGGGTATTAACATCAGTTATTATCGAATTTAATAAAGAAAAATCCGGATTAGTTCATAAATATACTAATCATGGTACAATAATAGAATTAATATGGACAATAAGTCCAGCATTAATATTAGTATTTATAGCTTTTCCAAGTTTTAAATTATTATACTTAATGGATGAAGTTGTTGATCCAGCAATGACTATTAAAGCAGTAGGTTTCTTATTAACAGATGGCCTAAAATTACATAAATTAAATAAAATAAAAGATACCAAATACAACAATTGGTGAAAAAAACTTCTTTGATATCAACAACATTTTATATCTTTTCATCATTTAGTAAAAGCATGAAATCGAATTGGTCCACATAATAGTGATGTTATAGCTGTGATTGTTGGTTCATTATTAGGTAAAGCTTCTGCTAATAAAAGATCTGTTGAAGGTACTAGAATTATTTATAAACAATCTATTAATCATAAAGATTATCTTATATGGTTATATGACTTTTTCTTAACTTGAGGTTATTGTTCTAATTTACCAATATGAAAATATACTAGAATTAATAAATCTAAAGATTTAATTAATCAATATTATGGTTATGAATTTAATACTTACACATTTTGAAGTTTTGATTGGATTTATAAATTATTTTATTGAAAGGGTAAAAAAAGAATTGTTGATAATTTATCTTCTTATTTTACTTTATTATCGTTAGCTATTTTGATTATGGATAATGGTCATTGGACCAATTATGGTGTAAGAATAACTACTGATAGTTTTAATAATAATGAAATAAAATTATTATCTTCTATGCTTAAAAATAAATTTAATCTTGAAGTTACTAATCAAAATATTAATAAAATTGGTCAAGATACTTCTACTATATATATAAATAAAAAATCAATACCATTATTAATTAAATTAATAAAACCATATATACATAATTCAATGTATTATAAATTAGGAATAATAAAAAATAAATAATTTTAAAAGAAAAGTTCTTTTAACTCTCAATATATATATGTAATAGTCGTGAAATAAACAATGATGATAATTATTTCTAAAAGTCCGACAGGATTTTTAAAGTATCAAGAATAATTCTTATAATTTTTGATTCTTTGGCGACACGAGTGAAAACAGTTAACATATTATTAATAATAATAAAATTAAACCAATACCTAATAATAATACAAGACTGTCAGTAAATACTTTGTTTTTATATATTTATTGCCACAGACTGGGTCACTTGTGGGTATTATTTACAATACATACTATTATAAATAATACTTAATGTACAGTCGAAATAAAGCCTTAGCATCAATGGTATTGGTCATATGAGTACGCAGATTTTCTTAATGATGATAATGAATCAATTGAATTTGATTCTTATATGATACCAGAAGAAGATTTACCAGAAGGTGGATTAAGAATGTTAGAAGTTGATCAAAGAGTTATATTACCTGTTGATACTCATGTTAGATTAATAGTAACTGGTGGAGATGTAATACATGATTTTGGTGTACCATCATTAGGATTAAAAATAGATGCTATACCTGGTAGATTAAATCAAACATCAGTATTAATACAACGAGAAGGTACATATTTTGGCCAATGTTCTGAAATTTGCTTACGACTAGGTAGAATGTTTTATTCAGGAAAAGAATGACTATTACTGATATTTCCTAGTACCGTGTTTAGTGTATATTACGACGTTAATATATATGAGTTAAACTTAAAATATAACGCAATTTTACTCACGATAGTTGCAATATTAGGTACGTATGTTAATTTTATATTTAAAATTAATAAGATTATTAAGGAGTTAATTTTGTTAGAACGGCCATTAACGTGTAACTTAGATTATTCGTGTTTCTATTCAAAGTCGCAAGACTTAAAGATCAAGAATATAATTAAGCAACAAATTATATTAATCAGTAATAATAAAACGATCTTTTGGCTCACAGAAATTAAGAACTTAGTAATTAAGTCGATAAAACAAAGTAAACTAGGTAACCTCGTATTCCTTAAATATAGAAGAAAAAATATAAGAAATTATATAATATTAACAATATTTAAGGCGCTAAAACATGTAAGAATCTTATGGCTAAACAATAAGTCTATAATTGGGCAACTAATCAATAGAGTTTTCCGGGGGCAGGATTGGCACCAAGATAATAATAATAATAATAATAATAATAATAATAAAAATTATCCAAATTGTCATGCCTATAATTTCTGCTATAAAACTAGCAAAAGGTTACAAAATAGAAATATTTTTAGATCGTACACAACGAATCATAAACCTTTAAAAAATGAAAAATTAACACAAGAGGTAAATAAAACAATCTCTCAACAAGAGTGGATTACGACAAGTATGAGACAATCGTTAATAGTTTTCATCGAAAATGCTCAGAAATCTATAGCAGAAACTACTTTAAAATATGGAATGCATTCTAAACATGTAAATTATTTAACTGAAAGCTATTTACATACATTATTATTTCAAGTATATGCAATTGAAGTGTTAAATAAAAGCCATGGTTCTAAAATACCTGGCACTGATAATATAGTTTTAATGAATAATTCTGAAAGTAAGATATTTTTATTAGATAAACTAAAAAAATTTTATACTTTAGGAAAAGTACCTGGAAGAAGAATATCGATACCTAAATCAAACCTGGGAGAATTGAGACCAATTACTATTCCTAGTATAATAGATAGAGGTGCACAACAACTATTCCTATTGATATTAGATCCTATAATAGAATGTAACTCAGATAAATATAGTTTTGGTTTTAGGAAAGGGCATAATCAGATAATGGCAATAGGAACGATCCAGAAAAAGCTTCAGTCTAAACCTCGTGACGGTCAAATAAATTTGGTAGATTATCCATATATTTGGGATGCTGATATTAGAAAGTGTTTTGATAGTATTAATCATAAATGGTTATTAGATAATTTACCAATACCTTTCAAATATAAAACAACTTTTAATAAATGGTTAACTGCAGGATATATTGAATACGGCAAAAGCGATATAAATGAAACTAATAAGGGAATTCCACAAGGCAGTATTATCAGCCCTCTCCTAATGAACTTTACCCTAAACGGAATGGAGGCGATAGTGAAACAAACAGTTGTAGAATACAAAAGTTCCATTAGCTATTCTTCAATACGAGATAAAGGTCACGGTATAATAAGTCTATCTGTTAGAATGATTAGTAATGTTGATAACAAATTTAAAGAGGTTAGTATATCTAGTGATATAGTTCGATTCGCCGATGATTTTATAGTTATCAGTGGCTCGCCAATACTTCTAGATATGATTAAGAAAAATATTAAAGATTTTTTAAGTAAAAGGGGTTTAGAAATACATCCTAATAAATCAAGAACCTTTAGATTTGGAATCAATCAACCATTTGAGTTTTTAGGTTATACCTTTACTTATCTTATTCATACTCGTCACATTAAAAATAAATTTCTGATGTCAACAGTCCCTGAATATAGATTAATGGGTAGACCAAGACTCTATGTATATCCGTCATCAATAAAATATAAATTATTCAAAAAGAAAATTATTGATATCTTAAGATCATCTTATAATATAACTGTATTTCAATTAATCGCTAAATTAAATCCAATTGTTAGAGGATGGGTAAATTATTATTCATTTTCTAATTCTGGTGGTACACTAACATCTTTAAGAAATTTTCTTTTCATTAGATTGAAAATCTTTCTTATTAAGAAACATAAAAAGGCTTCTATTATATGGTTAATGAAACATTATTTTTTATTAAGTTATATTAAGACTCATCATAATTTAGATATTGGATATATATCACATATTAATCCTTATATTCTACGTAATAAATGGAATTTATATGGTATAGCTTTTAAAGATGACAAAGGAAATTTATATAAAAAGCCGAAATTAAATATATTACTTTGGCCTAATATTATTAATAAATTAGTTACGTCAACAATATTTGCTCCTTCTGCTGCTCTTCTATCTTCTAATTATTATATTAATAAGGAAGAATGGATTAACCAAGGCAATAAATTATTGAAACACCATGCTAATTTAAAAACTAGTCTTTTTGATTCTCTTCTTAAATGAGATGGTAATATATGCTTCTTATGTAAAGATTCCTTACATGATGATTTTTCTAATATCAGTCACACTGATTTACAAATTCATCATATTATACCATGGTTTATATCTCAATCCAACAAATTAGATAACTTAACTTTAGTTCACACTAATTGTCATAAAGGTTGGCACTTAGAAAATCTTCATCTTCCAATTAAAGGTAAAAAAACTAAAAACAAATCAGTAAAATATTCAGCTAATAGAACTATACTTAAATAATAATAATAATAATGAAATAGTATAACATAGATAAATAATTAAAACATTTTAATTACATTAAAATTTAAAGTAGTTATAGCTATTCTTATATTATATCTCTCTGTATTTATAATATTAAAATAGTAACAATTAGGGTAGAGCGTAGTGCGTCGAGAGGTGCATGCTATGATCATCTGGGGGATGTATCAGCAATGGTATTTTCTATCCAAGCGGTGTATTACACTCGGCAATGCCTATAGCTGTTGAATGTGTAGGAGTAGATAAATTTGTAGCTTGGTTAAATGATCAAGCTTAATATTAATAATAATATTAATAATAATAATAATAATAATAATAATAATAATAATAACTTAGAAGATCGAAGTTTTGAAGAACCAAGTATTAATTGATGAATAAATGTGGTTTATAACTTCTTCTATATTAACAATAAATTAACTAATAACCTTAATATTTCTAGTGATTATTTAATAATAAAATATTTAACTATAAGTAGTGATGATAAATTTCTTTGATACTATAAAAAAGTTTATACTTAAAATGTTAATTCTTAATGAGTTATGTTATTAAAGATTGATAATCCCAAACATAAACTTTAGCAAAATTGATAATAATAATAATAATATTATTATAAATTATAAATAAAATATATTTATATATATATATATATATAACTTATCATTATTCTATTGTTAAAGATATTAATAATCATATTTAACATAACTAAACAATTAATTTAATATGGTGTAATAATAATAATAAATGGGATTAAAAGTAAAAAGAATATATATCAAACAACTTAATATTATAACTTAAACTCTTGATGTCGCAATCTAGAATTAAAACAATAAAGATTAGTAAATCAAATTAAATAATTAATAATTCATTGATATTTATTAACCTAAAGTTTTAATAGTACAGATCTTCAAATCTACGTGAATCATCTAGTTTATTCTAGTAATTATAACAGTTGGTCTTCATGTTTTGGTTGGAATTCCAAGCTCAAGCTGATATTTAAGCTGTTTGGTATGATCTAAATATAGATCTATTAATAAACTAAACAAAGCGGATTGTTTTAGACTAATAATAATAATAATAATAGTAGTGTCATGAAGAACTTTGTTTAATAACCACATAGTTAAGTAGATGAATAACTATCTATTACAACAATTATTATTGCTATAACCCTAATATTAAAGTATTAAGAACTAGATTGAGGGGGAGTATAATTACCCCCTTTAAGTAATTAATATTTAATACACCAGTTAGAGAAGATAGAAGATAGAAGATCTTAGTTTAATAACCAATTAGATAAAATTATCAATCATTATGGATTAATAATCATGACTCATAGTTTATAATAACTTGAATTAATAATATATAAGATAATTATATAGACTAGACTATTAAGGATTATAATATAATATTGCAAACATAATGTTAATAATATTAATTATTAATAAATAATCAATTTATAGAATTAACCTCATTGATTTAATTTAATACACATGACATGATAACATGATAACATGATAACATGATAACATGATAGAAGATCTTGGTTTAATAACCAATTAGATAAAATTATCAACCATTTATGGATTATAATAATATGAATCAGAAGTTAATATTATTAATATTAATCATTATCAACAAATATTCATATTAAAGTTCACCAACACAGTAATTATTTAAAACACATGATATTAAATTGTGGATTATAATAACTAAGAATAAAGTAATAAATAAATTATGATTTTAACTTATATTATAAGTAGTAAAGAATAACTTGAATTAATAATAGAAAAGATAAAATTAGAGATTCAAATAAGGATTATATTAATAAGAATCCTAACTTAATGTTAATAATATTAATCAATTAACAAATATTAATATTAAAGAATTAAATCTGTGGTTAATATTAAATTTAAAGTTTATTAACTAATACAGAATTTTAATAGATTGGAATAACCTTAAAATTAAGGTATTAATATAAGAGTTTGATGTTGGCTCAGAATAAATGCTATCTAGAAGCTTAACACATGCAAATGAAACACCAATAGATTAATGAATATAAGTTTAAATATCTTATTATTCTTTTAATATAATAGGTAGTCGTGTACAGGTGAGTAAGTTTATTATGAATAAGTTACCTATTACCAAGGATAAATTCCTTATAAATAATGATATAATAATAATAATAAATATTATAAAGATCAATAATAAAGAAGAGTAAAATTCGGTAATAGATACAATAATAACCGGTAAGGTAGTAGGAGAGGTAAAAGCTTAACTAGCCGAAGAACCGTAATTGAATTTGAAAGAATGATCAATCACATTGGTTCTTAAACAATAACCAAAATTGTCCAATAGGAGAATTCAGCAGTGGGGAATATTGGTCAATGATCGAAAGATTGAACCAGCTATCCAGAAAGATGAAGAATGAATTAGTATAAAATCTATAAAACATGAAGATAATGACATTAATGTTTTAATTAGTCTTGACAAAATCTCGTGCCAGCAGTCGCGGTAAAACGAGAAAGGCAAGCATTATTCACCATAAATAGGTCTAAAAGGTCCGTAGATTGTAATAAAATATTAATAATAACAATAAAATTATTTATTTATTAATAACAATAATAATATTACTAGAATTTATAAGAAGAATTAAGAACTTTTAGTGTAGGGATGAAATTCTTTGATCCTAAAATGACTTTTAAAAGCGAAGGCATTATTCTATTATAAATTGACATTAAGGGACGTAGGCTTGGGTATCGAAAGAGATTAGATACCTCTGTAGTCCAAGCTGTAAACTATGAATGTTATAAATTAATTAAAGCAATTAGTTTATCAATGAAGATGCAAACATTCTACCTGAAGAGTACTGTCGCAAGGCTGAAACTCAAAACATTAGACGGTCAAAAATACCAGCAGTGGAGCATGTTATTTAATACGATAATCCACGTAAAACCTTACCACTTCTTGAATATATATAAATATTATTATTTATATTTACAAGCGTTGCATGGCTGTCTACAGTTCGTGTTGTGAAATGTTAGGTTAAGTCCGAAAACGAATGTAAACCCTTAACTTTATTTATTTATTATTAAAGTTTGTAATTAACGATAAGTTAATATAATTGGGATTAAGACAAGTCGTCATGACCTTTATGAAGTGGGCTATAGACGTGCCACATATTTAACTACAATTTGATGCAATAATGTAAATTAGAGCTAATCTATAAAAGTTATTTTGTTTGAATTATAGTCTGTAACTCGACTATCTGAAATAGGAATTGCTAGTAATCGTTTATAATTACGACACGGTGAATACAAATTTTTTGGCGCACTAATTACTCGTCAATCGGGGAGATTTTATTACTCCTTAAGTTAATAACTTTACTCTTGATTGTTTATGTTTTTGTATTTATTCTCATTTGTTTAGTTATCTCCAATGAGTATAATTGATTCGTGATAAGTCGAAATACAGTTTCGGTACGGGAACGTGCCGAGGAAGAATGAAAACCCTTAAATACCCCCCTTAAATTATTAAAGTATTATAGTATTATAGTATTATAGTATTAAAGTATTAAAATATTAAAGTATTAAAGTATTAAAGTATTAAAGTGTTAAAGTATTATAGTATTAAAGTATAATAATATTAAAGTATTAGTTACAACTCTGCTTTATATATTTATAATTATTATTATTATTAATCATATTATTGTATCGTTTAAAGATGTTATGTTATGTTTAACAATGTTGTGATTATTAATCTTATATCTAATTAATATTGTTATCATAAAAGTTTATTCATCAATTAATTCTTAGTAATTTTAATGGCTGATCTTCTCTTCAAGAGTTAAAGTAAAGTTCCTTTAAATACTTAAAATAGCAATCTATTTAATTTAACACTTTAATGATTAATAATGAGTTTTATCAATAATTAGTTTTAGATAATATTAATAATAATATTGTTATGTAGAATGAAAATTATAGATCTAACTAATTAAATATATTAGTTTAAATATAGAGAGGGCTTCCTAGTTTGGTTTGGAAATGAGCTGTAAACTCATTAGTTAAGAACTATTGGGGGTTCAAATCCCTCCCTTCTCACAATTTAATTTTTAATCACTTCAGCAACAACGTAACAATGTATTACTAACTTAAATCTCTAGAATCATCATTCGCTATTGTTAACAATGGTATGGTAACAATGAATTACAAACTAACAAGATTATAAAATAATCATATGAATTCATGGATTAAAACAACACTCCGCTTATTAAAACCTTTATAATAATGTGGTGAAGATAGATGATTAGAAAATTATAGAATAACAAGATTAACTATAATATTTGGCGCAATAGAATAACTAGTTAAATAAGATCGAAGATAATAACTTTAAACCATATAAAGATTAATGTTATAGACTATTAGAAAAAGTAATAGAATAACTAGTTAAACATAAACAAGTTAGAAGATAAAGGTTTAAAACCATAAAGATAAATATGATGATAAATTTAGATTAATACAAATACTGGTAAAAGTAGTAAAAGTATTGGGGATTAAAAAGATTAGCTAAGGTTTAAAAGAACAATGATCAAATTATTATCTTGTTAATAATAATAATCTTAAAAGTATAAAGCAATTATAAATCTCTAACCTATCAACTTATTTATGTAATGGAATATTTATTAATCCTAGTTAATCATCAAGTTAATTCGTGGATTAATTAAACCAAATCTTCTTTCTAATGTTATGATTAAAACAACTATAACTTTATAATATTAATACTTATTGACGTTAAACTCTTTATAATATTAATCCTTATTGACCTTAAACTCTTTATAATATTAATCCTTATTGACCTTAAACTCTTTATAATGAATGTGGTGAAGATTTATGATTAAACCAATCAAAAATAAGTAGATGAAAAACTTTATATTTTAACAATAACTAGTTAACGGAATTAGAAGATTAAGGTTTAAAATCTTAAAGAGATTATTCAAGTTATAGTTATAATAGATTATAACAATTACTCGTAAGATAAGATAAGTATCCGGGATTAAAGAGTTGTGCTAAGTTTAAAAGAACTAAGATCAAATTATCTTGTTTATAATAATATTAATATTATTATAGTATAAAGCAATTATAAATCTCTCTATACAATTATAAATCTTAGCAAAGCAATATTATATTTACTAATTCTAGTTAATCATCAAGTTAATTCATGGTTTAACTAAACCTAATCTTCTTTCTAAAGTTATGATTAAAACTACTATAATAACTACTTTATATTATTAATCATGATTAAGGTTATAACCATAATGTGTAATGAGAAGTTGGGTTAATACAAATATCAAATAAATATGAATTATAATGGGGTAATCTAATCTTAATCTTAATCTTAATCTTAATCTTAATCTTTAGAAGAACTACGATTAAAACAACTAGAATAACATGATGATTCCACTTTGATTAATAAAGTAATATGTATAAAGACCCTTATTAAAAGTTATTGAATCGGTCTTGTTATAATTAATTAACTATTTAGTTATTTTTTGCTTTATTTTTAATAGTTTAGTTAATATTATTAATATTAATTTGATTATTATTATTATTATTATTATTATATTACGTTCCTTTTCCAAGTTTTAATTATTATAATCCAAGTTTTTCATCTAAGTTAATTAAGGGTTTACTAAATCAAGATCTTCATGCTGAAGTAAAGATTACTATAACAAGATTGTTTACGTTTAATTATAACAATTTGCTTGAATAAGAATTATAATTAATGATTTAAGAGAACTAGTATTGGTTAGAAGATCGAGGTTTAAAAGAACTAAGAATAAAGTGATGAATTAGCTTGATTAAATAAAGGTTTATTAATAATCCAGGATTTGAAAGATATATGTTAATTTATATTATTATGCTTGTTAATATTAATATTAAAGTAAAAACATTAACAGAATATGAAGATTAATATTAATACTACAAATTTATCAAACTACTAATTAATATCTTAATAATCCAAATATTTTAATCTATTATATCAATGTATTTAGTAAATCTTGTTCTTCATAATTTAGTTAAGATTATTAAAAATATTGTTATTGTTTTAATTATTAGCAAACATAAGTTATAATTATATTGATTGGTTATTCATCACTTTATTCTTAGTTATTTTAAACCAAGATCTTCAAGGTTGGTTGGTATAAAAATTAATTAAGCAATAAGATAGTAGTTAATGGTTAAGTTTATTTAAAACAATTTGGAATAAGAATTATGATTAACAATCCGGGCTATTATTATTCTTAGCTAGAAGATCGAGGTTTAAAACATTCCAAGTTTAAATGATGAATTTACCTATGATTAAAGTAATATGTATTAAAATTAGTGATTAAAACTATACGGTAGATTAAATATTTAATAATAATAATAATTGTAGTTTATATTATAATTCCTGAATATTTAAAAACATTTTGGTTAAAGGTTTAATAATCCTTTAATGATCTATCTTATGTTAATTAAGATCAATATTATTACTACGATATTAGCAAATTGCTTCATTGTTATTTAATAATCTTAACATCGCTATCTATAATATCAAATGAATGCCGTAAACTATGTTTATTTCATCTAGGTGTTTGCTTATAAACAGAATAATAAATATGATTAACGATTTAAAATAACTGGCCGTTAGAAGAAGAACAATGATTAAAATAACTCATAATAGAATGATGAATTAGCTTGATTAAAGGTTTAATATTTATAATAATTATTAAATCCAATATGGTTTAATAATAATCCTGTATTTGAATGATCTAAGATAATTTAAACTATTATGTTTATTAATATTATTATTAGAGTAAATTAACCATTAATTAGTATATTAAAACACCATTATTATTCTTATAATTCTTACCAATGTAAAGTTATAATCCCAATTAATTCATCATTCTAACCAGAGTTATTATAATCCCAGTTCTTCATCGACAAAGGAGAGGTGTAGAAAAATCAATGTTTAACAAGATAGTAGTTTATGTTTAAGTTTAAGGTTAATATTAACAACATTAGAAAATAATAAATATGATTAACAATAACAATCCAACCTCGTCTTGGTTAGAAGAACGATAATTAAAATAACTCTTAATTGAATGATGAATAAACTTGATTTGATTAAAATAGTAATAATAATAATATCTTGTTTATAATATTAATCAATATTGAGGTTAACCTGGAATAATAAATAAAAATATCTGTTAATCCTAACAATAAAATAAATATGAATTATAATGGAGTAATCTAATCTTTAGAAGAACTATGATTAAAATAACTAGAATAATATGATGATTCCACTTTGATTAAAGTAATATGGTTTAAAACCATTATTAAAAGTTATTGAATCGGTGTTATTTTAATTAACTATTTAGTTGCTTTGCTTTTATTTATCATAGTTTAGTTAAGATTATTAATATTAATTTGTGCCGGATATTACCTTCCTTTTATAAGTTATAATTATTATAATCCAGGTAATTCATCTATCTTATTTAAGGGTTTACTGATCTTAGTTCTTCATGGAAGGTATAAAGATTAATTGAATACAAGATAGTAGTTTATGTTTATGTTTAAGTTTAATTATAACAATTTGCTTGATTAATAAATATGATTAATGATTCAAGAGAACTCGTCTTGGTTAGAAGAACAATGATTAAAATAACTCATAATTGAATGATGAATAAGCTTGATTTGATTAAATTAGGTTTAATAATAATACAGTATTTAAAGATTTATGTTAATTTAAACTATTTTGGTTATGGTTATTAATATTATAATTCTATATCATTAAGATAATTATTAATACTATAATATGACTAAATTACTAATCATGTTATTTATAATCCAAAGATAATTGCGTTTTATTTTTTATCTAAGTAATTATTAATTAACTTTATTTTTCATAGCTTAGTTAATATTATTATTAAAAATAAAAGTTATATTATTATTATTATTATTCTAATTCTTACCTAATTGTTATTATAATTCATGATAATTCATCTTATTATTCTTAGTTATTCTAATCCAAGTTCTTCATCTAGTAAATGTTAAAAAAGCAATATAAAATAAGATAGGTTAAGTTTAATTATTAACAATATAAGATGACAATTCTTACGTCGGTATAGCTTAACGGTAAAGCAAGGCACTGTTAATGCTTTAATAAAAGTTCAATTCTTTTTACCGACTATTTAATACGTTAAAACAAATATTAAGTAAATTTAACTTATAATATTAATAATAATTTTATTATCTTTTAATATAATGTTACTATTCTTGGTTCATGTTTTAACTTTTATTTAACATATTGTTAGTTATATTACTAATTTGTTATGTTATATATTCAATATAAAGCAATCTTTTAATAACAATAATCATTAGCTTGATTTAGTTAATACTACTTGCTTTAGAATAAATAAATTATATTCTTGATTTAAATTATAGATTATAGTTTGTAAATTATAGTAGATTATTAGTAATTGATTTATGTTTATAATAATTTATATAAATATTTAATTATGATTACAGATTATCATTTACAATATACTGCTATTTTTATTAATTACCTTTACCTTTAATAAGATAATATTAATAATAATAATAATAATAATAATAATGAAAATAATATGTTTAATCTTAATGCTAAACGCCCTGTTTTAATAACCTAATAAGAATATATCTGAATTATCAGGTATTGTATTAACTATAACTTTTGCTTATATTATCGTTTAATTATATACTGGGATTGTAAAATCATTTCAATTACAACAAATATAAATTGATATTATTATTAAACACAGATTTTATTTTTATAATATTAATATTATAAATTATTACTAAGGAAATTAAGAGATTAAGATGAACGATATAATAAGATATTCTACCAATATTACTAATGGTTATCAACCAATTACTTTAGATATATTAGGTTATTTAAGTATATTATCAGGAATATTAGTAATAATAACACCTAATCCTGTAATATCTATATTATATTTAATAAGTTTATTTATATTAATAGCATCAAGTTTAATAATATTAGGAATAAGTTTTCTAGGTTTAACTTATATAATAGTTTATGTTGGAGCAATAGCTATATTATTTTTATTTATAATAATGTTATTAAATATTAAATTATCTGAATTATCTTTGAGTAATAGATCAGGAAATAGAATACCATTAGGTACAATAGTTGGTATATTATTTTTATTACCATTATATAAAATGATTCCTGAAAATTCTGATTATATACCTTATGGAATAACTAATATATTTAATAAATTAACTAATATAATAACAGGTGTTACAGAAGATAATCATTATAAAGATAATAAGGATAATATAACTGAATTGATAAATCAAGGCTTTAATAATAATGAAATGTTTATATCAATTAGTCAAGATTGGCAAACTAACATTAATCCATATACACAAATATCAAGTATAGGTAATATAATATATATTAATTATCCAATGTGGTTAATAATTACAGGTCTCATATTATTATTAGCAATGATTGGTGCAATAGTATTAACATTAAAACCATCTATAAAATAATACAATAAGAACTAAATTTATGACTTAAGTTAATAAATATAAAGGTTTAATAATTAACAAGAATAAGTAGATAATAGATATCTTCCCTTTGCTTTTAGCTTAATAAGAAGATAAACAGATCTTAACTTAACCTTAATGAATAACCTGGTTTGAAAATACTTTGGATCAAATATAAAAGCAATCAAAATCATTAATTCTAATAATAATATTAATCATAGATAATACCAATATTTTTAATATTAACTTAACCTTAATGAAGATAATAGTTGATTATATACGGAGTTAAATAGATGAAATATTGAGGATTATAGTAATAATATAAAATATCTTTTATTTTAATTTATATATTACTCTCTTAGTATATATAAATTATTTAACATTTAAAAGCATCATTCAATATATCAATAAATATTAATTAGATTTTTATAATAATTATGAGATATTACTACTTATTTTCCACTAGATGATGAGATTATAATAATAATAATACCAATATTTATAATATTTACTTAACCAAATTAAGGAAGAACCTGGTTTGAAATAGATAGAATAAGTATATGATTGATCTAGGATAACAATAACATTATCCATAAAGATTTTAATAATCACAATAAATATAATATTAACTTATCCTTAATGAAGATCTTTGTTTAAACATTACAATTGAATTAAATAGATGAAAAATGGAGGATTATAGGTATAATATAAAAGATATTTTATTTTAATTTATATATTGCTCTCTAAGTATATATAAATTATTTAATATTAAAGTTAATTAATATTTACTTAACCTTAATAAATAACTTGGTGTAAGTATTAAATTGGATTATCTAGTTGAAAATTAACCAAATTTAATAATAATAATAATAATAATAATAATAATAGTATTAATCATAAAGTGTTAACAATACCAATATTTATAATAAGAACTAACCCATTATGAAGACCATAGTTGAGATAAATAAGGATAAGATAGATGAAAAATCATCGATTATAAGAATAATGTTAAAGATATTTTAGATACATATATATATATATATATTACTCTGTTAAGTATAAATAAATTATTACACAATAAAGATATTAATCAAGATTGTAATAAATGAATAAATAATAATTAGATTTTCATAATAATTATGATTTAAACTACTAATAATTATATAATAAGATCTTTAACAATATAAATTAAAAATATAAAGATAATTTTAGTAAATAATAACGAATCTAATTTAATTAAACTAAATTAAACAAACTAAGAACAAGATGTTAACAATATATTCAATATTAGAGGTATTAATAATTATAGTTCCAATATTATTATCAGTAGCTTATGTTACAATAGCAGAACGTAAGACAATGGGATCAATGCAACGAAGAGTAGGGCCTAATCATGTAGGATATTATGGATTATTACAACCATTTGCAGATGCATTAAAATTATTAGTTAAAGAAACTATAGTCCCAAATAATGCTAATAAAATATTATTCTTTGGTGGACCAATAATGACATTAATATTTGCTTTATTAGGTTGGGGAGTTATACCATTTGGTCCAGGATTAGCAATATCTGATTTTGAATTAGGTATATTATATAGTTTAGCTATATCTTCTTTAGGTGTTTATGGTATATTAATCGCAGGTTGGAGTGCTAATTCTAAGTATGCATTTTTAGGTTCATTAAGAAGTACAGCTCAAATGATTAGTTATGAATTAGTATTAAGTTCAATAATTGTAATTATAATAATAATAACAGGTAATTTTAACATGACTAATATTATTAAAGATCAAACAAGTATATGGTATATAATACCATTATTACCAGCCTTTATAATATTCTTTATAGGTAGTTTAGCTGAAACTAATAGAGCACCATTTGACCTTCCCGAGGCGGAAAGTGAGTTAGTAGCTGGGTTTATGACTGAACATTCAGCAGCTATATTTGTATTCTTTTTCTTAGCTGAATATGCTAATATTATATTAATTTCAACATTAACCTCAATATTATTCTTAGGTGGTTATTTATTACCTTTACCTTCTATATATTTTAATCAGTTGTTTCAATCTTTATTATCATTATCTATTATTAATTCTTCTTTATTATTAGGAATGATTCATGGTTTTTGTTTAGCTATTAAAGTTAGTTTCATAGTATTTTTATTTATTTGGGTAAGAGCATCATTTCCAAGAATAAGATTTGATCAATTAATTGCCTTTTGTTGGACTATATTATTACCATTAGTATTTAGTTTTATTATATTATTACCATCTATACTTTATAGTTTTGATTGGATTTATTAATCTTAACATTATAGAATTATATCTTGAATATGTTAACCAATCCTCTCTAATACTAATCCACTAATAGGTTTTAAGCATCGCACCATCGCGTATTAATATTGATTAGGATAAAAAATATTATTAATTAGGATTGTAATAACCCAACATTGATAATCTAGGATTAAGAATCAATAAGATTATAAAGTAATAATCAATGATTCAAGATATATTTATCCCCCCTAACTTGTTTTTCTAATAATAATAATAATAATATTAATTATAATAATATATAACAAAAATATATCTGAATAGCTCTGGTTATGAAGATCAAGAATTAACAAACAATATGAATAAAAAGATGAAAACCTTTTTATTATAAAAACATCTGTTTCAAAGATCACCAATTAATAATCAACAATATTTGAATTATTTCATCAAGTACTTTTAAATTCTATTAAGAATCATTAGTATATTAATCTTAATAATAATAATAATAATAATCTTATGAATATTTAACTACAATAGTAGATTATATTTATCAATATATGTTATAATTTAAACCCATCCAATAATCTTCCACTTTAAAACTTTATTTAACAATAATAATATTAATAATATTAACTCCGCTTAAATAATATGAATATTGTTAAGATAATTAATGATTAAATATTAAAATAAAAATAAATATAACGAGATAATAAATATTAATTAAGAATGAAGATCAACGATGATTAACAAGTTGGTAGATAGGAAAACCGCTTATTGCTTCGCATGCAGAATTACCAATTAATAATAATCTATAGTACCAAGGATTGAAAGTAAATCTAATAGGAAAACCTGTTTACTTTAAATAATTTAAGAATAGAATAATCATAATTATTTTATTATAAGTAGTATAAAGAAATTTAGATAATCAGAATATTCACTAAATCTTTATAAAAACTAGTTATGTAGAATAGAATCCCCTTATTAGATTAGACAGATTGTTCAGATAAGAATAAAACTTAAACTTGTATTTGAGATTATAAATGATTCCAAACTTAGATACAAATCTTGATTTCTAATGAATTAATAATTTTAATCTTAACTTTTTTTGTAGTGAAGTGAAGATCAACCATGATTAAATCATATCAATAGATAGATGAATAATTAAAGATTATAATAATCCGATACAATATGAATAACAATGATGAAGAAATAATAAAATAATCTAGATGCGTGAATTACAGATTATAATAATATTAAAAAGAAATTTACTTAAATAATTTATATCTTTATTCCTTAATATATATATATATAAATATTATGTAATATAATCATTTAATTAATAATTACACTATGAACTAAATCTTATCACAACTTGTTTGTATAATAATAATGTTTAATAAGTTTATGAGATTAGAAAGATAGCTAAGATAAGAATAAACCTTGCACTCGTTATGAAGATCAAGTATGAATCGATTATAATATTAAAAGTCTGTGGCAATAACTTTCGATTATAAGAATCCATCCATTATGAAGATCTAGAATGAATAATGAATAAGTATAAAAAGATGAATAAATCATGATTTTAATATTAACAAGATAATGAAGATAAACGATAAACCAAACAGATGATTAAATAGATGACTCACATTCGATTATAAGATCCGGAATACAGAGTGAAGATAAAGAGATTTATAATTTAATATTAACATTAGAATGAAGATCAACCATTACTTAAACATAGATTAAATAGATGACTAATTAGAGATTATAATAATAATCCGGTACATGATGAAGAACAAGAATAATTAAAGAATAAGATTAAATAGATGAATAATTTATGTTTATAACAATCTAATCATAGTTTAAAGTGTTAATCGTTTATAAAGAATAATATTAATAAGATGATTAACAAAGGATTATAACAATATTAAACTACGTTATTCTTAATCACAATATGAACTGAATCTTATCACAACTTATTTGGATAATAATGTTTAATAAGTTTATGAGTTAGATAGATAAATCCAATCTAAGATTAACAATAAAACCCAACAATTTATTATTCTTATTATTATATCTAACTGAAAGTAGTTAAAACGTCAATCGTTTATGTTGATTAAGATAGTAAAATAAAGCAATTAACTTATATTGTAATATTAACAACAGCATGAAGATAAACGATAAACCAAACAGATGATTAAATAGATGACTCACATTCGATTATAAGATCCGGAATACAAAGTGAAGATTAAACATGAATCCGAACTTCTAATTAAAAATAAAACGCAACAACTTTATATTATTATTATTCTTATTATTATTATAATACGCGACCTGGTGAAGATCAATCATGAACCCTTTATTAGATTAAATAGATGAATAATTTATGTTTATAACAATCAGTGTATAGTTTGAATACCAATCGTTTATAATGATTAGTATGGTAAAAAAACATGATACTATAGATTTTAATATTATTAAAAATATGTTTAATAATATAATTTATATATTTACTCCTTAATATTTATATATTATGTAATATAACTACGTAATTAATAATCACATTAATAACTACTAAATCTTGATCACTACTTACTTAGTTAAGATTTAATAAATTTATGATATTAAAAAGATTGTTAAGATAAGAATAAAACTTAAACTCGAATTGATGATGTTATATGAAACCAAAATCAGATTAAAATAAAACCTAATAAATTATTATTATAAGTAAACCTTGATGTAACAACAACTGTGATGTGTTGTTGTGTGATTCCACCCAAGATTAGAAAGATAAAGAGATTTATATTTATAATTTAATATTAACATTAGAATGAAGATCAAACATTATTTAAACATAGATTAAACAGATGACTAATTAGAGATTATAATAATCCGGTACTTGATGATGAAGAACAAGAATAATTAAAGAATAAGATTAAATAGATGAATAATTTATGTTTATAACAATCTAATCATAGTTTAAAGCGTCAATGGTTTATAAATAATAATATTAATAAGATGATTAGCAAAGGATTAGAAGTTTATTAAAAATAAATTTAATAAAATAATTTAGATATTTATTCCTTAATATATATAAATTATGTAATATAATCGTTTAATCAATAATCACATTATGAACTAAATCATTATCACAACTTATTAGGTTAATAATGTTTAATAAGTTTATGAGATTAGAAAGATTGCTAAGTTAAACTTAAAACTGATTATACCTTACGACGAAAATGGTATATTATGTTTATAATAAGATAAAAATTAAAGCAAGAATTTAAGATTAATACTTGGATTGAAGATCTCTAATTCTTTTCAACTAAGTTAAGAAAGATGAATAAATTATGATTAAAAGTAAACCATGAAGAACAATAATAAATAATAAATAAGATTAAATAGATGAATAATTCCTGATTATAACAATATACGTATAGAATAAATACCAATCGTTTATAAAGATTCAAATAGTAAAATAAAGCAATTAACTTAGATTTTAATATTAACAACATATTGAAGATCAACCATAAACCTTATCATTAAATTAGTTAGATGAATAAATTATGATTATAAGAATATGAGTATTATTTAAAGTGTCAATAGTTTATAAAGAATAGTATTAATAAGATGATTAGCTAAAGATTAGAAGTTTATTAAGAATAAATTTAATAAAAGAATTTATATATTTAGTCCTTAATATATATAAATTATGTAATATATTTAGTTATATTATTAAATATTAAGGTGGATATAGTTTAAGAGGTAGAACATACATTTGTGGTATGTAACATTCTCGGTTCGAATCCGAGTATTCACCCCTTTCAAGGTTTTAAAACTTAAAAGATTAATATAAACAATTAAGATTGCTTAATTAGTTAAGGATTAATATATTATAAACAAATTTAATCATTCATTTAATTTTAAGTTATTCTAATCCTAGTCTTTCTATATTGTTTAATCTTCATTAGTTCTTAATTATTATTGATTAAAAAAGGTTCTACATTAAACTTATTATCGTCACTATATTGACTATATTCACAATACTCACGATGGTATGGTCATGGTCACGTAATAACCGGGATAGTTTACTAGGTTTAAAACATCTAACTCATATTTAGACGCAGAAAGTTCAAGTCTTTCTCCCGGTAGTTAATTATATATAGTGTCATACTTACTTTAGTTAATAATTACTTATATTAATAAATATAATTATTAAACAAAAAGGAATTCGAGATTAATTAGACATGAATAATTTAAGTAACTATGATGGATTGTTGACTAAGAGGTAAGTCGCTCACTTTTGACGTGGGTTTATGAAAGTTCGAATCTTTCTAATCCAAAACATATAAATATAGATCTATGTATTAATATATATATTATATCATAATATATATATAATTAATAAGAATAAGGGAATATAGCTTAATTGGTAAAGCAATTGCCTTTTAAGCAATATTATATAAGTTCAAATCTTATTATTCTCATCTTCATTGTTATTCTTATTTTGTTACACATATAAATGTAATATAATATTAAAAATAATAATTAGAGTAAATATAATAAAAATTATTAATAAGACAAAATTAATAAGTATTTAATTAAATATAAACCCCTCTCGATTCAACACATATCTTAATATCAAGTATTGAATAATCAGTAATGGTTAATGGATGATTAAGATTAATAATTAAATATAACAAAGGTTAAACGATAAAGTACTCTTTTTTAAAAAGAAGAAACAAATAAATAACAAAAAAATGATCACAACAAACTTTATAAACCGCTGGCTTTTTAGCACCAACGCTAAGGATATAGCGGTACTATATTTTATCTTCGCGATATTATCTGGACTAATAGGAACACTATTTTCAGTAATAATACGTTTAGAATTGGCATCCCCTGGGTCTCAATACCTGGCAGGTAATAATCAATTATATAATGTAGTAATAACAGCGCACGCATTAATTATGATCTTTTTCCTAGTGATGCCCGCTGCCGTGGGCGGTTTCGGGAATTATTTAGTTCCTACAATGATAGGGGCAGCAGATATGGCATTCCCTCGATTAAATAATCTAAGCTTTTGGCTATTAATTCCTGCATTAATTTTACTATTATCTTCATCTTTAGTAGAAGGCGGAGCTGGTACAGGTTGGACTGTTTATCCACCATTATCCTCTATAGGTTCACACAGCGGAGGTGCAGTCGATCTAGCCATCTTTGCTCTACATTTAGCAGGAATCTCCAGTATGCTAGGAGCTATGAATTTTATTACTACAATATTAAACATGCGAGCACCTGGTATGACTCTGCACCAAATGCCTTTATTTGTATGGGCAATATTAGTAACAGCAGTGTTATTATTATTATCTTTACCAGTATTAGCCGGTAAATATATACTGCCGGCTTTAAATTTGGCCATATGCTGGGAACTGTTGAATCAAATAGATGTAACACAATCAGCAGGAAACTTAAAAACTTTTATGTTATTTTGGATCCTTAGAGATTATACGCCAGAATTTATTTGCCTGATTAATCTAACTGTTTCTAATAAAATTGATAAACGGCAGCAATTTAATTTAAGTGGAATGGAATCATTTAGAGAAATTTTATAAATTAAATAAATAAAATATGATCCCAACTTATATGTGAATATAAGAGTTTTTACCTTTAGTTATCTAGGATATATTAATTGTAACTTGTGAAATTTTAATTAATGGAATCAAGTCTAGTAAAACAAGATTAAAGGGTATTACGATGTTATTATTTGATAGAAATTTCAATACTAGCTTCTTTGAACCAGGAGGTGGTGGGGATCCAATCCTATATCAACATCTATTCTGGTTCTTTGGTCAAAATTGGCCCTTATTTGAATTCCAATTCCAATCAAATTATGATTGTAATAATGTTTCGAATATGCAATGTGCTATATGCTGGAACTATTTGTTAACAGTTTTGAAAACTAAAAATATAAGTGTAAATAATAATTTACCCAATTTAGTAAAATATTCAAAAATGAAATGGAATCAGCCGGTAACGAACGTAAGAACATTTAGTTCTAAACAAGTAGAAACCTCAGAGACTACACGCACATCACATTCTTTAAAAAATATAGATAATCATAATCTCAAATTTTATCAATGGTTAGCTGGTCTTATCGATGGTGACGGTTGTTTACTTATATCTAAATCTGGTTATTCTAGTTGTGAAATTACTGTTGAATTACATGATGAAAAAATGCTTAGAATTATTCAAAATAAATTTGGTGGCTCTATTAAATTATGATCAGGAATAAAAGCTATAAGATATAGATTACATAATAAACTTGGTATGATTCATCTTATTTCTAGCATAAATGGTTTAATACGTCATTCAAGTAGATTGAAACAATTAAATCACTTATGTAATATGTTGAATATTACCTTAAAAACTTCTTTCAATATTGATAAAAACAATAACTGGTTTGCTGGATTTTTTGATGCTGATGGAACTATTACTTATTCTTGAAAAGGTAAATATCTAATACCACAACTTACTATTTCAGTAGGCAATAAATTATATTGTGACATTGTTGATTATCCTAAAATTTTTGGTGGTAATATTTATTATGATACTAGCCATAATGGTTTTTACAAATGGTCTATCCAAAGTTGACGTGATATAGAAAATATGGCGACATATTTTAAACAATATCCTTCAAAAAGTATAAAATCTAAACGTATTCATTTAATTCCCCAATATTATTATTTATGTGATATGAAAGCTTATCGTAATACTATTGAATCATCAGTACAATATAAAGCATGGAAACAATTTGAAATAAAATGGTTCAGCAAATTTGATTAAGATGTAGTAATAAAATTATAAATATTTAAAGAATGTGAAGATATAGTCCGAGAAGAAAAACATTAACATTTCTTCTTGCATCCAGAGGTTAAAGAATATATAGGCCTCTCAACGTTGCTATATACTGAAACAACATCATCAATATTTAAATACTCCATTTTTAATAATATAGTAAAAAAGTTAAATCAAAGGTGTTTATCAGTAGGTAAAGATTTTAATAAAATAGGTACCTCAGAGACTATTTGCAACGAAAGTAAAAAAGATAAAGAAAATATAAAATCTATTTCTAATCATCCTCATAAACATCAAAAACCTTTAAATAATATAGAGTTCGGTCATTATTTAGCTGGTTTAATTGATGGTCATGGGCAATTTAGTAGTAAACAACAACTAGTTATTGCATTTAATAATTTAGATATCTCGTTAGCTTATTACTTAAAAAAACGAATAGGTTATGGTATAATTAATAAAGTGGAAAATAAAAATACTGTAGTATTTATTGTAACAGCTAAATTAGGAATAGAAAAAATTCTTTATTTGATTAATGGAAAAATAAGAGATAAAAACAAACAAAAGCAAATAAATAAAAATATTTTAGATCATCAGGCATATTTCAAATTAGCAAATTGCTTGGATTTTCAAATTAATATGAATAATCATTTAGATAATCACTGGTTAACAGGTTTTACTGATGCTAATGGTAGTTTTCAAATCAAACTAATACATGATAGAAATCCTTTAAAGCAAGAAGTTCGTTTAAATTTTCAATTAGATCAAAAAAATAACGATTTATTAGAATTAATAAAAACAAAATTTGGTGGTAATATTGGTTATAGTAAACAAACAGATACCTATTATTATGGATCTACTAATTTTGAGTCAGCTAGAAATATTATAAATTATTTTGATTGTTATCATTTATTATCTAGTAAATATCTAAATTACATCAAATGGAGAAAAGCATATATCTCTATTTCAAACAAAAATCATTTAACTGAAGCTGGAATATTAAAAATTATGAAATTAAAAAATTCAATGAACAGTTTTAATAAAGATTCTTTTCTACTTTAAGATATAGTCCTAAAAAGAACGTTAAGTTTTTTAGTATAAATTTTAAATAAATATATCTAAATTTATTAATATATTACAAGATTTATAAAAACAATTGTTATATCTTAATTATACCTGGTTTTGGTATGATTAGTCATATAATATCAGCATTTTCAGGTAAACCAATATTTGGTTATCTTGGTATGGTATATGCAATGATGTCTATCGGAATTTTAGGTTTTGTAGTCTGGAGTTACAAGAATGAGGTGGCTCTCTTTAATTGTGAAATTGAAGTAACAAATTTCGCTATATGCTGGAACAGTTTACTCTTATCAAATACTTTTAAAAGTAAAAATCTTGCTAATTATACTCAATCAGCCGTCAATCATCAAAGTAGTTTTTTAAGTTATCTTTTCCAAATTTCAAGAAAAATGACAAACCAATTACAAATAAGAAACACAACGAGTGACTCAGAGACTAAACGCGAAACATCTTTTAATTATTCGGAATTTTATTCTATGTATAATAAAAAATATATTGATCATAACAATTTAAACGATGATTGGTTAACTTGGTTTATTGGATTTTCAGAGGGTGATGGTGCTATTTTAACAGCAAAAAATCGTATTACATTTGTTCTTACTCAAAAAGAAGGAAAGATTTTATATGTAATCCAAGATAAATTAAAATTTGGTAGAGTTCAATTTTTCCCTCAAACTAAAGATGGAACTAATGAATATTATAGATATTTTGCTGAAAGAGTAGAGGATACTTTACTTTTAACTACTCTGTTTAATGGTAATTTAGTTATTTCACATCGTAAAGCACAACTAAATGTCTGGATTGATATAATAAATAAAAAGGCTTACATGCCAAATATTATTGTTCAAAACAAACTTCGTTTACCTAGTCTTAACGATAGTTGGATTTCAGGATTCACTGATGCCGAAGGATGTTTTAATGTAGATATTAGTAAGGCTCAACCAACAAAAAGGGGTTGTGCTGTAAGGTTAAGATATATTTTAGATCAAAAAAATGAATTTCCATGCTTAGATTATATTTGAAAATTATTTGGAACTGGTATAGTTTATTTATGAACTCAAACTCAAAATGTTTTTCGTTATCAAGTTAGTTCATCTATAGCTATATCTTATATCCGTGAATATTTTTTAAGATATCCATTGAAAACTAAAAAAGCAATTTCTTATTCACACTGGATAAAAGTTCATGATATTATATTAAAAAAAGAACATTTAACTGAACAAGGTATTTTTGAAATACGTGCTATTAAAAAACTTATCAACCCTAAGAATGGTATAACTCATAGAATAGTAGATAAATAAAAATAAAAGATGAATATATAGTCCAAACCAAATTGTTAATTTATAATTTAATTTAATTTAATTTATTATTCCCCATTAATTAGCCTCGATCGCCGCACCACATGTTTACCGTAGGCCTTGACGTGGATAACCTTGTGTTCATGGTAAAAATCTTGCTATATGCTGGAAACTCCTATATAATTAGTCCACTCATATTTATTATGCTCGGAACAATCTATTTATTTAAAGGACAATCAGCAGGAAACTCTTGTTTTAGTCAAAAAGCTTCGGCTTCAACTAAAAATACTTATAACAAATATAATGATTTACCCACTATCTACCCTGATATTCCAAATAAAATAAAACTTACAGATAACGATTTTGGTTAATTTTTAACAGGATTAATAGAAGCTGATGGTTATTTCCATCTAAATATTGTAAAAAGCAAAACCCTTAAAACGGGATATAGTGTAAGATTATAATATTCTTTGAAACAAAATGATGAAATTCCTTTAAAGTTGTTATATGAAAATATAAAGATGGGTAATCTTTCCAAATATAAAACAGGTATTTGGTCTTATAAAAGCTAAGGCTTTATGACAAGATGAAGATTTATAACTTCGTTTTATAAGTTTTCTTTATTTGCAGAAAAATATAAAAACTATCTTAAATTTATAAAAGTTTATATTTTGATAACTGAGGGAAAACATTTAAAAGAGAAAGGTATTAAAAAGATTTTAAGTATTGCAACAAAAGGATCCTCAGAGACAAGCACGCAAGAGATTTAATTATATTAAAATTATAATAAATCAAGATACTGTCCAAAACTATATGACAAGAGCATATTTTACAGCTGTATCAATGATAATAGCCATCCCAACTGGAATAAAAATATTCTCGTGGGTTGCAACTTGTTATGGTGGATCGTTAAGATTAACTACTCCAATGTTATTTGCACTAGGGTTTATATTATTATTTACAATTGGTGGATTAACTGGAATAGTTTTAGCTAATGCAAGTCTTGACGTCGCCTTCCATGATAATACAATTAAAAGTGTCTTGGTAAAATCTCATTAGGTGAATTATTTAATTATCGATTATACAATATATAATCTATTTATACCTTACGGTGAAACTCTTAAAATTAATATTTTTATTAATAATATAATAATAATAAAGTTGTTAAGACAATACCGTGGATTCAGGTTAAAACATTGAATTTGTAGAGACTATACCTGAGATTTTATAATTTATTAAATTAAATAAATAAAAAAGATTTAGTCCAATCCTTTAGTTGACTAAAGGTATAATATATTAATTTATAATAATTACTAGACTTACTACGTCGTCGCACATTTTCACTACGTTCTATCGCTCGGGGCAGTATTCGCTTTATTTGCAGGATGGTATTATTGGAGTCCTAAATTCTTAGGAGTAATGTATAATGAAAAATTAGGTCAGCTTCAATTCTGGTTAATGTTTATTGGTGTTAATTTAACTTTTATGCCTTTACATTTCTTAGGTTTACAAGGTATGCCAAGAAGAATACCTGATTATCCTGATGCTTTTGCTAGTTGGAATATAATTGCCAGTTTTGGTTCTATAATTTCATTAGTAGCCAGTTTCTTATTCATTTTTATTGTTTATAGACAATTAACTGATCATGTAGTTGTATCTAAAAATCCTTGGAGTTTACCAGAATACTTCCAATCCTTATTGGTATTTTCTAATAACTCTAGATTTGCTCATTCTTTAGAATGGTCTTTAGAATCACCACCTCATCATCATTCCTTTAATACATTACCTGCTCAATCATAATTTATTCCCCTTTATTTACCCCCTTTATATTTATATTAACAATCATATTCTTATTGTTGATCTTAATTATAAAAGGTTAGTTAAATTTATTTATTAAATAGTGTTAGACTTTTACAGAATATGTTAACATCAATAATAATATTAATAACAAGATAATCAAAACTTAAACATAACTAATATTAAGGTTAATAATTAAAGATTAAGACCAATATTATTATTATTTAAATCTAAGCTTTTCATCTATTTAATCGGTGGAATTTATTAATTGTTGATCTTCATTATGATTAAATTTAAGCTATTCATCTATACCATCGAAAGGGATTATTAATACGTGATCTTCATTCTAATATTAGTTTATAATAACTATAAGTTTGTTCAAGGGTTTTGCAATCAAAGTGGATTATTAATTAGTGGTCTTGTCTTAGATAACATTAAATCTAAGCTATTCATCTATTTCATCTAATTAATTATTAATCGGTGGTCTTCATCTCATATAGGTCTTCATCTCATATATTATATGTTAATATTAACTATAAGTTTACACATCTATCTAATAGGTGGGAGTTATGAATTTAATTGGAGGGGGTTATGTTATTAATAGGTGGGGGTTCTTAATAGGTGATCTTCAATCTGATATTAGTTTATATTAATTATAAGCTTTTCATCTATCTCATCTAAAGGGATTAATAATAGGTGGTCTTCATTCTGATCTGATCTATGTTAATATTAACAATAAGTTTGTTCAAAGGTTTTATAAACAAAGTGGATTATAAATTCATGTTTGTTGAGAACATTAAATCTAAGCTATTCATCTATTTAATCTAATTAATTATTAATCCGTGGTCTTCATTCTGATCTGAGCTTAGTTTATAATAACTATAAGCTATTATTACGCCAGACTAAGAACTAAAGGTATTATGAATTAAAGTATTGATCGAACCTAACCTCTAATTGAAACTGTAATTTTTAATGTTTATTCTCAGGAGTGTGACGTAGATTATTATCATTATTGTTAACCATAATCAAGATTATTGATTATTCTCTTTAATCATCACGTTTATTTACCCATCATCAATATACTTCAAACCTGGAGGGTAGGAGGGTATTATATTAAATCTAAGCTTTTCATCTAGTTAATCCAAGGGGATTATTAAGTGCTGGTCTTCATTCCAACTTCTCTTCTACTTGAACCTGTAATCTTTTTATAACCTAATACTAAGTCTTGCTGGGATTATTATCATTATTATTAACCATAATTTTTATATTCCGTTTATCTTTAAATGTTTTAATTATATCTAAAAGTAAGGGTTTATATATTACTTTAATCCTAATGTTTCATCTAGATTATTCAGTACATTGTTAATCTATGATCTTCATTCCAAACACTAATTAAACCTTTAATCTTTTTATAACCTTAATCTTAACGTTTATCTTCCCATCATCAATATACCTCAAACCTGAAGGGGTTTATGTTAAATCTAAGCTTTTAATCTACTTAATCTAAGACCTTATTAACCTATGATCTTCATTCCAAACTGTTTATGAAAATAGGACTTATAACTGTTATAAAAGGTGTTTAAACAAACTGATTATATAATACTTTAATCCTAGTTTATCATCTATATTATCAAATATATTAGTAAACCGTGATCTTCATGTACAACTGGTGTAGGTATTAAACTTGTAACTGTTTATGTAAAATATCGAATAGTTATTGTTATTAATTATTATGTTCTCTTAACTTAAGTGGTAGAGTGTGATACTTCTAATATCTGAATCTAGGTTCAAATCCTAGAGAGAATTCTAACTATATAACGCATTGTTAAATATCAGCTAACCTTTTATTCACCATTACCACTAGGGAATTTATAATCCTTTATCTTGTAGTACTTGAACCTTTACAGCTAATTCTTCTCATAATCCATATTCGTTATAATTAACGTTCAATCTAAGATCCTGTTTTACTGTTACTCATCGATATAGTTTTCACTCATATGTTCGATATCTTTTTAAACTTAAGCTTATTCTTTTATTAATTGTTAATGTTATAATTCACAATCAAACTAATTTCCTGGGGTTACTTTAACTAAGTTGGTTAACGATAGTTCACTCTAACTATAGATCAATATTGTTAAATATCAGCTATTCCTACATCTCTAACTCTATCTCCAAACCAATATTGGTAACATTCAACCTTATTGTTTGTTGGTTTATAATATTAACCATTAGTTTAATCTTCTCAGAATCCATCAATATAAGCAAACATTTAACGTTCACACTAAACAACCTTTCGACTTTAACAAATAAAGGTTAACATTAACTAACTTAGTCTAAATATTATCAAACCGTAGCTAAATCTTTTATTAATCCTTAATGTTTAGAATCCACGTTCAAACTAAGTTTATCTTAACTTTTACTAACCGAGTTAATTAACAATATGGTGATCATCTAAATATTATTAAACGTTAGCTTCATCTTCTTCTAATTCTTAATGGTTATAATCCTAGTTCAAACTAAGTTTAACTTAACTTTTACTAAGGGTATTAATTATCACTATTATGATCTTCTATATTATTAAACTTAAGCTAATTCTTTTATTCATTGTTATATGTATTAATCCACCTGACATTCAATTTAAGTTTATCTTACATTTTCTTGGAAACCTTTAGCATAATAATATTGTGATCCTTAATCAACCTGGTTCTCGTTCATATTTACTCTAAGTTTATCTTTAGTTTTACTAGATCTTTGTTTAACTTTAACTCTTTTGTTCTATAGTTCTTATGACCATTGTTAATGTTATAAACCACCTGACGTTAAATAAAAGTTCATCTTTAGTTTTACTAACCGGATTAATTATAATTATCAATCTAATTATAAACTAAATATTAATAAACTTGAGCTAAATCTTCTCATAATGCATAATGGTTACAATCCTCGTTCACTCTAAATGTATGTTCAGGTTGGTTTTATTGTTAATTTTAACTCAATACTGGTAGTAAATCAAGCGGTACCTTCAGTTTAATCTTCTCAATATTGTTAATCGTTACAATTATCGTTCACTCTAAGCCGTAGTAGTAGTAGTATTTAATCTTTAACTTTACTTTATTATGAACTTTAACTCATATGTTCGATATATTATCACTCTTAGCTAAATCTTCTCTTAATCCAAGCGGTGTTTCAATCCACCTGACGTTCAATCTAAGTTTATCTTTAGTTTTACTAACGGGATTAATTATCAATATGATCTTATAGATCTTTAAACTTTAGCTTCATCTTTGATTAATCCTTAATCGTTTTAATCCACCTGACGTTCAATATAAGTTTATGAATTACATTCTTGTTAACATTTATTCACTTCATCTATATATTATTAATCTTTAGCTAAATCATCTTATTATTATTAATCGTTACAATTCACGTTCACTCTAAGTAGTAGTAGTAGTTTATCTTTACATTTACTAGATTATTAACTACTTTTCTTACTATCTTGTTCTAAATATTATCACCTTTAGCTTCATCTTCTCATAATCCTTAATGGTTACAATCCTCGTTCACTCTAAGTTGGTTTAGTAGTAGTTAATCTTTACTTTTACTATATATTAAACTTTTAACTCATATCTTCGATATATTATCACTATGAGGTAAATAATCTTGTAATCTTTAATCGTTATAATTATTCGTTTACTCTCACCTACCTTTTCATTTTAACAAACCAGTTAACTTTCACTCTCACTTCGACAATATATTATTATTAACCTTTAGTTTATTCTTCATCTGATCCATAATATTTATATTTACCAATCCTCGTTATGTTCAAACTAATTTTATTTTATCTTCACTTTTACTAACCGAGTTAATTATCAATATGATGATGATGAACATCTAAATATTATTAACCTTTAGCTAATTCTTCTACTAATCCATAATATTTACCAATCCTCGTTCAAACTAATTACCAAGTTCAGTTTTACTATTATGCAGTTTAACTTTAACATTGTTGTAGTAAATAACTACTTTTAACTTAAGCTTCATCTTCTTTTAATCCTTAATGTTATAATCCTCGTTCAACTAAAGTTAATCTAAACATTGCGTATTATTGTGAACATTTACTACTATATTGTTCTAAATCAAACTGAACTTAAGCTTATTCTTCTCATTATCCAGATCATTAATGTTATCGTTCACTCTTAGTTTATTTTGCACATTTAAGGTTAATTTTAACCATCTTGTTGTTATAAATCTTGTTAACCCCTTAGTTAATTCTTATTAATATTGTTATACATTACAATTCACTAGCATGTTAAATCTAAGTTAATCTTTAAGATTCATGAGAACTTAACTTTTATTCACTTGTTTTATGTTTTATATATTATTAACCTATAGTTTATTCTTATCTTAATTAATAGTTCTTTCAATCCACGTTACGTTCACTGTTCACTGTTCACTGTTCACTGTTCACTCTAAGTAGTAGTAGAACGAGTTTATATTAACTATTACATTAAAGGTTAATTATCAATATGATCTTCTAGATCTTTAAACTTTAGCATATTCTATTATTAATCGTTAATCGTTTTAATCCACCTGACGTTCAATATAAGATTATGAATTACATTCTTGTTAACATTTATTCATTTCATCTAGATATTATTAAACGTTAGTTTATTCTTATCTTAATTAATAGTTCTTTCAATCCACGTTCACTCTAAGCTTATGTTACAGATTATTCCATAATAATCTCCTCGATTAACTTTCACTATTATATTTACCTTTAGTTTATTCTTTTATACTTTGTTATTAGTTTATATTCCCAATAACACTTAACACAATGAGTAATATGTAAATACGATATTTATTAAAAAGTAAATATATAAGTAGTATATAAATAATGGGGGATTATAAAATAAGATTGGTTAAATTATAATATAATATTATAAACAAGATTGTTAATAAAATCTATGAGTTAATGAAGTTAATAATGATTGTTAATATAGAAGAAGTTATTTGAACCAAATATTATTAATATAGTCAATGAAATAAAGAATTTAAATAAGATTATTAATATAATAGTTAGTTGAACCCGGATTGATAATATAGTCTATGAGATAAAGATGTGTGTGTTTCATTAACAATATAATAGTAGTAGTATATAATATTACTTAAAATATGTTTAATAATATACGAGATTAAATAAATAATAATGATGTGTTAGCTTGGATCGACAAATATAGTTTAAATTATGGGTCCAATATTATTAATAATAATTTCTATGAGTTAATTCTTCTTAATATTGTTATACATTACAATCCACGTAACGTTGAATATAAGTTTAAGTTTCCCATTCTTGTTAACTTTTACTACTCTCTTGTTCTATTCTATATATTATTAACCCTTAATTTATTCTCTCTTTAACATTGTTCGTAATTGTCCACGTTCACTCCATCTTAGTTAGTTATATGTTATTATTATTATCTTTAGTTGGTGGAAACTATATAACTACACCTCTAATTAGTGTGTAAACTATAAGCAGATTATTAAATAAGATTAGTAAATTATAATATTATATTATAAACATGATTGTTAATATAGTAGTCTATGATATAAAGAATTGTTAACAAGATTTATAATAATATTGTTAAAGAGATTTGAAATATGTTAGATAATATATTAGATTAGGTAAAGAAGTTAATTAAGATTGTTAATATCGTAGTTAGTTCAACCTAAAATATTGTTAATATAATCTATGAGTTAATCAAGTATTTACAAGATAAGATAAGATAAGATAAGATAATATAAGATAAGATAAGATAAGATAAGATGACGATACAGCAGATGTTTGCGTATTCTTGTTAACTTTTACTCACTTGTTCTATATAACTTTAACCTTTAGTTTATTCTCTCATCATCCTTGTTCGTTTAATCCACGTTCACTCCTTTTTCGAAGTTATATGTTATTTATATCTTATTATTACGATATAATTATATAAGTAGTGTGTAAATTATAAGCAGATTATAAAATAAGATTGATAAATTATAATAGAATATTTGAAACATGATTTATAACATTAAGGATTAATTAAAGAATTTAACTTGGATTGATAATTTAGTATAAAGTATTTGAACTATGATCTATAATATTAAGGATTAATTAAAGAATTTAACTTGGATTGATAATTTAATATTGTAAAAGATCTTATTCTTATCTTTGAAACATGATTGATAACATACAGGATTAGTTAAAGAAGTTACAAGAAGATTCATTATATAAACAGATGAGATTTGAAACATTATTAATATTATAAAGGATGAATTAAATAATTAAGCAGAATATTGTTAACATAGTATAAAGTATTTGAAACAAGATTTATAACATTATGGATTAATTAAAGAATTTAACTTGGATTGATAATATTGTTGATTATAAAGAAAATATAGTTGATTATCTATATTTATTTTAAGGTTTATAAAGGAAATTAGCTCAGTATGGTAGAGCGATCGTTTTACAAGCGATTTAGCGATGGTTCAAATCCTTCATTTCCTAACAATTCATTCTTATATTTTTATTAGTAAGCAAGCAGATTTTAAACACACTTACTACTTATTTTATTACTTTTATTATACTACATTCTCATATGTATTAGTAATAGATAGTTCTAATATTATAAAGTGGTTAATCACAATATTACTATAATATATTAATATTTATAATAATAGTTAAGTTAAATTAATAATTTGTTGCCCGATTAATATTAAGATTCAGATTCATTATTAAATCTTCGACATTTATATTTTTATTTAAATTTGAATCATCTAATTATTCTAGTTATAATATTTATTTCTCATAAATGATTAGTTTTAAAAATAAATAATATTTCTAAACCAAATGAATTTTTACAATTATTGTTAATAATTATGAGACAATTAAAAAGTCACCCGTTATTAAATTTATTAAATAGTTATATGATTGATTCACCTCAACCCTCTAATATATCATATTTTTGGAATTTTGGATCATTATTAGGAATTTGTTTAATTATACAAATATTAACAGGTATTTTCTTAGCTATGCATTATAGTCCATCAATAGATACAGCTTTTATTAGTGTTGAACATATTATGAGAGATGTTAATTACGGTTGGTTATTAAGATATTGTCATGCTAATGTTGCTAGTTTCTTCTTCTTATTTATTTATTTCCATATGGGTAGAGGATTATATTATGGTTCTTATAAAGCTCCAAGAAGTTTAGTTTGGTATATAGGTGTTATTATCTTTTTATTATTAATAATTATTGCCTTCCTGGGTCACATATATTAAATAAGTAGCCCAATATGAAATAAGAATCTCATTATTTAATGGTAATAACGACAAGTTTAATCTAAGCTGATTATAAATACATTAGCTTTAAAGATAATTCATAAAATTAATCATAGTTGTTTTAATAAAAGTTCTTCAAACAAAAAGATTTATTTATAGTTATTGTTTAATATTTTACGCTTGGTTTATGTTTACTTTAATCGGTAGATAATTCATCAGATTAATCATAAATCTTTTAATATTAGTTCTTCAAACAAAATGTAAATGTTTTAATTCTTGTTAGTGTTTATTATATCCTCTAATTAGATGATTACTATAATCTTTAGTTGATCTATAATTTTAACTTCTATTAGTTATTTAAAATCTCTATCTTCAAATTAATTGATTTTGTTATTCTCTTTTATTATATTCTTATTTTATAGTAACCATTTTTAAACAATCTAATCTGGGATTTATTTTTCTTATTTAAGTTATTCAAATCCCCGTTATTTATCTTTAATCAAACAAAATGTTTTAAATATAGTTAGAGAGCAAATATCTTTTTTCGTTATATGATTACTTTAATCTTTAGTGTCTTCATCTTTTTAACTTTAGTTATTTAAAATCTCGATCTTCAAACCAATTGATTTTGTTATTATTATTTTACTACAGTAACCATTTTTATCTGGGATTCAAATTACTGATATAAGTTCTTACAATCCCCGTTTTTAAACTTAAACTTAAACCAGAATGTTATTCTTATTTTATAGTAACCATCTTATCTTATCTTTAAATAAGTAAATATTTATGCAATATTAAGAAAGAAATAAATGTATTTAGATGGTATATTCCTAATGTGAATATAGATTAAACGATTAAATTATTATAATTTATTCTTTATTTTGCTATACTTGTGTTAACGATTAATAAATATATTATCTATAATTAAGCAACTATATTATTAAATATATAGTTTAATTATATTAAGTTATAATATTGTTTAAGATCGTCGATTATCTTAAGAATCGCGACTGACTGGGTCACAAGTAGTTAACTGTAATGTTAATTAATGCACAGTCGATGTTTATAATATTTATATTTAATACCCCACAATATAAATCTATTAATATATTATTAACCACATTGCTCCGGATATTCTTTACATTGTAACCACATTAAGTTTATAGAACCACATTGAGTTTATATACTACGTGGAATATATTTATTCTAGTTGTTATTTATCCCTGATTATTTATATTAATCATTATATATTATTGAAGATCTAGGTTTATAACAAAAGATTATATTATAGATTTACTTTAATTATAACTACTACTATTATAACTTTTAAATGTGTTAATAATGGATTGATTAAAAGCGTTAAGTTTATATTGTTAAATAAATGTAGTATTTTGATCATCATTCTTATGAATCCCACAATTAGATTATTCTTGAAGATCGAGGTTTATAATAACTATAGATTATATGATGAATTTACTCCGATTATAATAACTTAAGACATAATTATAAACAGATTAGGATTATAACAATTACTACATATTGTGTTAATAATTCATTAAGTAATCTAAGTTTATAATGTAAACAAAATGTATTAAGATTAAGTTTATAATGTTACAAAAAGGTTAATTAGTAACCAAATTATTTTTTTTAATATTAGCGGAATATCTTGATCATGGTTATTATTAATCCACGAATTAGGTTATTATAGAAGATCGAGGACTTTAACTACTTATGTTAGATTGATGAAATAACGTGGATTATAAACAATTACTCCTTAAAATGTTAATCATTTATTAAGAATTTAAGTTTATAATGTAAACAAACAAACAAACAAACAAACAAACAAACAAACAAACAAACAAATAAACAAAATGTTTTAGGTTTAAGTTTATAATGTTACAAAACAAGTGTTATTAGAATTTATAAACGTATATATGTACTGTTTAGTTTATGGGCAAATGTCTTTATGGGGTGCTACTGTTATTACTAATTTATTATCTGCTATTCCTTGGGTTGGTAAAGATATTGTAGAGTTTGTTTGGGGTGGTTTTAGTGTTAATAATGCTACGTTAAATAGATTCTTTAGTTTACATTTCTTATTACCTTTTGTTTTAGCTGGTTTAGTTATTGTTCATATGATTGCTTTACATCAAAATGGTAGTAATAATCCAATTGGTATTACAGGTAATACTGATAGAATAGCTATGAATCCTTATTATGTATTTAAAGATTTAGTTACTATATTCTTATTCTTTATAGCTTTATCTTATCTTATCTTTTATGCTCCTAATATTCTTGGACATTCTGATAATTATATTATGGCTAATCCTATGCAAACACCACCATCAATAGTTCCAGAATGGTATTTATTACCATTTTATGCAATATTAAGATCTATACCTAATAAATTATTTGGAGTAATAGCAATGATAGCATCAATATTAATACTATTATTGTTACCAATGTTAGATAGAAATTATCTTAGAGGTGTACAATTTAAACCTTTAGGTAAACTATTATTTTGGTGTTTTATAGCTAATTTCTTAATTTTAATGTGGTTAGGATCACAACATGTTGAAGAACCTTATATTACATTAGGACAAATCTCTACTTTTCTTTACTTCGCATATTTCTTAATATTTATAGAATTATCAAGTATATTAGAAAATATTTTATATTTCCTTAAAAAAATAACTAATATATTTGCTTAACTTTACATTAATTGTTTTAACTCTTCTTATTACATATATATATATATATATATAAATAGATAATCTAAGTAATATTATAATATCATTTGATAGAATATAGAATATATTGAATAATTTATATTTAATGTTTAATGTGGGAAAGTAATCTACTATTCTTATTAATCTTGTAATATTTAATTACAATTATACTACATTTTGCTTATTATAATAATAATAATTATAAATATAATAATTACCTTAATTAAGATAAATATTATTGTAAATAAACCAAGGTTATTAAGTTAAATTAAAATTGAACAATTTGTTGATTATTAATTAAACCAAACTATTATTTAATAATTTAATCTAATAATTATGTTAATAGAAAAATACTAGTTATTGCTTAATGGTGTTACACTTGAATGAATAATGTGTATTCAACAATATACATTTTATATACATTTTATATACATTTTATATACATTTTATATTGAAAGATCATTAATTTAATAATCAACTATGTTCTAATGAATGAAAGATCAATGTTTAATTAATAATATACCAATTGAACAATTTGAAGTTTAAACTTTAACCATAGTTTAAATTGGAAAGTCCAGGATTTTATATATAGTATAATTTATTATTTTAACTAATAATATTTATCTAATACAAATTAGAATAATTATAGAAGAAATTAATATACATAAAAGTTTCAAACTACATTAACTTCCATTATAAACAATTACTAATGATTTGCTTTATGCGGATTATTATAATATTTAGTTGTGCTTATTATGTTATGCGAGCTAATCATTTACTTAAAAATTATAAAAGATAATATTATTTTATTATTAATATTATTCTTTTTAGAGTAATCAATAATTTAATTAACCTAATCTGGCTTATTTTTATCTTAAAACTTTTAATTATTATAAATATATTTATCATTATTCTAAACAAATTCATAGATGTAGTAAATATTTAAATATTACAATCTAAATATATAAATATATGTTAAATATTTTACCCCCCATTAAACAAATACTTCTTATTAATAAACCTTATTAATATTATTATAACTTTAGTAATATAGATCTAAGATTAAATTATTAAGGAGCGGAAATGCTAATTATAGGATTAATTATGATTATATTAGCTAGTGCTATATCATCAACAGGTTGAAAAACTAAGATAGATTTAGTAACTGGACGATTTACTGTTACATTAATAAATAGAATAACTATATTAGTTTTATTATATGCTGGACTTTTATCTTATCATTTATCTTATCAAGATCTTATAAGTTCAGGTATAACAATATATAATGGATTATTCCAAATAACATATATAACTCAAATATTTGATATGTTTATATTTTTTACTGCTGGTACAATATTACAATTAACAAGTTTTAATCATTATCAGAATAACAATATTAATGTTAATAATAATAATAATAAGAATGTTAATAATATTCATAATAATAATAATAATAATAATAATAATAATAATTCTGAATTACTTCAACATTTAGCAACAAATATATCAGAATACCCGATAATATGTGTATTTAGTGTATTAGGTGCAAGTTTTCTAATATCAAGTTATGATTTAATATCAATGTATTTATCAATAGAATTACAAAGTTATGGTTTATATATATTAGCTAGTTTAAATAAAGATTCTCAAGAATCAACATCAGCGGGTTTAAAATATTTTTTATTAGGTAGTTTAGCATCAGGATTAATATTATTAGGTTCAAGTTTAATATATGTATTAACAGGATTAACTAATTTTGAATCATTGTCAATATTATTAAATATTGATTCACAATCTATAAGTTATACAACATTAGCTATAATTATAATATTAATAGGATTTAGTTTTAAAATTGCTAGTGCACCATTTCATCATTGGGCGCCAGATGTTTATGATGGTGTACCAACTATTGTAACAACATGGATAGTAATAATACCTAAATTATCTATATTATTATTCTTATTTCATTTCATTAATCTTTCTCAATTAGTTGATAATAATCTTAATAGTAATCAATTATCTATATTTACTCAATCTAATTATTTATTAATAGTTGCATTTTTATCTTTAATTATAGGAACAATATTAGGTTTAACACAAACTAGAATTAAACGATTATTAGCATATTCTAGTATATCTAATGTAGGGTTTTTACTATTAGCATTAGCTATTAATACATCAGATTCTACAGAAGCATTTCTATTCTATTTAATAAGTTATACTATAACTAATATTAATATCTTTTTTGTTTTATTAGCTTTTGGTTATTTAATTAATACTAATAATAATAATACTATTAAGAATAAGATAAATCAAAATTATTCTGATATTATTGAAAATAATTCATCACCTATTAAATATATTACTCAATTAAAAGGTCAATCAACTATTAATCCTTTATTATCATTAAGTTTAGCTATTAGTTTATTTTCTTTTGCAGGTGTTCCACCTTTAATTGGATTCTTTGGTAAACAAATGATATTATTATCTGCTGCTGAAAATGGTTATTACTTCTTAGCTATTATTGGTATAATAACAAGTGTTATAAGTGCAGCATATTACTTAAAAATCATTAAAATTGTATATTTCGATAAATCTAATTCTATTACTAATACTAATTCTAATTCTAATATTTATATTAACAATAATATTAATAATGATTTTATTAAAACTGTAAGAGAAGATAACAATGAGATAGTTTCATTTACATTACCACCAATCGAAGATAAATTATTATCTGTTGATAATATTGAAGATGATAAAATTATATCATCATCATTAGCATTAACTATATCAATAATAACATTAGTTATATTATTATTTTTAGTTAAACCTAATATTTTATTAAATAGCGCACATATTATGGCATTAAGTTGTTATTTATAATCATGACTAAATTATCTATCTTATTTATTCTTATACCCATTATTGCTGCTATCTTATTAATATTAAATATATTATTAGCAGTACATAAACCAGATAGTGAAAAAATATCACCATTTGAATGTGGTTTTACAAGTTATTCTCAAACTAGATCACCATTTTCTATATCATTCTATTTAGTTGGTTTATTATTCTTAATATTTGATTTAGAAATAGCTTTACTTTATCCATATATAGTATCTACACAAACTAATACAAGTTATGGATTTTCAATAGTAATAATATTCTTAATTATTTTAACTGTTGGATTCATTTATGAATTTGCTAAAGGTGCTCTTAATATTATTGATAAAAATAAATAATTAATTAACTCTTAAATAACTTTACCCCTCCTTATTAATAAACCATTAATACAATTGGTAGATGGTTAAAATAATAATAATAATATAATAATAATATCTAGGATCGCTTTAATAACTAAATATAAATCTTTTAATTCCAACGAAATAATTATATAAATTCGAATATCATTGAAGATCGAGATTTTTAAGAATCAATAATTAAGTGATGAATAATTAGGATTATAACTACAATAATCTTATTAACATTAACTAATAATATTAATAATAATATATATATATTTAACTTTATATGGGTTAATAATAATAAACTAAGCAAGTATAGTATTAATCTAAAGTTATTCATCCATTAATTCGAGATAATTTCAATCCTATTTCTTCGCTGGTCTTGGTTATGGTCATTATTGTTAATAATCTAAGCATTAGATTATAATAAGAATAATAATAATAATAATAATATTAATAATATCCGCTTATAACTAATATCCGGCATTAAACAACTATAATAATAATAATAAGAATAATAATAATAATTACTTAGAAGATAAAGGTTTTGAATAACCAAGTATTAAATGATGAATCAAACATAAATTATAACTACTATAATCTTATTAACATTAAATAACAATATTAATAATATATATATACGGCATTTAATATGAGTTAATAATAAACTAAGCAAGTATTAATCTCAAGTTGTTCATCCATTAATTCGAGATAATTTTAATCCTATTTCTTCGCAGGTCATGGTTATTCTTAATAATCTAACTATAAGATTATAATAAGAATATTACTAATAATAACAAATAATAATATTAAATAATATAAGCTTATAACTAATATCCAGCATTAAACAACTATAATAACTTTTAAGATAAAGGTTTGGAATAACCAAATATTAATTGATGAACCAAACGTAATTTATAACTACTATATTTTTAAAACTTTAACTAACGATATTAATATTATATTTATATAGAACTTGACTTGGATTAATAATAATTAATGATCTTAATTTAAACAAGTATTAAACCAAATAACTCATATATTAATACAAGATATAGATTTTCAATAATAATAATATTATTAATTATATTAACTGTTTAATTCATTTATAAATTTACTAAAGGTGTTATTAATATTATTGATAAAAATAAATAATTAATTAACTCTACCACAATTTATCCCCACCATCACCTTGTTAATAAACCTAACCTGTAATCTAAGTATATAATTATAATAATAATAATAATATAATAATAAGAATAATAATACATTAACCATATAGAAGTAAATATAAATCAATATATACTAACGAAATAATTATTTAAACTCCAATCTAAGAGAAGATCGAGGTTGTAATAACTAAAGATTAATTGATGAACAATTAGGATAATATCTACTATTATATTACCAACTCATTAACTAATAATATTAATAATCTATTTATATTTATATATAACTTGAATACAATTAATAACAATAACAATTGATGATCTTAAATTAAGCAAAGATTAATAATGAGTTGTTCATCCAATAATTCAATATAATTTCAATCCTATTTCTTACCGGGTCCATATTAATATTGTCAAAAGTAAGTTTAAGATTATCATAATAAGAATAATACTAATAATAATATTAAATATTATAACTAATAACGTAATAATAATAATTAAACTACTATGATAATAACTTAGAAGATAAAGGTTTTGAATAACCAAATATTAATTGATGAACCTAACGTGGTTTATAATTTCTATATTATCACTAAATTAACTAAGAATATTAACAATATTTATATAAAACTTGACTTGGGTTAATAATAACTGATAATCTTAAATTAAGTAAGTATTAATAATGAGTTATTCATCCTTTAATTGAATATAATTCCAATCCTATTTCTTCCAGGGTTAATATTAATATTGTTAAACCAAGTATAAGATTATAATAATAATAATACTAACAAAATAAATGAATATTTCTAACAAATATATGTATAAACATTAATGTAAGATTTAAAATAAAATAAGGTTAAAATATTCCTTAACTCTAATTATCAATCAAAGAGGTAAAATTATCCGTACATAGTAAAAAAAGAAAAATCGTAAAACCGGGAAAAGTTTTCCTTACTAACCAATAAACGTATTGATTTAAATCTAAGATTTCTATTAATTTTATAATTATTATATTTCTTAATTCCCTAACTTGTTGATATATATTATATTATTATAAAGGATATATACTAATACTAAATATGATAAATTAAAATATAAAGTGGTGAAGATAGAAAATAATAAATAAATAAGAATAGAAAGATGAATAAACAAGGTTAAAATAATATTAAAATGAGTGATAAAATAAAAATAAATCTGCATAATAATAATAATAATAACTTAGAAGATCGAAGTTTTGAAGAACCAAGAATAAAATGATGAATAGATGTGTAATATAATTACTATCTAAACAAGAAATTAACTAATAACTATAATATTTATAGATAATCTTAATCAAAGCTAAGAATTAATAATGAGTTGTTCATCGAATAATTCAATATAATTTCAATCCTCTTTCTTCCCGGGTCAATATTGTTAATAAACCAAGTATAATATTATAATAATAATAATACTAATAAGAATAATATTAATAAAGATTATAACTAATAACGTAATAATAATAATAATAATTAAACAACTATAATAACTTAGAAGATCGAAGTTTGTAATAACCAAGTATTAATTGATGAACCAAATGTGGTTTATAATTACTATATTAACAATAAATTAACTAATAATATTAATAAAATATATATAGATATAACTTAACTAGGGTTAATAATAACTGATCATTTTAATTTAAGCAAGTATTAATAATAAGTTAATCATTGATGAATTGAATAAAGTTTCAATCCTAGTTCTTCGCTAGCGGATGGTTAGTATTATTAATCCAAGTAGTTGGTTAATTTAATAATAATATAACTAATATTCATAATAATAATAATATACATTAACCGTTTAGAAGTAAAGATAAAACTTTATATACCAACCAATGAATTAAATAATTAAACTTCAATAAGATTGAAGATACAGATTTTTAATAACCAAGTATTAATTGATGAACCATTAGGATTATAACTACTATATTATTATCTTTAATAATAACTAATAATATTGGTATTAATATATATATATATATCTATCCGGCACTTATTTTGGTTTAATAATAATCTAATCAAGTATTAATAATGAGTTATTCATCCATTAATAGAATATAATTTCAATCCTATTTCTTCGTGGGTCAATATTAATATCGTTAATCCAAGTTTAAGATTATCATAATAATAATAATAATACAAATAATAATATTAAAGATTATAACTAATAACGTAATAATAATAATTAAACAACTATGATAATAACTTAGAAGATAAAGGTTTTGAATAACCAAGTATTAAATGATGAACCAAACGTGGTTTATAACTACTATATTATCACTAAATTAACTAATAATATTAACAATATATTTATATAGAACTTGACATGGGTTAATAATAACAATTGATAATCTTAATTTAAGCAAGTATTAATAATGAGTTATTCATCCATTAATTGAATATAATTTCAATCCTATTTCTTCCCGGATCAATATTAATATTCTTAAAAGCATAAAATTATAATAATAATAATACTAATAAAATAAATTATGAATTATAATAAATATTTGTATAAACATTAATGTAATACAAATAATGAAATAATGTTAAAATCTACTAAACTAAAATTGTCAATAATGAGGGTAAAATTCCAAATAGAGTCAAAAAATAAAAACACAAAAACAGGCAAAAGTTTTCCTTACTAACCAATAAACGTATTGATTTAAAACTAAGATTTATCTTTATTTTATAATTATTATATTTAGTAATTCCCTAACTTATTGATATATATTATAATATTGTAAATAATAGATACTAATACTAAATAAGAGAATATAAACTATAAGTGGTGAAGATATAGAATTATAGATAAATAAGAATAAAAAGATGAATAAATAAGGTTAAAATAATATTAATAAGACGTAGAAATAAGAAATAAATATAAAAATAAATCTTTTTAATAATAATAATAATAATAATAACTTAGAAGAACGAAGTTAGTAATAACCAAGAATAAAATGATGAACCATTAGGTTTATAAATACTATCTAAACAATAAATTAACTTATAATATTAATAAAATATATATATATAAATATATAGAAATAACTTAATATGGGTTAATAATAACTAATCATTTTAAATTAAGCAAGTATTAATAATGAGTAAATCATTGAAGAATTCGATATAATTCCAAACGATGTTATTCGCTATTTGTTTGTTTGTTTATGTTTATGTTTATGTTTCTGTTTATGTTTATTATTAATACAAGTAGAATGTTAAATTAATAATATAATAATAATATTAAACATTATAGCTTTTATAACTAATTATAAATATTTATATACCAACTAAATAATTATTTAAACTCGTAGATCATTGAAGATAGAAGTTTGCAATAACCAAAAATTATTTGATGAAGAAATAGAATTATAACTATATAATAATCTCATTAACATTACCTAATAATATAAATATATTATTAAGATCTATATATAACTTAATAAGGATTAACAATATACCAAAATCTTAATATAAACAGTGATTAATCCTATCCCTATTATGATTAATAGTACATTGTTCAATAGAATATAATTACTATCCTAGTTAAGTTCTTAACGAATGATTAGTATTATTAATCCAAATAGTTAGTTAAATTAATAAATATATAACTAATAATAATAATAATAATATGGAAGATTAACCGTTTAAAAATAAATATAAAACTTTATATTACAACCAAATAATTAAATAATTAAACTCCAATCTTAGAGAAGATCGAGATTTGAAATAACCAATATTTAATTGATGAACAATTAGGATTATAACTACTATATTACTAAATCATTAGCTAATAATATTAATAAACTGCGAATAACACGGTTAATAATAATTGATTATATTAATCTAATCTAGTATTAATCTACAATTATAGTACATTATTAAATTAAATATAATTTCTATCCACGATCTTATCTTCCCTAGTCAATATTATTAATCCAAGTATTAGATTATAACTAATGAGGTAATATTCGACATTAAACAACTATAATAATAATAATAATAATAATAATAATAATAATAACTTAGAAGATCGAAGTTTTGAAGAACCAAGTATTAATTGATGAACCAAACATGGTTTATATTTACTATATTATCAAAAAATTAACTAAGTATAATAAGAAAATATATATATATATAACTTAACTTGAGTTAATAATAATCGATAATCTTAAATTAAGCAAGTATTAATAATGAGTAAATCATTGATGAATTCGATATAATTCCAAACCATGTTCTTCGCTGTTTATGTTTATGTTTATGTTTATGTTTATGTTTATTCTTAATGCAAGTAGTTGGTTAAATTAATAAAAATATAACTAATAATAATAATATTAAATATTATCGCTTTTATAACTAATAATTATAAATCTTTATATACCTATCACCAAAATAATTATTAAACCTTGGAAATCATTGAAGAACTAAGTTTATAATAACCAAGTATTATTTGATGAACAATTAGGATTATAACTATATTATCATCTCTATAACATTATCTAATAATAATATAAATATCTTATTAAGATCTATATATAACTTAATAAGAATTAACAATAACTCAAAATATTAATTTAAGCAATAAATAATCCTATCCTGAATAATTCATCCATGAATTAAATATAGTTTCTATCCTAGTTCTTCGCTGCTAACTGGTGGTTAGTATTATTATTAATACAAGTAAATGATTAAATTAATAAATATATAACTAATAATAATAATAATAATAATAATAATCTTAATAATATAGAAGATTAACCGATTATAAGTAAATATAAAACTTTATATACCTACCAAAGAATTAAATAATTAAACTCCAATCTTATTGAAGATCCAGATTTGAAATAACCAAGAATTAATTGATGAACCATTAGGATTATAATTACTATATTATCTTTAATAATAACTAATAATATTAATAATATATTTATATATATATATATATAGAAATAACTTAATATAGCTTAATAATAATTTAACCAAGTATAGTATTAATCTAAAGTTATTCATCCTTTAATTGAATATAATTTCAATCCTATTTCTTCCTGGATCAATATTGTTAATCCAAGTATAAAATTATAATAAGAATATAATAATACTACTACTAATAATAATAATAATATTAAAGATTATAACTAATGAGGTAATATCCAATATTAAATAACTATAATAATAATAATAATAATAACTTAGAAGATCGAAGTTTTGAATAACCAAGAATTAATTGATGAACCATTAGGATTATAATTACTATCTTCTCTTTAATAATAATAATATTAATAATATATATATATCTATCCGGTACTTAATATGCTTTAAGAATAATTTAAGCAAGTATTAAACTCAAGTGAATCATTGATGAATTCGAGATAATTTCAATCCTATTTCTTCGCTGGTTAGGTTGGTTATTTAGGTTATTTAGGTTATTGTCATTACTGTTAATATTAAAAGTATAAAATTATAATAATAATAATACTAATAAGATAAATTACGAATTATAATAAATATTTGTATAAAGTTTAATGTAAGATATAAAATAAAATAAGGTTAAAATCTATTTAACTAATATTCTCAATCTAAGAGGTAAAATTAACAGATATAGTCAAAAAAGAAAAACAGAAAAACAGGGAAAAGTTTTCCTTACTAACCAATAAACGTATTGATTTAAAACTAAGATTTATGTTTAATTTATAATTATTATATTTAGTAATTCCCTAACTTGTTGATATATATTAGATTATTGTAATAGATATATTCTAATACTAAATAAGAGAATATAAGATATAAGTGGTGAAGATATAGAATAATAAATATATAAGAATAAAAAGATGAATAAATAAGGTTAAAATAATATTAAAATGAGTGATAAAATAAAATATAAAAATAAATCAGGTTAATAATAGAGATAAAGTAGTTTAAATAAAAGGTTAATCATCAAACAAATCTTTGGTTATTTTAATCCACGTCTTCTTGTTAAATATAAATCTAGAACTCTTAACATTTTCTTAGTCAAATTGTTAATTTTAAAGATAGAATTAGAATAATATAAAGATAATAATAATAAATATTATCCTTACCTATCTGTATTATTATAAATGATATGATGACAATTATATTAATATAATGAAAATAAGTCACTTTACTAACATTAATAATTCTAAAGGTATAAAACTAAAAATATAAAAGTAATAATAATAATAATTTCCTAACCTATTAATATATATTATATAGTAGTAATAGATAAATAATAAAACTTAAAATGATAATATATATTATAATATAATGGTGAAGATAAATAATTATAAATAAATAAGAATAAAAAGATGAATAAGCAAGGTTTAAATAATATTAATAAGTGGGATAAAATAAATATAAATCTGGTTAATAATAATAATATTAATAATAATAATAATAATAATAACTTAGAAGATCGAAGTTTGAAATAACCAAGAATAAAATGATGAATTAATGTGGATTATAATTACTATATAAACAAGAAATTAACTAAGAACTATAATATTAATAGATAATCTTAATCTAAGCAAATATTAATCTCAAGTTAATCATTGATTTATTAAATATAGTTTTAATCCCATTTCTTCCCGATTGGGTATAATTATAATCCAAGTTAATTGTTATAATAATAATAATAATAACAATATAATATTAATAATAATAATAATAAAATTACACTTTATCATGAGTTTATAATCACTAAATCTTTTTAAACCATTAATATTTATAATTAAAATCGAATTATGTTAACTTAGAAGATCGAGGTTTGAAAGAACTAAGTATTATATGATGAACTATCGAGGATTATAACTACTACAACAATCTTAACAATAAATTAACTAAAGATATTAATATTAATAATATATAAAGATATAATTTAATAAGGTTTAATAATGGCCGGAGATATCAATTTAATCAAATATTAATCCAAATAAATCATCCAAGAATTAAATATAATTTTAATCACAGTTCTTCGCTGGGGAGTCTAAATATTAGTAATCCAAATCTATGATTATAATAATAATAATAACAATATAATAGTAATAATAATAATTAAACTGCTATAATAATAATTTATAAGATCGAGGTTTAAAAGAACTAAGTATGGTAAATAAAAGCAATAAATGTGGATTATAACTACTACTACAACAATATTAACAAATTATTAAAGATCTTAATATTAATTGTAATAATAATAATAACCATAATGATTAATTAATAAGCAGTATAAATTATAATTAAAAGTCTAAAAGCTTAATATTAATAATATTTTTATAACTTAATCTATATATATATATATATATATATATATTAATCCTTTTAATCTAAGTAAATGTTAATCTCTAGTTAATCATCTTAGCAGATCTTAATGTATTACAATCCTAGTCTTCAAAACAAAGACGAGGTGGATCATTAACTTTATCTTAATATAACAATATCTTAACAACTTCGATTAGTTAGTAATAATAACTGAATTCAACAATTATATTTATGTTTAACAATTTATAATATTTGGAAATCATAAGCAGAATATATTTATATTTAAACTATAATAATAACTAAGAAGAACTACGATTACAATCAACTAATAATAAGATGATGAATATATTATGATTAGTATAATATTACCCAATCTTAACAATATTAATAATCCACAATACTGATAAATAAATACCCTTAATTCAGTGAAATAATAAAAGTATAAGAGAGAATATAATAATAATATAAAATATAATAACAAGATTAATTATATTAATAACAACTATGTCTAATCCTCTAGGTTTAAACTGATAGAAGATATAGATTTATAATCAACTAACAATATAATGATGAATTAACGTGGATTAAAACAATATTTATCGTATTTATATTATTAATAATAACTACAACATTAATCAAAATACACAATAATTAATAAAGTAATAACTATTAACAATAGATATAATTAACCACCTCATAATAATGTTCATGTATTAATAATCCGTTATATTAATTAAATAAAGAATCTTAACAATATAAAAATGAGAATAAAAATGTTAGCAATAATAATCATTTGCTTTATAATTATTCATATTAATTTAATGTGTTATAGTTATAATCCACGTTAATTCATCATTTAATTATTAGTTGATTATAAACCTCGATCTTCTATCCTGTTAATCATTGAATAGTTTCTTATCTTCATAAAGAATATAATATTAGTTACGACGTAGTAGTTAATAATCTTTTAATATTAAGTAAATATGATTAATAAGAATAATAAGAATAAGAATAATAATAATAATAATTAACCAAGCTTAATATTAGTAATTCATTAGTATAAACTATGAAGATCATTAATTAATAATCAATTTAGATAGATAGATGAATCAACTTAGAATATTTGGTTACTGAATCATAATGTTAATAATAATAATAATAATAATTAACCACTTAGTTTATAATATTAATAATCTTTTAGTAGAAACTATGAAGATCGTTATTTAATAATCTTATGGTTGGAATATAAAGCAAATAACTATATATATATTATAAATATGGGAAGAATAAAGTTAGCAATATTAATCATTTGTTGCCGTATTAATCATAATCATATATATATATATTTATTTCTATGAATTAAGAAAATTAAAAGTATAATTAAAGCTGAATAATTAATAAAGTTAGTAATACGTTAGATATAGTTATAATCCACGTGAATTCATCATTTAATTGTTAGTTGATTATAAACCTCGATCTTCTATCCTTTACGTATCCCGGAGGATTCTAATCCTAAAGGATTGTTAATAATAATAATAATTCAAGTGTGCCGGATATTAATAATAAAAATAACATTAGTTAATAACTTATAATAATAATAATAATATTAATAATAATTAACCACTTATTTAGTCTCTAATATTAATAATATTTTAGTAGAAATTATGAAGATCGTTAATTAATAATTCTATAGTTGGAATATAAAGCAAATAACTATAGATTAAAAATATTGGAATAATAATGTTAGCAATGTTAATCATTTATTGTCGTATTAATCAGAGATATTTTTAGATTGTTTAATATAATTAAAAGTATAATGGAGAATTAATAATAAGAATAATAATATAAGTAGTAATACGAGAGATATAGTTTTAATCTACGTTAATTCATCATTATATTGTTAGTTGATTATAAACCTAGATCTTCTTTCCCTTCCGGTTAAGAGAGGATTCATAAAGAATATTAGTTACGATTTAGTTCGTTAATCTTTTAGTATTAAGTTAATATAATTAATAATAATAATAATAATAATAATAATAATTAACCACTTATTTAGTCTCTAATATTAATAATATTTTAGTAGAAACTATGAAGATCGTTAATTAATAATACTATGGTTGTAATATAAAGCAAATAACAATAAATTATAAATATGGGAATAAAAATGTTAACAATATTAATCAATTATTACCGGATTAATCATATATATTTATTTAGATGGTTAAAGAGAATTAAAAGTATAATGGAAAAGAATAGAATTATTACGATAGATATTCTAATCCACGTTAATTCATCATTATATTGTTAGTTGATTATAAACCTCGATCTTCTATCCCTTCCGGAACCCAGTGTATTATAATATAAAGGTTTATTAATAATTTATCTTCCTTATTTATATTATTAATCTAAATAACATTAGTTAATAACTTATAATATTAATTAATCACTTAGTTTCTAATATTAGAGTTAACAAAAGAATAAACATAAACAAATAAATGATAATTATTTAAGAATCCAATCCAATCCAATCCTAGTGAATAGAGTTATAGATTAACTTACGATTCTTAGGTTACTGATTCATAAAGTTAATATTAATAAACTCATAACAATCAATCATCTTATTAATCAAGATTATTAGTTAATATCTTAACTAATAATATTAAATATATCCTGTTATTAATATTTTAACATAGTAGTAATAATAATAATAATAATAATAATTACTCGTTGAATTAAAGTGTTAATAACGTTTTTAAAATTAAGTTAAAGAGAATAATAAGAATAATAAGAATAAAGTTATTTATTCATTCAAAGCAATTAAGATTTAATATTATGTTACAAGAGGCTAGAATTATAGGTTCAGGTTTAGCAACTATAGGGTTAGCTGGAGCAGGAGTAGGAATCGGATTAGTATTTGGTAACTTAATATCAGGTACAAGTAGAAATCCTCAATTACGACAACAATTATTCCAATATGCTATTTTAGGATTCGCTTTAGCAGAAGCAACAGGATTATTCTGTTTAATGATGGCATTCTTATTACTTTATGCTTCTTAATTTAAATCAATTGATATAATATATTATATGTTTAATATTAATTAACAATATTATTAATATTATTAACATTGATCATAAAGTTTTTATATACGTTTAACGATAATAGTTATATTATCACATCATCATCATCATCATCATAATAAACTAGTTTATTTTATTATTATTTATATATATATATATATTCCCCATTATTTTACCCCTTTTAACTTTATAATATATTATTATTATTAAATTAAAGTTATAAATAAAAAGAACAAGTAACCGAATATTTATAGTTATAATTAATAAATACAAATCTTAGTTAAATGAAAAACTATTTAAGTAATTAGTTATAAATCAAATATTTGAAATAATAATGAATTTAGCTTTAATAATCTTTTTAATAGGTATTTTAGGTTTTGTATTAAATCAGAAAAATATTATATTAATGTTAATTAGTATTGAAATAATGTTATTAGCTTTAACATATTTAATATTATTACGTTCCTTAAGTTTTGATGACATTACTGGACAAATATATAGTATTTATATTATAGCAATAGCTGGAGCAGAATCTGCTATTGGTTTAGCAATATTAGTAGCATATTATAGATTAAGAGGTAGAATAACCATAAATACAAATTAATAAAAAAATAATATAATGAGTTTATTAATATTAACTTTACCATTACTTGGTAGTTTATCATCAGGATTATTAGGATATAAAATAGGTAAACAAGGTTCAATAATTATAACAACAATATTATTATTTATAACTATGTTATTAGGTATTATATTATTTATTAATATATGTTATACACAATCAATATATCATATTAAATTATTTACATGGTTAAATTTTGATAGTTTTGATATTAGTTGGGGTTTTAATTTTGATAGTTTAACTGTTGCTATGTTATTACCAGTATTAATAATATCATTTTTAGTACATTTATATTCAATAAGTTATATGGAAAATGATCCGCATATATCAAGATTCTTTGCATATTTATCAATGTTTACATTTTTTATGTTAATATTAATAACTGCTGATAATTTCTTATTAATGTTTGTAGGTTGGGAAGGTGTTGGAATCTCTTCATATTTATTAGTAAACTTTTGGTTTACTAGAATACAAGCTAATAAAAGTGCAATAAGTGCATTATTAACAAATAGAGTTGGTGATATGTTATTAACAATAGGATTATTTATAATATTATCAAGTTTTGGTAACTTAAATTATCATGTAATATTTCCATTAGTACCATATATACATTCAACAATAATAACATTAATAGGTATATTTTTATTATTAGGTGCTATGGCTAAATCTGCACAATTAGGTTTACATATTTGGCTTCCCTTGGCCATGGAGGGTCCTACTCCAGTATCAGCATTAATACATGCAGCAACAATGGTAACAGCAGGTGTATATTTATTAATGAGAGCATCACCAATATTAGAATATTCTTCAACTACATTATTATTAATATTATGGATAGGTGGTTTAACTAGTATATTTGCAGCAACAACAGGATTATTTCAAAATGATTTAAAAAAAGTTATTGCTTATTCTACTTGTTCACAATTAGGTATGTTATTTGTAGCTATAGGTTTAAGTGAATATAATTTAGCATTATTCCATTTAATTAATCATGCTTATTTTAAAGCTTTATTATTTTTATCAGCTGGATCTATTATTCATGCTATGAATGATAATCAAGATATGAGAAAATATGGTGGATTAATACAATTTCTACCTTTTAGTTATATTATGTTATTTATAGGTAGTTTATCATTAATGGCTATGCCTTTCTTAACAGGATTTTATAGTAAAGATATGATAATAGAATCTAGTTATGGTTTATTTGAATTATCAGGAGAAATTATCTATATTATGGTAGTTATAACAGCTGTATTTACATCATTATATTCATTTAAAGCAATATATTTAACATTTTTAACTAATCCTAATACTAATATTAAAACTTATAATACTGCTCATGAACCTAAATTAACTATGGGTTTACCATTAATAATATTAAGTATATTAAGTATATTTTTTGGTTATATAACTAAAGATTTATTTATAGGTTATGGTACACCATTATTTAATAATGCTTTATTTCAACATAGTAATCATGTAACATTATCAGAAACAGAATTTGGTTTACCAACAATATATAAATTATTACCAATATTATTATCAATATTAGCAGTTATAATATATATAATAACAATAGAATATTATCCAAATTTAGCAATAAAATTAACATTATCAAGAAATTATAGATCGATAACAAAATTCTTTAACCAAAGATATTATTTTGAATTATTATATAATAAATATTTTGTTAATAATACTTTAAATCTTGGTTATCAAACTAATAAAATTATAGATCGAGGATTTATTGAATTAATTGGACCATATGGTTTAACACAATCAACTAAATATATTAGTCAATATTTAACTAAATTTGATACAGGATTAGTAACTAATTATGCATTATATATATTATTAGGATTAGTAACATTTATAACTTTATTTATAATCGCTCAAACAAACTTGTTTATAATACTATTATTCGCTCTAATATTCCTAATGTTTTAACAACAACTTTAACAATTATTTATAATAATAATAATAAGAATAATAATAAAAGAATAAAAGAATAAATAATATTAATAAAAATAAAATAAATCAACTACTGTATTATGAAGAAGAACGACTATTAAAATAATTAGATTTAGATGATGAACAAATAAGAAATTTTTAATTATCTAACGAAGTAAATTATAAGTAATTAAATTGTAAACATAATATTATTGATTATTAATATTATTAATTTGAATTAATATAGTTATTACTCCCCGTTAATTGGCTTATTTACCACTATTGGTTATTAGAATCCACGATCTTCAATTAATACAAATACAAATACAAATACAAATACAATAGTGGTTAAAAACACAAATAATAATAAAACAAATCAATAGCTAGATTAAAAATAACACTTATTAAATTAATTATAATTAAAAGTTAAACGTAATAATTAATATTTAATAAATATTTATTAACCCCATTTACTAAAAACATAAGTAATTAAATTGTAATCATATTATTAATATTATTGATTTAAACTAATATAATTGTTAATTCAAATGACTTCATCAGTTAACTACTAGTTCTTATAATCCCAGATCTTCAATCTACAATCTAAGTAATTAAAAACCTAGTAATAAAAATAAAATAAACCAACTGTTTAGTTTAATGAAGAAGAACGACTATTAAAATAACTAATAGTTAGTTGATGAATAAACTTATGATTAACAACAACTATATAAACATAAAATCATCTAGTTCAAGTATTTATATTTGTATTGTAAATCAATTTAAATATTTATTAACACATTACGTCGGATAATCTATGATCTAAATGAAAAATTGGGTTAATAGTTATCCTTATTTTATAATCTAACTATATCTTTAAACCCAGTAAATTCATCATCTAACTATTAGTTATTTTAATCCCCGATCTTCAATCATATCGATATCATCTCATCAGTGGTTTATAAACTAAAATAAGATTGTTAAATAAATATGTAATTAGTATTTAATAAGAAGAACTACCATTAAAATAAATAAATTTAGTTGATGAATAAACTTATGATTAAGAATTATCATATAACCTTTGAACTAATATATGTTTTATTATTTGTAATATTTAAGTCGATGAATTAAATATATTGTTAATCCCAGTTAATCATCATATTAATTAAAAATTCTTAAAAGCTCCGGTCTTCAAACTTTAGTGGTTTATAAACTAAACTAAGATTATTAAAAACGATGTAATTAGAATTTAATAAGATAAATGATTAAAAGAACTAACGATTAACTTTAAAGATAATTATGAATTAATAAATATTTAATAATCAATAAAACTAATAATAATAATAATATAAATCCGTTTAATTACAATATTTTTATAATGATCTAATATAATTGTTAATTCCGGATTGTTCATCATTTTAATCGAGTAATTATAATCCAGGATCTTCAAACTTTATAAACTAAAATAAAATAGTTAAATCGATGAAATTAGAATCTAGGAAGAAGAACTATAATTAAAATAACTAACAATAAACTTGATGATTAATTATTAATTAATAAATATTTAATAACCAAGGAATTAACTATGACAACAAATAATTAAATTGTTAACATTATATTCTATTATTCTTATTAATTTGATTTAATATAATCTTATTAATCCTAGTGTATTCATCATCTAACTACTAGTTATTATAATCAGGGATCTTCAAACTTTAATACTTTATAAATTAAACTAAATTAGTTAAATCGATGAAATTAGAATCTAGGAAGAAGAACTATTATTAAAAGAACTAACGATTAACTTGATGAACAATTACAAATTAATAAATATTTATGGCTCAATAAACTAATATTATAAATTCGTTTAATTACAATATTTTTATTATGATCAAATATAATTGTTAATTCCAGTTAATTCATCAATTTAACCAAGTAATTATAAACCCGGATCTTCAATCATATCTTCAATACTTAATAAACTAAACTAAAATAGTTAAATCGATGAAATTAGAATAAGGGAAGAAGAACTATTATTACAATAACTAACGATTAACTTGATGAACAATTACGAATTAATAAATATTTATCAACCAATGAATTAAAATTATAAATACACGTAATGTAGTAATATTTTTATAATGATCTAATATAATTGTTAATCCAAGTTAATTCATCATTTAATTATTAGTTGATTTTAAACCTAGATCTTCAATCATATCTTAGATACTTTATAAACTAAAATTGTTAAATATAAAACTAGTATATGGGAAGAAGAACTATTATTAAAAGAACTAACGATAAACTTGATGAATAATTACGAATTAATAAATATTTATCAACCAATCAATTAATATTAGAAATCCACGTAATGTAATCTTTTTATAATGATCAAATATAATTGTTAATTCCAGTTAATTCATCATTTAACTCTTAGTTATTTTAAACCTCGATCTTCAATCATATCTTAGATACTTTATAAACTAAAATAAGATGGTTAAATAAATATAATTATAATTTGTGAAGAAGAACTATAATTAAAATAACTAAAAATCAATTTGATGAACAATTAAGTATTAATAAATATTTAATAACACCAATTAACTAAGACTACAAATAATTAAATTGTAAACATATTATTCTTTTATTCTTCTTATTAATTTGAATTAATATAGTTATTACTTCGAGTGAATTGCTTTTATTTACCACTATTGGTTATTATAATACTCGATCTTCAATCAACATTGTAAAGGTTTATAAAATAAAATAAGATTGGTAAATAAATAATAATTAGTATTTAACTAGAAGAACTACTATTAAAATAACTAGATTTAGTTGATGAATAAACTTATAATTAACAATATTAGTATAACCTAACAAGTAAAATTAGCAATTAGTTTAATTGTAATATTTTTATTATAATCTAATATAATTATGAATCCCCGCTATTTCATCATTTAACTACTAGTTATTATCCAGTATTATCAACAATCACGGTTTATAAACTAAACTAAACTAAACTAAAATAATATTGTTAAATAAATATAATTATAATAATTTAAGAAGAAGAACTAGGATTAAAAGAATTAACGATTAACTTGATGAAGAATTATGAATTAATAAATACTTCATAACCAATAAACTAATATTATAAATCCACTTAATTGCAATATTTTTATAATGATATAATATAATTGTGAATCCCAGTTAATTCATCATTTTAACCGAGTAATTATAATCCCAGATCTTCAAACCAAGTGAAGTGATTTAAAAACTAAAATAAGATAAGTAGTTAAATATAAAATTAGGAAAATTTAATAATGAGAAGAAGAACTAGAATTAAAATAACTAAGGAATAAAATGATGAATAAACTTATGATTAATAAATATTTAATAACACCAATAAACAAATATCATAAATAATTAATTTGTAATCATATTATTATTATTATTATTAATTTGATTTAATATAATGTTGTTAATCCTAGTAATTTCATCATTTAACGATTATTAACTTTAATCCCAGATCTTCAAGCATAAGCACGTCTAAAATAGAATAAAATAGTTAAAAATATAATTATATATTAAGAAGAAGAACTACCATTAAAATAAATAAATGATTAACTTGATGAACAATTACGAATTAATAAATATTTAATAACCAATAAACTATTATAATATTGTTTAATTGTAATATTATTATTATTATGATTTAAAAATATTGTTAATTAAAAGTTAATTCATCATTTAACTATTACGTTATTATAATCCGGGATCTTCAATCAAATGTAAATTATAAAACAAATTAAGATTGATAAATATATCTATATGTAAATTCTGAATGAAGTGAAGACCAACCATGTTAATAACTTTTAATAAGAAACTCCGGCGCATGATACTAATAATTAATAAATATTTATGAACCTAATTACTAATATGATAAGTAAATATATTGTAATCCACATATTATGATTTAATATAACTAACTATTAATCCCAGTTAGTCATCATTTAACTATTAGTTATTATAATCCCCGATCTTCAACCAACGTATATAAATAATCGAATAAGTTAATTAAATAAATATATAATTAAAGATTATATATGAAGATCAATCTTGTTAAGAATTTAGAATAAGATAGATGATAAACTAATAATTAATAATATTTATGAACCTAATTGCTAAAATGATAAGTAAATATATTATAAACCACAAATTATAATTTAATATAACTAACTATTAATCTCAGTATATTGCTTTTATTTACCACTAATAGTTCTTTTAATCCCCGATCTTCAATAATATAATGCTCAATAATATAATCTAATTTTAAACCAATGCATAAATATAATCGAATAAGTTAATTAAATAAAAATATAATTAAAGATTATATATGAAGATCAATATTGTTAAGAATCTAGAATAAGATAGATGATAAACTAATAATTAATAATATTCTTGTAATAAATGAGTGTTTAAGGTTTATAAATAAATATATTGTAATTCTTTAGTTATGATCTAAATATATTGTTAATCCCAGTAAATTCATCTTGTTAACTATTAGTTATTATAATCCCCGATCTTCAACCAAGGCACCAAAGCATTTATAATATACTTTAAGATTAATAAATATATATATATATATACAATTTACGATGAAGATCAATCATGTTAATAACTTAAAATAAGATAGATGATAAATTAAGAATTAAGTAATATCTTATAACCTAATAGTTACAATGTTAACTAAATATATTGTAATCTTTAAACGGATGATTTAAATATATTGTTAATCTTAGTGAATTAAACATTTAACTATAAGTAATTATTACGGATTATAAACATTAATGGTATTTAATTATAATAAAATAATTAAATATATAAATATAATTTGTGAAGAAGAACTATCATTATAAGAACTAACAATTAACTTGATGAATAAACTTATTATTTAATAATTATCTCCGACCTAATGAATTAAAATGATTAGTTAATAATTTATAAACCATATATTTTGATATAATATATTAGTTGTTAATATCAGTGAATTCATAATTTAACTATAAGTAATTATTACGGATTATAAACATTAATGGTATTTAATTAGAATAAGATAAGATAAGATTGTTAAATATAACCGCTTGAATTAAAGAAGAAGAACAACTATTAAAACAACTTCAAAATCAATTGATGAATAAACTTATTATTAAGTATTATCTGGGTATCAACAATCCTACTTAGATAAGTAAATATATTGTAATATTAATATTATTATTTTTATCTTATATAATTATTAATTTTAGTGTAATCTTCTTTCACAAATAGTTAATTTAATCTCAATGAGAGTGAGAGTTCAGTTAATCAATTTAATAGCTAGATTATTATAGAATTGTAATCTATTCATCAATTAATCCTTAGTTATATTTATCCATGATCTTCAAGGTTTTGTGATTAAAACTTAGATGAAGATTCCGGCATATTTAGATCATTTAATGCCGGATATTGTCCATAATTATAAATATTATCAGATCGATAATTAAATCTTTATAATGAATAATAATCAATGATAAATTTATTCTGCTTGTATTATATAATAGATTACTAAATAAATATCCATTGGGTTGAAGATCGGGGTTTCTAAACACTAGGTTAAAATGATGAATTAACTCTTAATTAATAAATATCTTATTATATTAATTTGTAATTATTACTAACAACTAGCAAAAGTTCAATTATAATTATTGATAATTATAGATTAATACACATATGAGTTATTCTAATCCAAGTTAGTTTGTTTTGTTTTCAATATACTACAATGTATATTATTATAATCCTAATCTATTCATCATTTAATCTTTAGTTATTTTTATCCACGATCTTCAAAGTATAAAAGTATTGGGATTAAAACATTTAATAAGATTAATAATTATTTATATATATATAATTAAATTTGTTATCAGATTAAGTATTATAAACATTAAGACGAAGTTAAATCTCTAATATTGAATAATTATCATTTTTAAACTTATTATGTTGATAGCATTATAAAATATAATAAAATATAATAGATAGCTAAATAAATATATAGGTTGGTTTGAAGATCATGGTTTATAAACACTAGGTTAAAATGATGAATTAACTCTTAATTAATAAATATATGCAGAATCTTAAACTAAAATTATTTGTAATGTTAATTCAATTATAATTTTGTTTAACCTTATTATAAGTTGTTGAGTTATTATTAAATTGTAATCTTTTCATCATTTAATCTAAATATGCCGGAATCCTAGTTCTTCATGGTTTAGTCATGCTTAAATTGTTTATTTATTAAGTTAGATAATTATATATTCATAGAGATTTATCAATGATCAATAATTGATTAATCGATCTATATAATAAAATATAATAGATTGGTAAATAAATATATCGATATTATGTTTAAGATAATAGTTTGTAAACACTAGGTTAAAATAATGAATTAATAGTAATTAATAAATATATAGATTGGATTGAAGATCTTATTTGTAAACACTAGGTTAATATGATGAATCAACCTTTAATTAATAAATATAAGTAGAATATTCTTAAACTAAAATTATTTGTATTGGTAATTCAATTATAATTTAGTTTAACCTTATTATATGTTGTTAAGTAATTATAATCCATATTGTTTCATCTTTTTAATCTAAATATAAGCAGTATCTTCGTTCTTCATAAGTTAGTTACAAATTACCGAGTCATTATAATCCACATTAATTCATCTTCTTAACCTTGGTAATTGTTAATCATTGTTCTTCCTGATTAGGTAACAACAAGATCTATAATTAGTTAGCTGATTAAGAATTATTGTTTAATTATCTTTATCTATCTTACACATTAATTGATTATAATATCTGATAAGATAGTAGTTGAATTATCTTTTAATCCTGATTTATAGATTTTCAACATTAGTTGATTAGTTAATACAATTATAAATTAAATGAAACTATTGTTATGTTAATGTAATTATTCATATAATTAAAGTATATAACTATTAATGTTAATATATTTAATAACTAATAATAATAATAATAATAATAATATGGATTTAACAATAGCTAATAAAAGAATATAAGCTAGCAATAATATAAACTTGGTTAAGGAAGAAGAACCAATCATTAAAAGAACTAACAATTCTCTTGATGAATAAACTTATGATTAACAATTAATTTATAATCAATGAATATATCCGATGAATAATAAATATATTGTAATCCCCTTTTTATTATGTTATTATGAACTAAATATATTATTCTTAATCCCAGTAATTTCATCATTTAACTATAAGTGACATTAATCTACGATCTTCAAACTTGAACGCAATTATATAATATATTATGATTAATTAATATTATTACATATTATATTATCTACATACATTGTTTGGTTACATAGATCTCTACTCTACTCTACTATACTCTACTCTATAATACTCTTGTATACTCTAAGAAATTAGTTAAATATATAATACAATTATATTTTAAATCATACTATTCTTAATTCAATTAAATCTTTCACGTTAATAAAGTATATATATATAATAGTATATAACTAATAATGTTAATATATTTATAAGTAGACTAATAAGAATATTTATTAATAATATATTATAACTATAACTATTATAACTATTTTAATACAAATTATAGTTAGTTAATATCCAAGTACTAAAGTTAAACATTATTATATTAATTAATTACGTTATTATCTTGGATAGAATAAACCCAATTGATCATTTTGTTTAGTTTAATTAATATAGAAGAACAATAATATCAAACATATTAATAACTATCTATTCTATTCTATTATCTTGTTTAAACGTTTCATTATAAGATCTTTGGTAAATATAAATCTCAATATAAATAAATATTTAAAACAATGTTATTATTATTAATATCAATACCTTTATTTGGTATATTATCTATATTAATGCTAAATAATGTTAAACTAATCTCTTCTACTAATAACAACAACTCTCGAAGTAAATTATTAAAATGAAAATATAATATAAAAATTGGTCAAATAGGTTTAATAACATCAATAATTAATTTATTAGTTGCATTAATTATTTGGAGTGGATTTAATAGTTTAACTAGTGGTTATCAATATAGATTAGAATTCTCAGGTTTAGGTATATATCAAATTAATTTAGGTATAGATGGAATATCATTATATTTTATATTATTAACATGTTTATTAATACCGATAGTAATATTATCAAATTGGAATAATATAGAAAAATCTTATAGAACATATATTATAATAATATTATTATTAGAAAGTTTAATATTAATGGTATTTTTAGTTATGGATTTAATTATGTTTTATATATTCTTTGAAAGTATTTTACCACCTTTATTTATTTTAATTGGTATATGGGGAGGTAGTGATTTAAAGATTTGAGCAAGTTTTCATATATTTTTATATACTTTTATAGGATCATTATTTATGTTATTATCATTTTTAACTATATATTTTGTTACTGGTTCATTTAATTATGAATATTTAGCTGATCAAAATATTAACTTTAATCTACAAATTATATTATGGTTAGGAATATTTTTATCTATTGCTGTTAAAAGTCCTTTATGGCCATTTATGACTTGGTTACCTTTAGCTCATGCTGAATCACCATTAGGTGGATCAATTATATTAGCTGGTATAATCTTAAAATTAGCTTTATATGCAGTATTAAGAATATTAATACCAATCTTACCTGAAGCGTCTTTATATTTTACACCATTTGTGTATTTAATATGTATAATAACTATAATCTATACTAGTTTAACATGTTTACGACAAATAGATTTAAAAGTCTTAGTTGCTTATTCTTCTATAGGTCATATGGGTGTATCAATGATTGGAGCATTTTCTAATCAAATAGAAGGTATAAGTGGGAGTATCTTATTAGGAATAGGTCATGGTTTTGTAAGTCCAGCATTATTTATATTATTAGGTGGAGTATTATATGATAGATATCATACAAGAATAATAAATTATTATAGAGGATTAACACAATATATGCCAATATTTTCATTTATATTATTTCTATTTATATTAGCAAATATGGGTACACCATTAACATTAAATTTCATTGGTGAATTTTTATCTTTAAAAGGTGGGTTTGAAACATTAGCTTTACCTACGATATTAGCTTCATCTAGTATAATATTATCAGCTAGTTATAGTATATATTTATATAATAGAATAACAGGAGGTATAAAATCACCATATTTAAAATATCAAAATGATTTAACAAATCGTGAACTTTCTATATTATTACCTTTATTAATATTAACTTTTCTAACTGGTATATATCCTAACATTATATTATCAGATATAAGTTATAATGTTTCAAATTTAATATATCAATTTTAATACTATTTTCTTTAATCTTTAATCATTAATCATTAATCATTAACCTTAAAGTTTCATTAATATCTTTTATTTTCTATTCTCTATTTTCTTTATTTAATAATAATAAAATATGATAAAGATCAGTAAAGATTTACAACATCATTAATCAAAGTTACTAATATATTTACACGAATTATGAAGTAATCATTATTGATTAATTGTTACTATGATTAGATATTTTATATTTTATATTGTAATAATAATAATAATAATATAATATTAATAATAAGAATAATTATATATAAACAATTATAGTAACATCAAACACATAATAACAATATGTGATGATTAAGAATAACTAATATTATAACCTTTAAACTAAAAGAATTATGCCACAAACAGTACCATTTTATTATTTTAATCAATTATTTTTTGGATTCTTTGTATTATTAGCATTAATATATATATTTTCAGTATATTTATTACCTAAACAATTACAATTATATTTAACAAGATTATTTATAAGTAAATTATAATATAATAATAACAATATTAATAATAATATTATAATAATAATAATAACAATATTAATAATATAACCATTTATTTAAATATAAGTTAATTACAACAATCAATATTATTAGCTTTATAACTATATCATGCCAGATAAATATATAGTTCATTCTATATAATAGTATTAATTTTAACTACAATAAAGATAATTATCATAAGATGAAAAGATAATAATGAACCATGAAGATGAATCAATAAACAATATCAGTATTAAGATATAGACTAATTGATCATTTATCATCATCATATATTAAACTATTGTTAATAATATTAACGTTGGTGATCAGAACTTTATGATAATAACTTTATGGTGATAATAACTTTATTTATCGTGATAATAACTTTATGGTGAAGATCTTCGACTCTAATAACCTATAATAAAAAGATGAATAATCGTTGGGTTATAACATATCAATATCAATCAAGAAGATATTAATAATCATCATTAAGCTTGTTTATTAATGTTATTTAATTATGAATTAGAGTAAACAAACAAGTTATTAATATATTAATATTTATTAAAACTATAACTAATTGATCAATCATTAAACAATTTCACATTTAACTAATCAATTATATTATTTCATTGATACAATCTTAACATGGTGTTCACAATAATAAATATTTAAATATAAAGCTAATAGATTTAAAAATATTTTATAATTATTTTATTAACTATAATTTTGTTAAACTATATAATCTATTCAACTCATCTATCTTAAACATTATATAAGAAGATTTATTACGAATAATATTATAAACATATTATGTATTAATATATAAAATACTAATATTAAATAAATCACAACACGAAGCAATAATTAAACAATCAATTTACAATATGCAACATTATTATATAACTAGCCCATTAGAACAATTTGAAATTCAAGAATTATGGTATCAAAATTTATTAGGTTATAATGCAACATTAACTAATATTGGATTATATTTTATAATAATATTTGGTTTAATATTATCAATGAATTATTTTAGTGATAATTTAAATTATATTATTCCATCACGTTGGTCATTTAGTCAAGAATCTATCTATTCTGTATTTCATAATATGGTATTAAGTCAAATAGGTGGAACAAAAGGACAATTATATTTTCCTTTAATCTATTCTTTATTTATTTTAATCTTAATTAGTAATTTCTTAGGTAATATTCCTTATTCATTTGCAGTAACTAGTCATTTAGTTTTTACAATAGGATTAAGTATAACAATATTAATAGGAGTAACAATATTAGGATTTATGACACATAAATTGAAATTCTTTGCATTATTTATTCCAGCAGGTACACCATTAAGTTTAGTACCTTTATTAGTAATAATAGAATTTATCTCTTATTTAGCTAGAGCTATTAGTTTAGGATTAAGATTAGGAGCTAATGTAATGGCAGGACATATGTTATTAACAATATTATCAGGTTTTCTATATAATATTATGACTAGTAGTTTCTTATTATTTATATTAGCTTTATTACCTTTTGCATTAGTTATTGGTATTGCTGGTTTAGAATTAGCAATCTCTGCTATACAAAGTTATGTGTTTGCTATATTAACATCAAGTTATATTAAAGATGCATTAGATTTACATTAATAATAATAATAATAATATTTATATTTATATTTATATTTATATTTATATTTCTAATTAATGAATATAATAAGACGCTATTAATAACTTATAATAATAATGTTATAAATCTCTAGTATTATAATAACATACCGTTTGAATAACTACATTTATAATAATAATATAGTTAGATTTAGATTTATATTTATATTTATATTTATAGAAGATCATGGTTTGTAATAACATACAATGTTTTGATGAATCACTAGAATTATATTAATATTAGTTTGCTTCAATAACATTTATAATAATATTTATATTTAGTGCTCATAATAATTTCTAACAATTTAGAGTAGATTGATGAATCACTAGGATTATAATAATAATAGTCCGTAGAATGATTAATATCTATAATAACAATATATTTATATTTATAATATGCCGGATATTTCTAATTATATAGGTTTATTAGAGAAGATCGTGGATTGCAATAAACAAGAATTATTTGATGAACAATTAGGATTATAATAATATTTAGTAGTATTAATAATAACATTTATAATACGATATTTATAGTTCAAACGATTTATTAGACAAGAACGTGGTTTTAAATAACCAAATTATTTTATAGATCACTAGAATTATAATAATAATAATATTTATAACAACAATATTTATAATAATAATAATAATATTTATAATTAAACCTTCCCCCCTTTTTTATTAATAAGAATAATATTGATTTAATAAGTTAACTCGGCATTATATCATAACTAACTAAGAGGGTAACGAATACATAAGGAATGTAATTAAATTGCAAATTTAATATTATGGGTTCAATTCCCACTTTACCCTAAAATGTATACCATATAACCTAAACTGTATAACCTTAATACAATACACTAACAAATATTTATATTTATATTTCTTATTATCTTAATCTTTACCTTTACTTTAATCCTAACTATTAATTAACACAAGTAATTAGTAATAACCTTAATCCTAAAGAAATAATGAATTGGATTATAATATTAAATGTAATTATAATTTAACTAAGTTAAGTCAATTAAACATGTTTTTAGTTGAGGATAAATATTATCAACATAAGTTAATTCATCATACTATTCTAAGTTGTTTTAATTATCGTTCTTCTAAGATATTAATATTAATATAAATAGAAATATAAATATAAATATAAAGAGTGTAGTTTACTTGGTAAAATATAAAGCTCCAAACTTTAAGTAGAAAGTTCAAATCTTTCCTCTCTTGATCAATCTTATCTTAATTATCTTACTACTTGAGAATTAATATAAAGAATTAGCAATCAGTAATGAATATTAGGATTAATAATGTCTTAGATTCTGAATAAAGCAAATAATCTAATATTAACGTAATAGTTAATTTAGGTATTATTATAAGGACTATATTATGTTATGATCCCGGATTAAAAGAACTATTAATAAATAATAAAGATCAGGATTAATAATATAATAGTTAGATTTTTTAATTCAAATGGTTAGAATATAGACTTGATAAGTCTATTATATTGGTTCAAATCCTATAAAAATCACAATAAATCTATATATAACTTGGATATTTATTAAACTTAATATCACTAATTATATTACAATAAATGCTTTTGTTTTTAATTGATTGTTATTAACATTCCAGATATTGAATCCAAGATAGTTATTAATTAATAATGTCATGCGCCGGAATTTATCCTCATTATTATAATCCAAATCTTCATAAGTAAATAAGTGTAAAACCAAAATATTGATTATGGAAAGAATTCACCATTCACCTAAGAGTTTAAATTATGTTTGTGAATATTACTATTACTATTACTATTACTATTACTATTACTATTATTATTACTACGATATGAAGACCAGCTATTACTAATCAAGTAGTTTAATTAAAGCCATTAACTGGGATTAAAATAACTACTATATTTAACTAAATAAGCATATATAAGAAATATTTTAATATTTTAATTAACTAAGAATTAAGTAAATATAAAAATCTAATTATAAGTAGAATATAAAAATCTTTTAAAAATTTAAAATCAATACAATATCTTTTAATTCTTAGAGTGCTTTTATTTATTAATTAATAAGTTTATTCATCAACTAATTCCAAGTTATTTTAATGATAGTTCTTCTACAACATACATGAGTTAAAAGTTAATAATTATATAGGTTAATATTTTTAGAGTTTAAGATTATTTTAAATATTACTACATAAACAAACTTAGAAGATCCAGATTTATTAATCACATAGAATTAATTGATGAATTAAACTTTAGATTAATGTAATATTGTTGTAATCCCTTTATTTTAATAATTATTATATTATTTTAATAGTTAACATGATAAGAATATTATTATTATTATTATTATTAACAATATAATAATATCAGCTATATATGAATAATATAAATCTATATATTAATCATCTTATTTTAGATAGATCAATATTTATTCATTATTGGTTTATCATCTATATTATCTTAGATTGTTATAATCATCGATCTTGATAAAGATTAATTGAATGGAAATATTTTTATAGGTTAAGATTATTTTTAATATTATATAAACTTATAAAATACAGATTTATTAATAAACTAAGAATAAACATTATAGATAAACTTTAGATTCCTAGATTATTCTAATCCCTTTATTCGAATAATATTTATTATTAAAATATCTAAGCTAACATAATAATATTTTCATTTATAATAATAATAAAATAATAATAATAATAATAATAATAACTTTAATACATATAGATAGAAGAATTAGGTTAGTAATAATATAGAATAAAATGATGAATAGATTAGGATTAATAATAATAGTTGTTAAAGTCTGTTTATGTATAAGTAATGTGTAGTTATAAGTTTTAAACAAGTTAGGGTAAATGGCCGAGTTTGGTTTAAGGCCTCATATTTGAGATATGATACATATAATTATGTCACGAGTTCAAATCTTGTTTTACCTGGTTAAATTATATAAATTATGTTAATTGTTAACATTTATAATAATAATAATAATAATTATAATCACATAATCATAATAATTATTGCTCTTAATGTCAAAGACTTTAACTTTAATCTTAAGTTAATTGCTTTTATTTACAATTCTTCTTAATTTTTAATTATCTATCTTATTACAGTTTAGTTCAATATTGTTTTTCTAAACCGATATATTTTATCATTTAATCTTAACATAACTTAGAAGAACTTGGATTAATATAAACTATAATTAAAATGATGAATTATCTTAGGATTGTAATAATATTAGATAATATTAATATCATCATATATTTATCTTTAACATCATTTTGATTAACCATTAACCTTAACTTGAATAAGAATCTTAATCTATTTATTTATCTATTGTATTATGTTTACCAATATTGTTTTAATCTAAGTATCTTCATCATTTTAATTATTGTTCTTTAAATCTTAGTTCTTCTTCCAATTCTTATTCTTAATTCTTTTCATCTTGTTTGTTTTAATTATTTATATTCTTCGTACTATTATTGGTTATAATCTTATAGACATGCCAAATCTTAATCATCTTAATCTTATTAATAAATCCTTTAAATTATTTATACTACTTTATGAAGATCTGGGTTTAGATTAACTATCCTTTAGGTAGATGAATTAATTATGATGTTAATAATAATAATAATAATAATAATAATAATAATAATAGCTTTATAAATATAGAATAATCATAATCATTCTTGTTTTAATTTTAATAATAACTAAAATTCTTAATAACCTTAGATTAAAAATAACTATCGATAAAATTATAGATTCAAATTAGGAATATTATAATAATAATATTATGCACAAGTTAAGTAAATATTTATCTATCATCTATCTTATTACATATTGTTGAATTCATCTAAAAGTAAAGCTAATCTTTTTAATCTACGAGAATTATAAACTATTTATCAATATTGTTTTAATCTCTGTTTATTGCTTTTATTTACCATCCTTAGTTATTTTAATTCACGTTGTTCTATCTTATCTTATGTTGTATTACGAATTTTATTTATAATAATAATAATAATAATATTAATATTAATGCTTATTTTGTTTTTAAATTCTTAATGTTAATACTAATTAATGCAAATGTTTTTAATCTACGTGTATTATAAACTATTTCTCATTATTGTTTTAATCAAGCAGTTATTCATCATTTTATTATAAGTTGTTATAATCCTAGTTCTTCTATCTGGTATCTAATCATATTTTAATTATCATAATAATAACAATAAGAATAATAAGAATAATCATAATAATAATAATAATCATAATTAAAAGTGATATTAATCATCTAATTAAGTATTAATCCTAATAAATCATTGATGAATTCCATATAATTTTAATCCCTGTTATTCGCTCGCGGGTGGGTATAAATAATAATCCCAGTAAATAGTTCTAAGAATAACAATAATAATAATAATAATAATAATAATCATCAGATATTAAGAAGACGTGGATTGCAATAACCAAAGATTAGTTTGATGATTAACTTTATTTTTAAACTACTTTAACTTTATTTTTATTCTCTTTATATTTATTTTATCCGTCTTTTTAATACTTATTCTAAACTTTGCTTATTCATCTTTTTATTCTTATTTATTTATTATTCTTTATCTTCACTTTTATATTAGAATATATTATATATTCTCATGTTATGTTTTATTATTTATATATTATTTCTTGATAATATATTTTAACAAGTTTGGTAATTATTATTATTATTATTACTACTTTTATATTGTTAGATTTATACTTTTAGAATTATTAATGTTAGTAAAAAGACTTATTAACATTATATTAATATATATATATATATATTTGTCATCATATCATTTATAATAATACAGATAGTAAGGATAATATTTATTATTATCTTTATTTTATCTTAATTATATCTTTAAGATTATCAATTTGACGAAGAAAATGTTAAGAGTTCTAGATTTATATTTAACAAGAAGACGTGGATTAAAATAACCAAAGATTAGTTTGATGATTAACCTTTTATTTAAACTATATTATCTTTATTATTAATCACATCTTTACTTATCTTATCTTTGATTAAGTTATAAGGTATTACTTTACTTTACTAACTCTTTAATTAGAAGTTTATTCATCTATATTATATTAGTTATTTAATCAGCTTGTTTATTATCATTATTATTCTATAGTATTAAGTAAATGTTATTAAGCATTATTATTAATCATTATAATTATATAAGCGGTTATTAATATTTATATGTATTATAAATATATATATACTTTAATAATACTAAATGTGTGTAAGGAGAATTATATTTTATCTTTATAATCATCATTATCATCATCATCATCATGATCATCATATATTAACAAGACGAGGATAATAACCAAAGATTAGTTTGATGATTAACCTTTTATTTAAATTACATTAACGTTATTATTGATAACATTTATATTTAATATTAGAGTCTTACTTAATATTTGTTAATCCTTAATTATTCATCTTTCTATTGTAATATATTTATAATTCTATATCTTCATTTCTTATTATAATAATAATAATAATAATAATATATATGTTAATATTAATATAAACCATAAATAAACGTTTATAATCATTATATTAAATATATTCTATATTTATATATTTATATATTACTACGATATATATATATATATATTCCTACCTTATAAGATACATTAGCAGGTAAGGAAAATAGTTATATTCTCATTATATTATCCTAATTCAACATTTAATAATAAGTAATAAACAGTTAAGAAAATGATAAAATATATAGATATATAATTAAGAAGACGTGGATTGCAATAACCAAAGATTAGTTTGATGATTAACTTTATATTTAAACTATATTAACGTTATTATTAATTCTGGTTTATAATCTTATAGATGTTTATTTAATGGGTCTTATTAACCGACTTGTTAAACCTAATTAATTCATCTTTCTATTGTAATATCTTATTAATTCTTGATCTTCACCTCTCACTATATTACTCATATTAAGTATTATTAAATTATATTATATTATAACTATTACTCCTAATATTACTTACATTATCAGCTAAGGAAATTATAATTATTACTATTATTATTAGATTTATACCTTTAGTGTTGTTAATGATAGCTAAGGGAATTAGAAAATATTCACATTATATTATCTTAAATATACTGCATCAATTGTTAATTGAGTTTAAGTAAATTTGTATATTGATCTTTATATGATGTATATTTGACAATACGTGGATAATAATCCTTAATAAGTTTGATGATTAACTTTAAATTTAAACAAGATTAACGTTATTATTAATATCATCTATATTTAATATATCTATCATATTAAAACTTGTTAAACTTTGATTATTCATCTTTTTATTCTTATATTTTTATAATTCTTGATCTTCACCAATACATTCTATTTATTATATACCTTTAATATTATAACTATTACTCCTAATTATTATACATTATTAAGTAAGGAATTCATAAATATTTCTATTATTTTATTATATTTATACCTTTATATTTAATAATGATAGGTTAAGAAATTAGTAAATATTAACATTATATTATATTAAATATACTTCATTAGTTGATAATGTAGGTATAGGTATAGTAAACTTTTACATTGATCTTTATAATATTAATAATAATATTAATAATCTATAACTTTATATGATGGGTTAATAATAATAATAATAATACTAATAATAATAATAATAATAAGAATCATATATTAAGAAGACGTGGATTGAAATAATCCAAGGATTAGTTTGATGATTAACTTTATATTTAAACTACTTTAACTTTATTATTATTATTCTCTTTTATATTTAATTTATCGGTCTTATTAATACTTATTAAACTTTGATTATTCATCTTTTTATTCTTATATATTTATAATTCTTGATCTTCACCTATACTTTACTTATAAGAAGTATTATATAAATAAGTTATATTTTAACTATTACTTCTAAATAATATATATATATATATTAACTGGTAAGGGAATTATAATTATTATTATTATTATTATATTTATACCTTTAGAGTTGTTAATGTTAGCAAATAGATTTATTAACATTATATTAATATAAATGTCGTCATATGATTGATAATAATACAGATAAGTAAGGCAAATATTTATTATTATTATCTTTATATTATCCTAATTCTATTTTTAAGGTTAATAAT